>Ga0335077_10003787_pt1 | contig 18378 bp, 13 predicted proteins | sample Lox_Sample_31_FD_207151 | JGI IMG/M metagenome (GOLD analysis project Ga0335077, IMG submission 207151) | Soil microbial communities from Loxahatchee National Wildlife Refuge, Florida, United States - Lox_Sample_3.1 | ecosystem: Environmental > Terrestrial > Soil > Wetlands | place: USA... | reverse complement strand
TTCTGGCCGCTGCCCACGACCGTCGAGATGAGGTGCGTTTTCAAGTCGAGCCGGCGAACGCGGTGGTTGCCGATCTCGCAGAAGTACAGGGCGCCGTCAGGTCCGATCGTCAGGCCATAAGGGTTGTTGACTTGGGCCTGGGTTCCGGGACCGCCGTCGCCCGAGAATCCCGGCGTTCCCGTCCCGGCCAGGGTCACCGTCGATTGGGCGGGCAGACGTGCCAGAGATACCACCAGGAGCGGCAGGAGAGCATGCAAACGAGCAGCGCGCAGCACGCTCCACAGTATGTCACGAGCGAAGCCTCAGGTGGGCCGGATGCGCGCCGGAGCGGAGCATCCTCATTCCCGGATATGCTAGGCTGGAAAACTACATCAGGTCGTGAGGGTAAGATGCTGCCTGTATTTTTGGCTACCTTCGGAACCGTGTTTGTAGCCGAAATCGTCGGCGACAAGCTGCTCTATACCACAGGGGTTCTGGCAACAAGGTATCGTACGGTGCCGATTCTGTTCGGCATGGTGGTGGCGTTTATGGCCAAGATGGGAGTGGCGGTGTGGGTCGGAGAGACCATCTCCAAGCTGCCGCCCCTTCTCGTAGCCGGCATCACCGCCGTGAATTTCTTCGCCATCGCGATTGTCCTCTGGCGCAAACCGGACAAGCGGGAAGTCAGGCAGGAGTCGCACCCCGCCTCCCGGGCCGTGATCGTGTCGTTCGCCGCGATCTTCTTCTCGGAGTGGGGCGATGTGGGGCAGTTGACTGCCGCCGGAATGGCTGCGAAATTTCCGGCCACGCCCGTCGTCGTGTGGCTGGGAGCGGTGGGCGCCATGGCCACCAAAGGCGCGCTGGCGGCTTCCATCGGCGCGACGGTGCGCCAGTGGATCCAGGATCATCTCTCTCCTAAAACGATCCGCTACGCGGCCGTTGGTCTGCTGCTGATCCTGGGGCTGCTTTCGGTCGTGGAGACTCTCACGGAAGTGCACCAGGCCCCCAGCATCCTGGTGTTGTTCCCGAATTGAAGCTCATGCGGCCGTTCGGGTTCGGCGATCTGGAAGGCATCCACCAGTGACAGTTTCCCCTCAGGAGCGCGCGTGGGCGATTCGCGTGATTCTGTGCCTCGGAGTGGTCAGCCTCTTCGCGGACATGACCTACGAGGGCGCTTACAGCATCATCGGCCCGTTCCTCAAAGATCTGGGCGCCACCGCCCTGCAGGTGGGACTGATCTCCGGCGTGGGAGAGATGATTGCCGCGAGCCTGCGTCTGTTCTCCGGCCGTTTCGCCGACCGGACGCGCGCCTATTGGACCATCACGATTGCGGGTTATGCGTTGAATGTGCTGGTGGTGCCGGCCCTGGCACTCGCCGGGAACTGGCGGACGGCCGCACTGCTGGTGGTGGCCGAGCGCACCGGCAAGGCGCTGCGCGGTCCGGCGCGCGATGTTCTGCTCTCCGAGGCCACCAGCAAGGTGGGGCATGGGTTTGGATTCGGCGTCCACGCCGCCATGGATCAGACCGGCGCGGTGCTCGGGCCTCTGATGATGGCGTATGCCGTGGCGCGGGCCAATCATTTCGGGCCGGCCTTCCTGCGGCTGGCATTCCCCGCGGCCGGCGCCCTGCTGGCGCTGCTGCTGGCGCGGGCGGCCTACAGCGGCAAAGGTGCGCCGCCGGCGCCCAAGCCTGTCAAGCAGCAGGCGTTGCCACGCGTGTTCTGGCTTTATGTGACTGCTGCCGGGATCCTCGCCTGCGGCTTTGTGGACTTCCCGCTGCTTGCCTACCACTTTCAGAAGATCGAGCTTGCCAAGCCCGCGGTCATTCCCATTCTGTATGCCGGCGCTATGGGAGTGAACGGCTTGGCGGCGCTGGTGCTCGGAAGGCTGTTTGACCGCCACGGAATCTCCGTGTTGAGCCTGGGGATCCTGGTTTCGATGCTGGCACTGCCGCTGGGCTTTCTCGGCGGACCCGCCGGAGCGATTGCCAGCGTCGGATGCTGGGCGGTTGGATTGGGCGCGCAGGACGCCTCGCTGCGTGCCGGTATCTCCCAAGTGGTCTCGATGAACAAACGCGGCGGCGCGTTCGGAGCGTTCAACGGGATCTACGGCGTGATGTGGTTTTTGGGCAGCGCCGCGATGGGCTTGCTTTACGACCACTCCATCGTGGCGCTGGTGGTCTTCGGAATGGCGCTGCAGTTGTTCGCTGCCGGCATGTTTCTTTGGCTTCGCCGGCCCCTGGCCGCTGCCGCGGCTGCAGCAGCGGCTTAGGGCCACCCTGTAAGTCGCTCCATGTCAGCAGGCGTGGACTTTCGCGCGGTTCAGTCGAAGCTTCGAGATTCCCAACAGTGGTAATGCCGTGGCGATCAGCCACCACGTGCCGGGTTCCACTGCGTCTCCGTCGCCGCTGCCGCTGTCACCGGACTGTTGAAACGCAGGTACCGTGCTAAGGCTTGGCGTTCCAGTGCCTAGCCAGACATAGCCCGTGAGTTGCTCTTCAAAAGGTCCCCAGTTGAAGCTATAGCTGCTCCAGGGCAGCGCGTTGGGAGAGTCGTTTACCGGCCGTTCTCCGTAATCTGTCACTACCGTACTGCCACAAGTTGGCGTACAGTAAGTGCCCGTCAATCCGTTGACTGTGGTCCCGGATGCGTTGTACGAAGCGAGGTCAGCAATCGGGATCAGGCTGCTGTTGAAATAGAGGGTTAAGCCGGGAGTTCCGTAATTCGTTGACGCCTGGTAGTCGATCACAATGCTGTACCAATCGGCGGTGGCCTCGGTCGCGATGTAGGTCGGGCTGTTCCCGGAGCCAGTGTAACTCCCGATCTGCACTCCGCCAACTGTGAGTGACAGCGTTTGACTCCCAGTCCCTAAAAGTGCGGAGAACTGGAACGTGTTCGCGGAAGCGGTTACCGCGGTCAACGCCGCGGCCGTTACGAAGATTAACAGACGTATGAATCTCATTTTCTGTCTCGATGCGAATACGTGGCTTTCGAGTCAGAATTATCTCAAGATATTATCCTCCGATAATATGTTTACCCGTTTAGTTCTATGCCTTTAGAGATAGCGGGACTACTCGTTCCGGAGCGCAGCCGCGGGGTCGATTCGCGATGCTCTCCACGCCGGGGCATACCCGGCCATCAAGGCCGCAGAGGTCAGAATTGCCACTGCAATCGCCGCCGCGAGCGGATCGTTGGCCTGCATCCCATACAGGAACGACTCCACGAGGCGAGCCGCAAATCGCGCAGCCAGATACCCGAGTGACAGCCCTACGGCTGTCAACCCGAGCACCTGCCGCAGCACCATCCACAGGATCTTGGGCCGCTGCGCCCCGAGCGCCATCCGGACGCCGATCTCCCCGGTACGCCGCGCCACCATGAAAGCCATCGCACCATATAAGCCTACGCAGGCAATCAACAGCGCCAGCACCGCGAAGCAAGTCCCCAGGCTGGCGAACGTGCGTTCCTGCGAAATAGTCTGCTCGATGCGCTGCGACTGTGTGCCGAGTTCCGCAATCGAGATGTCGCGGCTCGCGTCGTGGACAATGCGCCGCACCGCGCTCACCACGCTCAGCGGATTGCCCGCGGTGCGCAGTTCGAAGAACAATCGCCCCAGTTGAGCCACTCTTCGCGTGTAGGGGACATAGACGACCACGGATTCCCGTTCCTGCAGAGAGTTGTAATGCGCCGATTTGGCAACCCCCACGATCTCGAAGAGCGGAGCGTCGGGGTTCTTGTTATCAAACGCAATCTGCTGCCCTACCGGATTCCGGTCGCCGAAGAAGACCGAAGCGAATTTCTGATTCACCACCGCCACCGCCGGCGATGCCTGGTCTCCCGGTTGCAGGTCGCGTCCCAACACAACGGGGATCTGCATGGTCCCGAGGAAGTCCGGCTCTACCTCCATCACGTTCGCCCCGGGGTCGCCTGGCAGGGGAAGCCCCGGAATGGTGACCGATTCGAAGTTGGCGTATCGCGAAACCAGCGGATACGTCGAGCCGCTGGCGGATCGCACACCGGGGATCTCCCGGAACTTCTCCATCAAGTCCGCATAGAAGCGAGCCAGTGCCGCGCCCTTGTAGCCCGCCTGCTGCCCATTGAGGCTGAGCAGCAGCAGATTCTCGCGATTGAAGCCGACATCGATCGAATGCAGATTCACCAGCGTGCGCACGAACAATCCGGCACCGACCACCAGCAGCATCGACACCGCAATCTGCACCACGACCAGCACGTGCCCCAGAGGCATCCGCCACGCGCGCCTTCCGGTGTCCACACCCTGCGTCCTGCTTTCTTTGAGCGCCGGCGTGAAATCGATCCTGGTGGCCTGAATCGCCGGCGCCAATCCGAATATCGCGCCGGCCAACAGGGACAAACCCAGCGTGAAACCGATCACCGGCCAATTCAACTCGGCGTGCAGCGAGAAGTTTTCGCGGCCGTTGGCAATTAACCAGGTGATCAGGCGGATTCCCGCAAACGCCACCGCGAGCCCGAGCACCCCGCCCGCCACCGAGAGAAGCGCACTCTCGGTCAGCATCTGACGCACGATCCGCCATCGCCCCGCCCCCAGACTCAAGCGCACCGCCATCTCCCGGCGTCGCGCGGTTCCCCGCGCCAGCAGCAGGTTGGCGAGGTTGGCGCAGGCAATCGCCAGGATCAGCCCCACCATGGTCATCAGCACATAGAGCGGCTTGGAATAGGCGCGGCGGAGCGAGTCGATGCCGGCGCCGCCCGCATCCAATGCGAGTTCCGGCAGCACCACTGCGTCCTTCGGCGAAGCAGCGGTACTGGCGGCGAAGGCCGTGAATTGCGCCCGCATCGCTGCCTGCGCCTGATCGAAGCTGACACCCGGGCGAAGACGGCCCATCATCTCGATCCAGTAGGAGTGATCGTTGAAGAAGCGCGAGCGTTCCTCCGCCGCCGGATCGATTGCGAACAGCGGCATCGAGTGGATGGGCAGAAAGAGCATCGGGCTCTGTTGCGGGTCCACGCCAAAGAATCCCGGTGCGGTCACTCCCACGATCGTGAAAGACTGGTGGTTCAGGAGAATCGGTTTCCCCAGGACGTCCGGGTCGGCGTTGTAGCGCCGTTGCCAATAGGGATACGTCAGCACCACGACGGGGGGCGCGCCCTTCCGGTCGTCGTCCCACTCGATCAATCGCCCCGCGGACGGGGGCACGTCCAACCCGGCGAAGTAGTTCCCGGACACAAAACCGCCTCCCACCGCCTCTGCCTCATTGCGCACCACGGCGTTGAACGACTGCACGTAGGTATAGGCGAACAACGAAGAGAAGACGCGGGTGTCCCCGCGCAGCGCCTCGTACGCGCCGTACGGGAAATTGGGGCTCATGGTACCGCGGTCTCCATACCTTCGCGCGGTGCCGTTGATTCCCTGCACCACGGGCGGGCGTTTCGAAGAATGCCACTCGAGGATCGCCAGTTCCGCCGGCCTTTGGACCGGCAGCGAGCGCAGCAGGATGGCATCCATGAAGCTGTAGATCGCGGTATTCGCGCCGATCCCCAATGCCAGCGACAGCGCGGCTGTCGCCGTAAAGACGGGATTGGCGGCCATGGCCCGCATGGCGTACCGAATGTCCTGCGCGGCCTGTTCCAGAAACCGGAAGGTCCACATTCCCCGGCTCTCCTCCTTCCACGACGTGAGATTGCCGAATCGCTTTCGCGCCGCCGCCTCCGAACGCGTATCGTGCGCGATCATCGAGAGGTGATGGGCCATCTCTTCTTCCAGATTGCGTTCATACTCCGCCCGATGAAAAAGAAAACGAATCCGCCGCAGCAGTTCCCGCATGGTCGATAAAGGATGGAAGGCCGCGAAGCCGCGGCGTTTCCATAGGCTACCTATACCATAGTTGGACTCTGGGAAGGTAAAACGGTTAGCTCGCGCATCTCCGGCGGCCAACCGACGAGCGATACCGGGCATTATAATTAGGCATCCATGCCTGAACTGACCGTCACTTTTGGCGAGATCATGCTGCGCCTGGCGCCCCCGGGGTTCGAGCGATTTCTCCAAAGCCCTCAATTTGTGGCCACTTTCGGGGGCGGAGAGGCCAACGTAGCCGTCGCGCTCGCGTCCTTCGGCTTGCCGGCTTCCTACGTCACCGTTCTGCCGTCGGGGAACCCGCTGGCGGATGCCGCCGTCGGCGAGCTGCGGCGCTTCGGCGTGGACACCTCCCGAATCGTGCGCGGCAAGGGGCGGTTGGGCATCTATTTTCTGGAAGCGGGCGCCAATCAGCGGCCCTCGAAAGTGGTCTACGACCGCGTCAACAGCGCTATCGCCATCGCCAAACCGGGCGATATCGACTGGGACCAGGCGCTCGAAGGCGCAGGATGGTTTCACATCACCGGCATCACTCCCGCGATCAGCGCCGGAGCAGCCGACCTGTCGCTCGAAGCGGTGCGCAAGGCGCGCGGGAAAGGTATCACGGTCTCCTGCGACCTGAATTACCGTAAGAACCTGTGGAAATGGGGAAAGCCCACCGTGCAGGTGATGCGCGAACTGATGCAGTTCGTGGATATCGCGATTGCCAACGAAGAAGACGTGCAGATGGCTCTCGGAATACACATCGCGGTGGACGTGCAATCCGGCAAGCTCGAGCATGACCAGTACCGCCAACTCACCAACCAGGTGCTTTCCGAATTTCCCAACCTGCGGGCCATCGCCGTCAGTCTGCGCGAATCGCACAGCGCCTCCCACAATGGCTGGGCGGCCTGTTTGAACGATCGCGAGGGCTTCGAGGTGAGCCGCCACTACGACATCACCCACATCGTGGACCGGGTGGGCGGCGGCGACTGTTTCGCCGGTGGCCTGATCTATGGCTGGCAGTCCCTGCCCTCGCACACCGATGCGCTCGAATTCGCAGTGGCTGCGAGCTGCCTGAAGCACTCGATCATGGGCGACTTCAACCGCACCACCGTAGACGAGGTGCACGCGCTCCTGAGAGGGGGCGGGTCCGGAAGAGTTCAGAGGTAGGCATGAATCGACGATCTTTCTTCCAATCACTGGCAGCGACCACCGCCGTGAGTGTGGCCAGTCCGGCGCCGGCCACGGCGGCTGTCGCCAAGATGAAGATTACCCGGGTGCGCGCTTATCGGACCGCCAACCCGAACCCGCTGTTCAACCAGAGCGACCTGGTGGTCACGGTGGAAACCGACGCGGGCATCACCGGAATCGGCGAGGGCGGATCGAAAGACACCCTGGAGCAGTGCGCCGGGCGGCTCATCGGCAAGGATCCGCAGTACATCGAGCGCCTCTGGCAGGACATGTCGCGCTCCTTCTTCTACCCGCCGGGGCGCGAGAAGATGCACGCCCTGGGGGCGCTCGACCTGGCGCTTTGGGACCTCAAAGGCAAGGTGCACAACCTGCCGGTCCACGCGCTGCTCGGCGGGATGGTCCGCAATTACTGCGAGTGCTACAACACCTCGGGAGTCATTCCCGGCGTCAAGCCCGGTATGACCGTAAAGGAGCGTGCGCAGTTGACCATCGCGGCCGGATACCGCGCGTTCCGCTTCGGCGCGGCCGATACTCCGGCCAACACCACGTTCAACACTCACCAGAAGCTGAATCAGATGTACGAGGAGTGCGTGCAGGTGCGGGAAGGCGTCGGCAAAAACGGCGACTGGTGCATCGACTTCCACCAGCGCTTCGATCTTTCCGATGCGATGCGCGGCTGCGACCTGATCAAGGACCTGGCGCCCTATTTCGTGGAGGATCCGGTGCGTACCGAAGCTTTCCAGGAGGATCTTCCGCTCCTGCGGCGTGGCGCCCGGGTTCCTATCGCCGCCGGTGAGGAGTGGGGGAACCGATGGGACTTCAACAAGCTGATCGAGGCCCACGATATCGATTACCTCCGCGCCACCCTGCCCAACGTCGGCGGTATCACGGAGATGATGAAGATCGCGGCCATCTGCGAAACGCACTTCGTCGGCATCGTGCCCCACTTCACCGGGCCGATTTCGACCGCCGCGCTGGTGAACGCCCTGGGTACGTTCTCGGGCCCCGTGATGATGGAGTACAACTACGGCGGCCGCACCATCCCGCACATGCCGGCCGGGCTGGATTTCAAAGAAGGAAAGCTGTACGCCAGCGACCGCCCCGGCTTGGGCGTGGAACTCGACATGAAGCAGTTGACGCAGATTGCGGAGATCACGCAGCCGGTCACCGCGCGCGCGCAGACTTACTTCCGCCCGGATGGCTCGATTACGAACTGGTGACGAACCGCGATGACAATCTATGTACTCGACCGGGGAACTGGCGGATCACTTTCGTAACCTGGGCATCACCCCGGGCGAGACCATCATGTTGCATGCCTCGGTCCGATCGGTGGGAGAAGATGCCGGCGGCCCCGATCAAATCCATCTGGCGCTCAAATCGGTACTCCGCTTCCTGCTGCTCGATGGCAGGGTTCTTCCGCCGGGCTCCGGCCAAGACGCCGTGAACCTCCTCCATTACGTGGAACACGTCGCGATGTTCCAGACAAGCGGGTCGTCCTCGAGAATGGTCTCCGGACATGGCGCGATATGGAGGAATTCGATACCTCCGATGACGGCGTTCATGCGAACTGACCCGAGCGAGGAACACCGGGAGCCGCGTAGGCGAAGGTCGCACGACCGGACACAACACGTGGCCGGCGCCGGTTACACTTGTGCCGCAACCTCGTGCTCCAAGTCCACCTCCGCCGATCGCTTGCCGAACCGTCGTGCCAGGCTCGCAAATCCGAGGTAGATCACCGGCGTGGTGTACAGCGTCAGCAACTGGCTGAAGATCAGGCCGCCCACAATGGTCACCCCGAGCGGTCTGCGCAACTCCTGCCCGGTGCCCGAACCAAGCGCCAGCGGGACGCCGCCCAGCAGCGCCGCCATGGTGGTCATGATGATGGGGCGGAAGCGCAGCAGGCAGGCCTGGAAGATCGCCTCGAGCGGCTCTTCGCCGTCTTTGCGCTCCTTCTCCAGCGCGAAGTCGATCATCATGATCGCGTTCTTTTCCACGATGCCGATCAGCAGCACAATCCCGATCAGCCCGATGACGCTCAACTCCATCTTGCACACCATCAGCGCCAGCAACGCTCCGACCGCGGCCGAAGGCAGCGTCGAGAGGATCGTGATCGGGTGAATGTAGCTTTCGTACAGCACGCCCAGCACAATATACACCGTCACCACCGCCGCCAGAATCAGGATCGGCTCGTTCGCCAGCGACGTGATAAAAGCCTTGGCGGTCCCCTGGAAATCCGCCTGTACGCTGGGCGGCACTCCCAGTTCCGTCCGCGCCGATTCGATCTCGTTCACCGCGTCCCCCAACGAGGCGTCCGGAGCCAGGTTAAACGACACGGTCGTGACGGGGAACTGTCCCTGGTGATTCACCACCAGCGGAACGGTCAACTGCTCGTAGCGCGTGAAGCCCGCCAGGGGCACCTGCCCTCCGGCTGACGACCGTACAAAAATCTTGCTCAGGTCCTGCGGGCCGAACTGGAAATCCGGCTTGATCTCCAGCACCACGCGGTACTGGTTCAATTGCGTGAACATGATGGCCACCTGGCGCTGGCCGAACGCATCGTACAGCGTGTCGTCGATCATCTGCGGCGTGATCCCGAGCCGGGAAGCCGTATTGCGGTCGATCGCCAGGCGCGTCTCGATCCCGGTGTTCTGCTGGTCGCTGGCCAGGTCCCGCAGGCGCGGAGAATTCTGCAGCCTGTCCACGAACTTCGTCGCCCATGTCCCCAGCTCTTTGGGATCGGGATCCTCCAGGCTGTATTGAAACTGCGTGCGGCTCACGCGATCTTCCACGGTGAGATCCTGCACCGGCTGCATGTAAAGCGTAATCCCATCCACCTCCGCCAGTTGCGGCTGCAGCCGGCGAATGATCTCGAGGGCGTCGCTGTGGCGCTCCTCGAGCGGCTTCAGGTTGATCTGGATGCGGCCGCTATTCAAGGTGGTATTCGTGCCGTCGATCCCGATAAACGAGGAGATGCTCTCCACCGCAGGGTCCTTCAGGATCACCTTCGCCAACGCTTGCTGCCGTTCCGCCATGGCCCGGAACGAAACCGTCTGCGGCGCTTCCGAAATGCCCAAAATTACGCCGGTATCCTGCACCGGGAAGAAGCCCTTGGGGATCTTCAGGTAGAGGTAGCCGGTCATTCCCAGCGTCCCCAACGCTACCAGGAGGGTCGCGAACCGGTGGCGCAGAACCACCGTCAGGGTGCGGCCATAAAGATGAATGATCGCCTGGAAGGCGTGCTCCGAGGCACGGTACATGGCCCCCTGTTCGCTCTCCGGCTTGTGGCGCAGCAGCCGCGAGCACATCATGGGCGTGAGGGTCAGGGAAACGAACGCCGATACCAGAATCGTAACGCTCAGAGTTACCGCAAATTCGCGGAACAGCCGCCCCACAATATCGCTCATGAACAGCAGCGGAATCAGCACCGCGATCAGCGATACCGTCAGCGAGAGAATCGTGAAGCCGATCTGCGCCGACCCGCGCAGTGCCGCCTGCAGCGGCGGCATTCCGTCCTCGATGTAGCGCATGATGTTCTCGATCATCACGATGGCATCGTCCACCACGAAGCCGGTCGAGATGGTCAGCGCCATCAACGTCAGGTTGTTGAGGCTGTAGCCCATCAGGTACATCACCCCGAACGTGCCGATCAGCGACATGGGCACCGCCACACTGGGGATGATGGTGGCCGAAACGTTGCGCAGGAACAGAAAGATGACCATCACCACCAGGCCCACGGTGAGAATCAGCTCGAACTCCACATCGTGGACCGAGGCGCGGATGGTGACGGTACGATCCGTCAGGATGGCGATATCCACCGACGAGGGCAGGGAGCTGCGCAGCGTGGGCAGCAGCCTCTTCACGCGGTCCACCACTTCGATGATGTTGGCGCCGGGCTGCCGCTGGATGTTCAGAATCACCGCGGGCACATCGTTCATCCACGCGGCCTGTTTGACGTTCTCGGCGTCGTCCACGACGTTCGCCACATCGGAGAGCAGCACCGGCGCCCCATTGCGGTAAGCCACCACCAGTGGCTTGAATTCCGAACTGGTAAGCAACTGGTCGTTGGCACCGATGGTGAACGACTGCCGGAGGCCGTCGAAACTGCCCTTCGCCTGGTTCACGCTGGCGCTCCCGATCGCGCCGCGCAGATCCTCGAGATTCAGCCCGTAGCCCGAGAGAGCGGTCGGATTCGCCTGTACCCGCACCGCGGGCTTCTGGCCGCCCGAGATGCTCACCAGTCCGACGCCGGGCAACTGCGAAATCTTCTGCGCCAGGCGAGTGTCGGCCAAGTCCTCTACTTTCGCCAGCGAGAGCGCGGTAGAGGTCAACCCCAGCGTGAGGATGGGCGCATCCGCCGGGTTGGTCTTGCTGTATATGGGCGGGTTGGGGAGGTCCTTCGGCAGAAACGTGGTGGCCGCGTTGATGGCCGCCTGCACCTGCTGCTCGGCCACGTCGATGTTCAAATCGAGCACGAACTGCAGGGTGATGACCGAAGCGCCCTGCGAGCTCGTGGAGGTCATCTGGTTCAGCCCCGGCACCTGGCCGAACTGGCGCTCGAGCGGCGCCGTTACGGATGACGACATCACGTCCGGGCTGGCACCCGGATAGAAGGTCACCACCTGGATGGTCGGGTAATCCACCTGCGGCAGTGCCGAAACCGGCAGTTGGCGGAACGCCACCGCGCCTACCAGCAGGATCCCGGCCATCAGCAGCGAGGTGGCGACCGGCCGCATGATGAACGGACTGGAAATGCTCATCGAGTGTCGCCCGGCCTCGTTTTTTCCCCGCCTTTGGATCCCGCGCCCACCACGCGCGCCTCCACCTTGGATCCCTGCTGCAGTTTATCCACGCCGTCGATCACCACGTTCTCTCCGGCCCGCAGGCCGCTGTCTATCGAGGCATTGTCGCCGTCCACCGGCCCGGGAACCACGTTGCGCATCTCCACGGTCTGGTCGTCCTTCACCACATAAACGAAGGCAGTCGCGGGGCTGCGCTGGATCGCCGCCGAGGGCACAATCACCACTCCGCGGCGCGTGTCCACCAGGAGCCGGGCGTTCACAAACTGGTTCGGGAACAGCGAGTTGTCGTCGTTCGGGAACTCCGCCTTGAAGCGCGCCGTGCCGGTGGCGGCATCGATGGTGTTGTCGATGGTGAGAAGTTTCCCCACCGCCAGTTTCTTCTTCAGATCCCGATCCCAGGCCTCCACCGGCAAGGTCTGCCCACCGTTCCACTTGGCCATCACCTGCGGAAGGTAGTCCTGCGCCAGGTTGAACAGCACCGCGATCGGTTGCAACTGCGTAATGGTCGCGAGACCGGTCTGATCGGTGGCGTGGATGATATTGCCCTGATCGACCAGCCGCAAGCCGATGCGCCCCGTAATCGGCGCATAAATGTGGGTGAAAGAAATCTGGAGCTTGACGTTCTCGATCTGGCCCTGGTCGGAGCGGATCGTGCCATCGTATTGGTGCACCGACGCGCTTTGGGTGTCCAGTTGCTGCCGGGAGATGACGCCCTGTGAGGCCAGTTGCTCATATCGCTTCAGATCGAGCTTGGCGTTTTCCGACATCGCGGTGTCGCGCGCCAACATCCCTTCGAGCTGGTTGAGCTGGGCTTCGAAAGGACGGGGATCGATCTCCGCCAACAGGTCGCCCTGGTGGACCAGTTGTCCCTCCGTGAACGCGACGTTGATCAGCTCGCCGTCCACGCGGCTGCGGATGGTTACCGTATTGTAGGCCGTCACGGAACCCAGGCCGGTGAGGAAAATCGAAAGGTCTCCCGCCTTCGAGACGGCCGCCACAACTGGAACGACCTGTGCGGCGCGCTTGCCTGGCGACTTTTCCGCGCCGCTCTTGTCCGATTTGGAGGCGCCCTGCGTGACTTGAGGATAATAACGGTACCCGGCGGCGGCGGCCAGCGCTAAGAATATGACCCAAATCCAACCAGTCCCGCGCTTTTTGGGTGCGGCAACGGGAGCCGTGGGCCTTACAGGCGGCGGTTGGAGTACTGGGCCAATATTGGTTCCCATGGCGAAGCAGTATACCACCAAAAAATGGAACTATTTGTACCGTACCGTCAGGGTAAATCCTTCCGGTTCAGCTTAATAGCCCGAAAGGGCTAGCCCGGAAATGCGCCTCAGGATGTAACCCGTGGGGTAACTGGCGCCGTCTTTCAATTAAATCCCCGTTACGACAGCGGGCGCACTCACCCCTATCACCCAAACGCGCCCGCTTGACTCTCTCTTCCTGAAGATTTCATTTCGATTCCTTTATCTACTTCGCGCCGTACCCGGCCGGCAGGATCCTATGTGGATCCACCCGCACTACCAGGTACACGATCTGATCGGACGAGATCTCGCTGAACCAATGCGGCGTATTGGGCGGAATGATGACCACGTCTCCGGGCCCCACCCTTCGGCTGACACCGCCTTGGATGGCGCCGCCTCCCGTGCTGGGGCCGTTCAACACCTTGACCACCTGGCTTTCAGGCGGCGATTCGCGCGGATTCTCGATGGTGCCGCCGGTCACCAGCGTGGCATTGCCCTCGATGACGTGATAGATCTCGGTAATCTGGCTGTGCTCGATGCCATTGGCCGCCTGTTTCCCCACGGTTTTGGACCGGTGCACCACGCCGATGCCGACGTTGTACTCATCGGCAATGCTGACCACCCGGATCGCCTGGTCGCTGACCGCGGCATTGGGCGTCTTCTTCAGCGTGGCTTGAATATCGTCGTTGGTCACATCCGTGGCCGTGCCGCGCGGCAGGTGCGGCGTCTGCGCCTGGATGCAGGTAGCAGTGAGCAGCGCGAAGGCGCCCGGTAGCAGCTTTCTCATCGTGTTACTCCGTCTTGGTCTTCTTCTGCTGAACGAAGAAATCGAGCATCGGTCCGAAGTTGGGCGCCGCCACGCTGACGTGGCTCCCGCCCGGCACTTCCACATACGTAATGTTCGCGCCCGCCTTTTTTCCGGCTTCCACCATGATCCGCGACTGCGTCACGGGTACCGTGCGGTCGTCGTCGCCGTGCACTACGTACTCCGGAATGTGGGCTATCCTGGCCATCCCCGCGGGATTCCCGCCGCCCGAAATCGGACCCAGCGCGGCGAACACATCCGGATGGTTCATCGACATGCTCCACGTCCCGTACCCGCCCATCGAATGTCCCATGAGATAGATGCGGCCCGGGTCTATGTTGTAGTCGCGTCGCACCTCGGCGAGCACATTCATCACGTCCTTCTCGGCGGCGTCACGATACATGGAAGCCGAATCGAGTCCCTTGGGGCAAGCCACGATCAGCCCTACTCTCTCGGCCTCGCGTTTCATCGCGCCGCTGTAGGAATCGAACATCGAATTCTCATCGCCGCCCATTCCATGCAGTGCGATCACCAGACCCGACGGCTTGGATGCGCTGTAAGCCTGCGGAACGAACACGCGATACGGCTGCAGGGACTGGTCTACTCCGGAACGGTAGGCTTTGTGGAAGTCGCCGGACCCCGGGAAGGGGTCGCGGCCTGCGTCGAGTGCATCCAGAATCTGGTTGGCCCTGGCAAACTGTTCACTCAGATGTACGGCCGAAGGATTCACCTCCCCGTGATCGGCGCGTTCATAGAGGGCCAGCGCGTATTCCGCCGTCGGCATCGCGGGGCTGGTCTTCTTGGAGCTCTTCGCGATCCGGTCGCGGAGATCCTGCGCCGCCGCGGCCAGCGCCTCGATATGCACGGGCAGGGGTCTGACGGTCCCCACGCCACCTTCCCCCTCCGGCCCCTTCAGGCGCATCTCCACGGTGTAATCGCCGACCGTTTCGCGGTCCAGGGTAATCGTGGTCGAGAAGGGCATTTCGGCGGGATCGACGATCACGGGAGACCCCAGGATCTTCTCCGATGCGGAGTCCTTCTTCAGAGGCACCAGGGACAGCGTCAACGTTAGTTTCGGCGCCGCCGGAGCGCAAGAGTACAGGCTCGACAATTGCACGGTGAGGGGCTTACCCGGCTCCGCGACCGCGTGATTGAGATGCCCCTGAAAGGATGCGACGCATTCGGACGCCGGCGTCCACGCCGCGCCTCGCATCACGGCCAGACCGTGATAATAAGCGCGCACGGCCTCGCCATACTTTCCCGCCTGGTTGGCCTGCACAGCGTCTCGCGCCAGTTGATCGGCCTGCTGTTTCTGTTCGTCGGTAAGTTGCAGGCTGTTGCGCTGGGTACGATACGTCACCGAGGTGCGCAGTACCATGCCGGCATCCTGTGCATAAATCGCCGGCGACGCGGCGAGAACGAAGAAGCTTGCGACACGGAAGATCTTCATAGCAAGCCAGTATATATCTTTACCGAACGGTAGGAAGGTTCCCGGGCTTGTCCCTCACGCGAATCCGCCGGCCCCGCCGCCGCATCCAGAGAGCGATGGCCAAGAGCCCCTGCCGCCGGATTTTACGATTGTCCGGATGGGCTCATTCTGCTAGACTTAGTGATTCCGGGTTCATGCCAGTTACGGGAGATCGCCATTGACGGTCCGCTCTGTGGTGTCGTTAGCCGCGCTTTGTATCTCGCTGGGAGCTGAAACTCCCGGGCTGCTGCCGGATACTATCGTCGAGAATTATTGCACTGCCTCGCGGATCCAGGAACAGGCCCTGCGCGCGGCGACGATGGAAGTCGAAATCGCCGGCTCGCTTCCCAGGCTCAAGAAGCAGGGAAAACTGCGCGCTCTGCGCCGCATCTCGGGTCTGGGCCGCATCACCTACGAAAAACTGCGCTTCGAAGGCGATAATACGGTCAAGAAAGAGGTCATTGCCCGCTACCTGACCGCCGAAGCCGAGGCTCAACGGGATTCTTCTCTCGCCGTAACCCCCCAGAATTACAAGTTCAAGTACAAGGGACAGCGCCAACTGGACGGGCGCGACGTCCATATCTTCCAAGTGAGTCCCAAACAGAAACGCCAGGGCCTGTTCAAGGGCGAATTGTGGATCGATGCCGCTACCTACCTTCGCGTCCAGGAGTCGGGATACCTGGTCAAGAGTCCGTCCCTGGCGATCCGCAAGGTCGCATTTATCCGAAAATATGAAATCCGTAACGGGATTTCCGTGCCTCGGCAGGTGCAAAGTGTGACGGACACCTGGCTGGTCGGCAGGGCGGAATTGACCATCGACTACACCAATTTCTCGATCGATGGCCGCAAGGAAGGCGTGGCGAGCGACACGGACGGCCAGTAGGCGCCGGGATTTATGCTCCGCACAAGATCGCGCTCAACGGGGACTATACATGAGAACGCTCTTTCTGAACCCACCATCCTTCGAGGGCTTTGATGGTGGCGCCAGTTCGCGCTGGCCGGCATCGCGCGAAATCGAGTCCTACTGGTACCCGGTATGGCTGTGTTATCCCGCCGGCATGCTGCCTGACAGCAAAGTGGTAGACGCCCCACCGCACAAAATCTCCATCGAGCAGACCGTAGAGATGGGCAAGGATTTTGAGCTGCTGGTCCTCTACACCTCCACCCCTGGTTTCCACGTGGATGTGAAGATGGCCCGGATGATGAAGGACGTGAACCCCAAGCTGAAAGTGGCGTTCGTGGGGCCGCCCGTCACCGTCGAGCCGGACAAGACCCTCCGCGACACCAAGGCCATCGATTTTGTCGTCCGCCGCGAATTCGACTACCAGATCGCCGGCTACGCCCGCGGCAAGCCGCTCGAAGAGCTGCCCGGCGTCAGCTTCCGCAAGAACGGCCACATCGTGAACAATCCCGAAGGGCCGGCCATCGAGAACCTCGACGAGCTTCCCTGGGTGACGAAGGTCTACAAGCGCGATCTCGATATCACGCGCTACAACGTTCCGTTCCTGCTCAATCCTTTCGTTTCGCTGTACACCTCGCGAGGCTGCCCGGCGTTATGCACTTTCTGCCTCTGGCCGCAGACCCACTCCGGGCACCGCTGGCGCCTGCGCTCCTCGGACGACGTGGCGAACGAAGCCCGTTACGCGCTTGAAACCTTCCCCCAGATGAAGGAGATCTTCTTCGACGACGATACCTTCAACTATCGCAAAGAGCGCACCATCGAGCTGTGCAGGAAGCTTCGGCCGCTGAAGTTCACCTGGTCGTGCACCTCGCGGGTCACCACCGATTACGAGACCTTGAAAGCCATGAAAGAGGCTGGCTGCCGGCTGCTCATCGTGGGGTACGAATCGGGCGACCCGCAGATCCTCAAGAACATCAAAAAGGGCGCCACCGTCGAGATGGCCGAGCGCTTCACTGCGAATTGCAAGAAGCTCGGGTTATTGGTCCACGGTGACTTCATTATCGGCCTCCCCGGCGAGACCCGCGAGAGCATCCGCAAGACCATCGATTTCGCCAAGAAGCTCGACACCGAGACCATCCAGGTGTCTATCGCCCATCCTTATCCGGGCACCGAGTTCTACGATTACGTCAAGAAGAACGGCCTGATCACCATCGACTCCATGACCGACGACACCGGCCACCAACTTCCCAACGTGGTGTACCCCGGACTCGATCGCGGCGAGCTGGTGGACTGGGTCGAGCGTTTCTACGGGGAGTACTTCTTCCGCCCGCGCGTCGTCTGGCGCATCGTGCGAAAGGCCATCTTCAACGGCGAGGAGCGCCGCCGGCTCACCAAGGAAGCTCGCGAGTACATGGCACTTCGGTCCAAGCGGAAGCGGTTTGTGGCCGATCAGAAGGCGGCCAAACCTGCGCCCGTCACCGCCGGTTCGGGCGACTGATCACCTCCGCATGTCCAGCGAATCAGCCCGGCTCCGCATCAAGACCTGGATCTGCGCGACGGTTGTGGTTCTCAGCAACGTCTTCGGCAATTTCTTTATGAAGCGCGGAATGCCGCCGGAATTGCCCAATCCTCTGGCCTACATCACGGTGCTGTTCCAGCCGTGGGTGGCGCTGGGCGTCTCGCTGCTGATTTTGTGGATGCTCTCGCGCATGGCGCTGCTGAGCTGGGCGGACCTCAGCTACGTGCTGCCGGTGACGTCCATCGGGTATGTGCTGGTGGCGCTCTGCGGCAGAATCCTGCTGAACGAACAGATCACCTCCAAGCGATGGGCCGGGATCGTCCTGATCGTGGCGGGCGTGGCTTTGGTCAGTGGCGGAAGTGCTCCCCAGACTGCCGGTCCCAAATCCCGCGACGGGGAAGGCGAAGCGGTCAGCGCAGTGGGGGCCGGCCAATGAAGTGGATTTGGATCGCGATCATCGTGGCGGCCACCACCGCGGGCGAAGTGATGCAAGCTAAAGGTATGCGGCATCACGGCGAGATTCGCGATTTCCGCCCCACCGCCCTCGGCCGCGCCATGGCCGTGCTCGCGCAGAACCGCTTCGTCATCGGCTCGGTGGTGGCGATGGCGGTGTCCTTCTTCGCCTACATGGGCTTGCTCACGATAGCAGACCTCAGCTTCG
>Ga0335077_10003784_pt1 | contig 18386 bp, 16 predicted proteins | sample Lox_Sample_31_FD_207151 | JGI IMG/M metagenome (GOLD analysis project Ga0335077, IMG submission 207151) | Soil microbial communities from Loxahatchee National Wildlife Refuge, Florida, United States - Lox_Sample_3.1 | ecosystem: Environmental > Terrestrial > Soil > Wetlands | place: USA... | reverse complement strand
CCAAATCCATAAGGAGCGAACCGGCAGGGATAAGAAGGCGGATGGCTAGCTGGATGGGAGAGACGGCTTCCACGAGCTCCAGCCGGTGCAGCTGCTCAAAGAGATCGAGAATCTGTTGGAGCGTCGTCCATGGCGTGAACGGAACGAAGGTGGGCTGCAGCGTGATGCCACTGCGACGGCAGAGTCTGACGGCGCGGAAGAAATCGGCGCGTGTGTGGTTCTTCTGGAGTTTACGCAGCACCCCGTCATCCAGCGATTCCACCGCGGAAACGATGAACAAGCATCCGGTTGTTCGCAGCGTAGAAAGCAGCTCGGGGTTCTGCAGGAGATGCTCGACCTTGATGGTTACGTCGTAAGTGAGGCGGGGGAATTCGCGGTGCACGGTTTCGACCAGGGGAATTGCGTGGCCCACGCCGTTGAAAAAGTCGGGGTCGCCAAAGGTGATGTGCTGCGCCCCGGCGGACACCTGCTGGCGAATATCGGCAAGCACGACTTCGCGATCGACCACGCGGAACGCGCCTTCGTACACCGGAACGATGGGACAATGCCGACAGTGGTGCTTACAGCCCCGGCTCGCCTCCGTATAGCCCACCGTGCGGTGCTCTCCGGAAGGTAGCACCAGATGCGCGTACGAGCGCAGCGGAGGCAGGCCGGAGCGGTCCGGCACGAGGAACCGCAGGCGAGCAAGCGAAACATTCGAGTCCAGAGGATGGATTTGCGGAAGCGCGGAAAGTCCGGCAAGATGCTCGGCGAGATCGACCAGCGCTTGTTCAAATTCGCCGCCGAGCAGGCTGCCAATTCCATGCGCGCGGAGAATTTCGGCGGAAAGCGATGCGTAAAGGCCGTACGCACAGAAATGAGCGCTTGGATTCAGCAGGCGAAGAGGTTCGAGCAATTCCACAGTGAGGCGCGTGGCCGTATGCATCGGCACGTAAAACGCGATCAAGCCGGCTTCTCGAAGAGCACGTTCATTGAGCGGCTCGCGGGAGAGGTCCATGCAGGTGACCGTGTGACCCCGCTTGCCCAGCCACGCCGCGGGCGAAGCCAGCCCAAACGGCTGCCGCCCGAGTTCGTACGTCGAGATCAGCGCGATCTTCACGATGTCTCATTATAGCTGCCCTAAGCCCTGTAGCAGGCTGCCAGGCATCGGTCACTTTTCCTCGTCGGTATGCCAGCCGGGATTGGTCCATCGTCCGTGTTGCCAGACAAAGACCTCCGTCACACGGCTCGAGCCCTTCGTACGTTTGCCTCCAGCCTCCGTTTCGATGACGTAGGTGCTCCAAACGATGGCGACGTCGCCAAAGTGCTGGACTTGGGTGCGCGGGAACTCTAGCTGCACGAGTTTTCCCCCTTTGGCATGAAATTCGGCGGAACTTCGCAGCACGTCGGCCTGGTTCTTCCATTTTTCCTCGCCGCCACTCATCACAATGGTTTCCGGCGGCACTAATTTCTCGAGGGTCTTGGTGTCGCCGGCAAACCAGGCGCGCCACACGGCTTCGCGCACTCTCAGTAGTTCGTCGTCATCCCGTTTCTGGGCGGCTAACCTCGAGGGACTCAGAGTCGTCAGAAAAAAGACCGCAAGAAATAGAACGCCGTTCCATCTCAATTTCATGCTGATGGTCCTCCGAATTTGTTATCGAACGCGAGTTTGTAGCCGTGCATGTCCGCGAGCACCCGTAGTCACAGCATTTGCGCATTAGAGGGAAATCCGCAAAAGCTCCAGCCCGAGGGCATTGTCCCACAACCCGCAGAGTGAAGCGACGGCCGACAGAAACGCCAAGCCCAATTTCGGTTATCATAGAAGCTTATCCACTCCCCGAAAGGAAGTCCAGAATGCCCATCTCCGCAGCAAATTCCTTCAGTACCCGCGACACGCTTAGCGTAGGCGCCCAGGTGTTCGAAGTGCACCGGCTCGAAAAACTGGAAAAGCAGGGCTTCGGCCCACTCGGCCATCTTCCCTTCTCCTTGCGCATCCTCCTGGAAAACCTCCTGCGCTGCGAAGACGGCCGGTTCGTTCGCGCGGAGGACATCCGCGCGCTGGCAAGCTGGAAGCCGGGCACACCGCCGAAAGAAACGTCGTTCATGCCCGCGCGGGTGCTCTTGCAGGACTTCACCGGAGTGCCCGCCGTGGTGGATCTTGCCACGATGCGCGAAGCCGTGAAAAAACTCGGCGGAAATCCCAAGCGCATCAACCCGCTCTTTCCCGCCGAACTGGTGATCGATCACTCCGTGCAGGTGGACAGCTTCGGCAACGTGAATGCGTTCGGAATGAACGCTGAGCTGGAATTCCAACGCAATATCGAGCGTTACGAGTTTCTACGCTGGGGACAAAACGCGTTTCGCAATTTCAAGGTAGTGCCGCCGGACACGGGCATCTGCCACCAGGTGAACCTCGAGTATCTAGCGCGCGTGGTTTGCGCCATGCCAAACGGCAACCGCCTTGAAGCGTACCCGGATTCGCTGGTGGGCACGGACTCACACACGACGATGGTGAATTCGCTCGGCGTGTTCGGCTGGGGCGTCGGGGGAATCGAAGCCGAGGCGGCGATGCTGGGCCAGCCGCTTTCGATGCTGGTGCCGGAGGTCGTGGGTTTCAAGCTGCACGGGCGTTTGCGCGAAGGAGCCACCGCGACGGACCTGGTTCTGACGGTCACGGAAATGCTACGAAAGAAAGGTGTCGTCGGGAAATTCGTGGAGTTCTACGGCTCCGGACTTTCCAGCCTGAGCGTGCCGGATCGCGCGACCATCGCCAATATGGCGCCGGAATACGGCGCCACCATGGGCTTCTTCCCGGTCGACAACGAGACGCTCGCCTATCTGAATTTTACGGCGCGAAGCCACGAGCAAATCGCGCTCGTCGAAGCATACTGCAAGGAGCAGCTGCTGTTCCGCACCGACGGCACCCCTGATCCAGAGTTCAGCGACAAGTTGGAACTGGATTTGAGCACGGTCGAAGCGACAGTCGCGGGCCCGAAAAGACCGCAAGACCGCGTGGCGCTGAAAAACGCCAAGACTTCGTTCACCAAGGTCATAGAAGGCGCACCAACGACAGAAGTCACAGTGAGGAACAACGGTGACGCATTTCCGCTTTCGAGCGGGGCCGTGGTGATCGCCGCGATCACGAGTTGCACAAATACCTCGAATCCCTCGCTGATGCTCGGCGCGGGACTTTTGGCGAAGAAGGCGGTCGAGCGTGGGCTGCAGGTGAAGCCGTGGGTGAAAACTAGCCTAGCGCCGGGATCGAAGGTCGTGACCGACTATCTGCAGCAGTCCGGCTTGATGTCCTACCTTGAGAAGCTGAAGTTCCACCTGGTCGGCTACGGCTGCACGACGTGCATCGGAAACAGCGGGCCGCTGCCTGAACCAATCGGCGCGGCGATCAAGGAAAACAATATGGTGGCAGTCGCTGTACTGAGCGGCAACCGCAACTTCGAGGGCCGCGTGCATCCGCTGGTGCGCGCCAATTATCTGGCGTCCCCGCCGTTGGTAGTGGCCTACGCGCTGGCCGGTCGCATGGATCTGGACCTGACCAGCGAACCGCTGGGGACGGATAGTGCCGGCAAGCCGGTGTATCTGCGTGAAATCTGGCCGTCGCCGCAGGAAGTGGAGTCCGTTGTGCGCGCGGCCGTTTCAACCGAGCAGTATCGCAAGGAATACAGCGAGGTGTTCGACGGCGACGCGCGCTGGAAGGCAATGCAGGTGCCGGATGGCGACCTTTATCGCTGGGATGAAACTTCCACTTACATCAAGTTGCCGCCGTACTTCGAAAATATGCCGAGGACGCCGGGACCGCTCGCCGATATTCGTGGCGCACGCGTACTGGCTGTGCTCGGCGACAGCGTCACCACCGATCATATTTCCCCGGCCGGATCGATAGCCGTCGAATCACCCGCGGGAAAATACCTGATCGCGCGTGGCGTGAAACCGCACGAGTTCAACTCCTATGGTGCGCGCCGTGGCAATCATGAAGTGATGATGCGCGGCACGTTCGGCAACATCCGGCTCCGCAATCAACTCGCGCCCGGCACGGAGGGCAGTTGGACGCTGCACCTGCCGGATGGCGAAAAAATGTTCATCTACGACGCCGCGGTGAAATACCGCGAGGAAGGAGTGCCGCTCCTGGTGATCGCCGGAAAAGAGTACGGCTCCGGCTCTTCGCGCGACTGGGCCGCCAAGGGCACCAGGCTGCTCGGGGTGCGCGTGGTGCTGGCGGAAAGCTACGAGCGCATTCACCGGAGCAACCTCGTCGGCATGGGCGTGCTGCCTCTCGAATTCAAGGCCGGAGAGAATCGCGAGTCGCTCGGGCTGACTGGCCATGAAGTTTACGAGATCGAAGGCGTATCCACGTTGAGCCCGCGAAAAGAGGCCACCGTTCACGCGAAATCGCCGGACGGCAAGGGGAAGACCTTCCAAGCCCTCATCCGCGTGGACACGCCCGAAGAGGTCAGCTACTATAAGCACGGCGGCATTCTGCAATACGTACTGCGTCAGATGCTGGACTAGTTCTCGAGCGTCGTCCTCAGGCAGAGTGATTGACGACATGCCCCGGAAATCGGGAACAGCGTTACGGCAGGTTGCTGCGGCTTGCGGGGTACGCGCGATCTGCTCACCTTGTAGCGCAATTTCTTTAGCCCATGCAATTCAGGGCCATCCTGCACGAGAGGGATCAGATGCTTGGCCCGACTTTCCAACGATGCGCGGCGTTGTGCGAATTTTTGTCCATCCTCGGGACGATACTGGGCCAGGCAATCGAATGCACGAATCCCGCCCCCCCCGCATTTTTGCGATCGCAACATATCCTCGACAAATACCCGGATGGGGCCCGGGAACGGGTTCAGGCTGTCATGCAGAGCGACGATTCCGTGGGGGTTCACATACGCAGAGAGTCTATCGAAGTCCGTTTTCGCGCCGGTATAGGAGTGGTCGCCATCAATCCACAGTAAGCGGATCGGCCGGGTCCAAGATTTACCGACGTCCTTGGAAAACGCGTGATGAAACTCGACCTGCCCGGTGAGGCCTGCGGTGTGCAGCGAGCGGAGAAAATCGTCGAGAGTGGATGGCCCCGGTCGCGTGGACGTAGTCGAGAGATTGAAGTTGTGCGGGTCGATGGCGACAACCGGGCCGAGGCCATAGTGCGCGGCGACGGAGGCCAGCATGACCGTGGAGCGCCCTTTAAAGCTCCCAATCTCGACGATCAGGCCCTCGGCGGGAGTGCAGGCGGCGAGCAGGCCGACAAACCGGGCTTTGTTCTCGAGCAGGAAGCCGGGGACGTCGCGCGTTTTTTCCCATGCGGCATCGATGACCTTGCTCAGGTCGGAGGGGATCAAGATCACGAGCGGCACCTCGACATGATCAGCGCGCCGTGCTTTTGACGCGCCAGAGGAGGACTGCGCCGGCAAGGATGGACATGACGCTGGCGACTTGCGCGTTGGACATGCCGAAAATCCAGGGCGGGTTGATGCGGATAATCTCCACGAGAAGGCGGGCGACGCCGGTGAGGATCAGGTAGGCACAGAAAATCTCGCCACCCTTTTTGTGACTCTTGAGCGCTCTCGTGCCCAAGTGCCAGAGCAACGTGCCAATGGCACACCAGATGATCAGCTCGTAGAGAGGCGCGGGATGCACGCGCTCAGTGGTCGGCATCACACCATTCGGAAAGCTCATGCCCCAGGGCAGAGAGGTGGGTTTCCCGTAATCTCCGTCACCGGAGAGAAAGCAGCCGATGCGTCCAATGGCGTAGCCGAAAGAAGCCGCAGGCGAGCAAGCGTCAAGAAACTCCACCAGCGGCAGCTTGGCGCGCCATCCCATCCAAAGCATGGCGGCGAAGCCGGCGAGAAAGCTGCCAAACCACGCAAACCCGAAGCGGTCCAGAAGCAGTGACAAGGGATGAGCAAAGAACAGATCGCGGTTTTCGGGTTCTAGCAAATGGTAGAGCTTCGCGCCGGCGATGCCCGCCAGCCCGGCAACCGTGATCATCAGGAACGCGTCGGCTTTGAAGGCGCGGCGGTCGAAGTCCGCCTGCAGAATATAGGCGGAGACGAAGAGGCCCAGCGCTACCATTATTCCGAATGTGGGCAGGGAAAGCGGTCCCAGATGAAGGTAAGGAATCATTCGTCAGTATGCGTTGGGTCCTGAAAAAGTATACACGAGCGCCGCCTCAAACTGCGCGCGCACGCCAGCGAAGCGTAAGGCCAAGGGTGAGCCAGATCGCGAGCGCGAGCCATTCGGCAAAGCTGAAATGACCCGGAATGGCGGGAAGCCATTTCATCAGAAGCAGCAGGAGTGACACGCCGATGCCCAACCCGGCCACCAGGCGCTGCGTGCCGCTGTGCTCCACTACATAAAAGGATGCGCAGGTGGCGAGCCAGCCGAAGGCCGAAGCCATCGAACCCACCTCGGTGACCGGAACGAGCAGAGCGTCACCCAGAAGCAGGCCCACCAGCGTGGCGAGGGTGACGGCCAGGATCGCCACAGTCGGCGTCAAGTAAATTGCATGGACCGATGCGAAGGCGCTTGGAATAGTGTGGCGGCGGCCAAAGGCAAAGAGCAGCCGCGAGGCGGCGATAAAGTTGCCGTTGAAACACTGGAGAAGGCCGACCAGAGAAACGGCCAGGATCAGCCGCGATAACCAAGCGAGGTGCGTACCCTGCTCGAACGCAATGGCCGTGGCGAAACGCCTTCCGAGGAGGCTCTGCCAAGGAGCTATATAACTCGTTGCGCCCGCCGCGAGAGCGTAGAAGCCTGCGCCGACCAGTAGCGCCATGGCGATGGCCTTGAAAAAATCGCGAGGCGGAAATCCCGGATGGGATTCCTCAGCAACTTTGGGAACCGATTCGAAGCCGGTGACGAAATATGGGACGATCTGCAGAGTCAGGAGAATCGACAGAAGCGGCGCCTGGCTGAAATGCGGCTTGAGATTCGCCGGCGCTCCGCCCTGACCGCTGACCACGACCAAAAGCAGAAACACGCCTAACACGGCAGAAGTCGCCCAGTTCTGAAAGGTGGCGCTGGCGCGAATGCCTCGATAGTTCAGCCAAGTCAGGAAAACCGTGACCGCCATGCCAAGGAGCAGCCGCGGAAGAAAAACAGGCTGGCCTGCAACGCGATAGAGCTCGAACGTATCGAGGCGCGGAAAAATGTACGCGGCCAGCTTACCGACGGCCACCGCCTCCCACGGGCACACGATGAAATAGGCGAGCAGCATGATCCAGCCCGTGAGATAGCTGACCATGGGAGGAAAGACCTGCGCGGTGTACGCTGCTTCGCCGGATGCGTCCGGTAGCCGCTGCACCCATTGGCCGTAGACGTAGCCCACGGGCAAAAGGAGAATTCCGCCGATCGCGAAACCCAGCATCGCGCCAAACGGCCCGCCGCGGCTAAGCCAGTCGTCCATTAGCACGACCCAGCCGGTGCCGATCATCGTGCCGAAGCCGAGCGCGAAATAGTTCCAGAGGCTTAGCTTGCGCGCGAGGTGGATCATTGAAGAGAGGCAAAGCTTGGGATTACGCGCGGGCGTGGCATCGAGCCGTACTCTATGGGGCGCGCGGCACCAAGTCAACGCGGGTTAGACAAATACCCGGCATTTCGCGCGGGGATTAGAAAGCGTATCAGTTTGTCGATGCTTTCCTACCGGCCCCGCCGAAGGAATTCAGCGCGCTTTCTTCATCGCCATAGACTTCGAAGACTCTGTTCAGCGCGGTCGCCTGCAACAGATCCGAAACTACCTTGTTCAGGTTTGTCAGCTTCATCTGGCCCCCGAGTTTCCGCAGCGACATATGGCTGCGCACCATCTCGCCGATACCAGAGCTATCGACAAAATCCACTTCCCTCATGTTCAGTAGCACCTTGCGCCCTCCGGTCGCCGCGATTCTTGAAATGGTTTCGCGCAGCAGCGTATTGCCCTCGCCGAAAGCGATCTTTCCCCGGAGATCCACGATCGTGACTCCTTCCACGTTTCGCAGCGAATGCTGCACTTTGGAAGTCGTCGGCACCTGCTTGCCCAGGCCAATCTTGTCGAGCACGCTGCTGGCGGCAGCCGCGACCTCACGATATTCGGTCTGCACCAGCACAATCGACCTCCCCTGCTTCAACACTTGCAGAAAATACTCTGCCTCTTCCCCGGCCTTCTCGGATGGTGTCGGCTTCGGTGCCCCGGGCGTCTCGATGATGCGCTCTGCCAACGAGCCTCCAGCCCGTGAACCCAGGTAACCAAGCAGTGCGGCCCCGCCTACACCGAGCGCGAACACCTGACCGAAGCCGGGAATCAGCGCCAACGCGGCTCCGACGCAGCCTGCCGTCGTCCCCACCGCTCCCCCAATAAATCCGCCGGCGTACTTGCCGAGATCCTTCCCGAAGCTCATGGCTTCACTTTCGGAACGCGTGAGGAAAATGATGGAGCTCTCCGGGATGCTGCGCTGGATAAGCTCCTTCACCGCTTCTTCGGCCCGTTCGCGCGAATCAAACACTCCGATGGCTGTCTCCATTATGACCTCCGTTGGTCCACAAATTCCTTTAGCCGATTGAAGGAGAACCCTTCAATTTTGCTGCGTGACCCTGGGCTCCTCCTGCCGCGGAAACGCAGGGGGATCCTCATGAAACTGGTTCCGCTTCTTGTATGCCATCCAGGTAATGCCCATGCAAATGAGCATGGGAGGAATCGCCAGCATCAGGATGCCGCTGCGCAGAGCCTGGATCATGCGTGAGCCGGAGCCGGCGGCCTGCGTGTAGCAGAGGGCGCAGTTCTGTGCGCGCGTTACCACAGGATACGCAGCAAGGGCGGCGGAAGCGGCGGCCAAGGATCGCGTGAGCCATGCTGTCAATTTCTTGTTCATGGCAGATGCCCTTCTGTTTTCGTCCCGACCTGATCCATGATCCGTTTCATTGCACAGGCGAGTGCATGTGCAAAAGCCGCACGCTGTCCAGCCAGATCATGTTCATCATCAGGAGCACGAAGATCGTCACGGGAATCAGCGTGAGAAAGAGCCCGCGACGCTCTTCGGCCAAGTGCATGAAATACATCAGGCCGAGACTCGCACTGCACAAGGCCAGAAGCAGAAGAATGACGACGAGCGCTCCGGTCGAAAAATTCCGGAAAGCCAGAAAGACCTCGACCAGGAAAATGGCGATCAGCACCAAATAGACGCGAAGATACTTGGCAATCACGTTTCCGGAAGCAGCGGCGCTCATGGTTCCTCCTTTTGTCCTTTGCGGCGTCAGCGCGCGAAATTCGTAAGATAGACAAGCGGCACGACGAACATCCACACGAGGTCGACAAAGTGCCAGTACAATCCCGTGGTTTCCACGTGGCTCGGGGTCAACCGGCCGCCTGAGAACTTGGTGGAAACCACGAGCAAGGCGATGACACCGCTGATCACGTGCAGCAGATGCAAGCCCGTAATGGCAAAAAACGTCTGTCCAAACAGGCCGGAGCTGATCGTGATTTTGCGCCCGAAAAGCTCAAACCACTCGCGGAGGTGCAAGGCCGCGAAAAGAGCGCCGAGCGCCATGGTGGAGTAAAGGAAGCGCATCGCTTTGGCCTTGTCGCCAGCTTTGGCAGAATCGACCGCTCCGAGCATGGTCAGGCTGCTGGTGATCAGGACGACGGTCATGATGATAACGTTGACGACGCTGGCGTGTTCGAAGGGCCGCACCCAGTTCGGCGTGGCCACACGCAAATAGCCATAGGCCATGAGAAACGCGCCGAAAGTCACCGCGTCCGAGATGATGAACAACCAGACAGTCAATTTTCGAGAGGGGATCGCGTACGGCGACTCTTCCATGAGGGCGCCGTGCCCGTGCATCGCCACTTCGGTCTCGCTCACAGTTTCCCCCTTCTCCCTCTAGAGCTTCATGCGGCAGAGCATGAGCAGATAAACCCAGAGCACGGCCATAAAGTGCCAGTAGATGGCGGTGCTCCGAAAAAGACTCGGACGGAATGCCTTCTGGCTGGCAGCCAACCGGCCGGCAAGATAGACAAGCACCAGGATTCCCGCGAGCACGTGCAGGGCGTGCAAAAAGGTAAGGACATAGAAGAACGAACCGTTCGGATTGGTGGCGAGGTAAATGCCCTGGGTGCGCAAGTCCAGCCAAGCTCGATACTGTCCAGTGCAGAAGGCCAACCCCAAAAGGAGGGTCAGGAGCACTAGCCGGCTGGCCTTGCTCGTACCCTCTTCCTCGCGCAACGAGCGCCGAGCCAACTCGAGAGTTCCGCTGCTCGCCAGAAGCAAAATTGTGTTCACATACAAGATGGACGGCAAGACGAGGTGGCCCCAATCGGCGGTTCCTTCGCGCACGAAAAGTGCACTCGTGAACGCCGCGAAGCTCATGGTGATCGCGAAAACGCCGATCCAGATGCCGCTGGAGGAATAATGGTCCGTGCTGCGGGCAGAGGTCCGCGCCGTTTGCGGGAGCGCGGCGGCTTGCGAACGCATCGGCGAAGCTATCGTTAAAGACATGTTCTCCTCATTCTCTGCGTGAGATTGCGCGCAGGCCATGACCCGCGCGCCTTGCTTCCCGCGTCTCAGTCCCGGCTAGCCGGCAGAGGCTGCACGGGAGAATCCTGCATGATGAAGTCGCCGTCCGGTCCTTTCACGCCGTATTGATACGGATCGTGATAGACGACGGGATGTTTGTCCCCGAAGTTATTCCACGGTGGAGGCGAAGGAATGCTCCACTCGAGCGACGTGGCCTTCCAGGGATTCTGCGGAGCGGGCGCGCCCTTGAAGCGGCTGTAAATCAGGTTGAAAAGAAAGATGAATTGCGCGCCGCCCGTGATCAAGGCAGCGATTGTCATGAACTTGTGCCAGCCGAGATACGGCGCCATGAAATCGTCCACGAAGGACTGGTATCGCCGCACGTTGCCGATCAATCCCAGATAGTGAAACGGCATGAAGATGCAGTAAGCCCCCACAAAAGTAATCCAAAAGTGCAGTTTGCCCAGAGTTTCGTTCATCATCCGCCCGGTCATTTTCGGGAACCAGAAGTACGTGCCCGCAAACACGCCGAATAGCGACGCTACGCCCATCACCATGTGGAAATGTCCGACCACGAAGTAGGTGGCGTGCAGGTAGATGTCAATCGAAGGCTGCGCAAGGAAAAAGCCGCTCACGCCACCCGCGACGAACATCGAAATGAAACCGAGCGCAAAAAGGGATGCGGAATTGATTTGCAGGTTGGAGCCGTAGAGGCTGCCGAGCCAAAGCAAGGTCAGCACCGTCGCCGGAATCGTGATCGTGAGCGTAGGGAAAGAAAATGCCAGCGCCGACATCGGATTCATTCCGCTGACGAACATGTGATGTCCCCAAACCATGTAGCTCAGGAAGCCGATGGACATCATGGAGTAGATGACGACCTTTGCGCTAAGCAGCGGCTTGCGCATGCTGTTGATCAAAATATGCGACACAATCCCCATCGACGGCAGAATCGCGATGTACACCTCCGGATGGCCGAAGAACCAGAACAGGTGTTGCCAGAGCAGCGGCGAGCCTCCAGAATGTGGCTGCAGCCGGTCGCTGATGACAAGTCCCGCGGGAATGAAAAAGCTTGTTCCCGCGTGGCGGTCGAGAATCAGCAGGATGCAGGCCGGCAGCAGCACCGCAAAAGCCAGCAAGCCGATGCACGAGGTGATGAACCACGCCCAGGTGCAAAGCGGCATGCGCATCAGCGTCATGCCCTTGGCGCGCAAGTCGAGGGTGGTGGCAATGAAGTTCAGCGAGCCGAGTAACGACGCAATGCAAAAGATGCCGATGGAGAGGCCCCAGAGGCTCGCTCCGTATTGCATGCCGGGCCCCGCGTCCTTGCCCACGGCGCTGAGCGGCGCATAACTGGTCCATCCGGAGATGGGCGGCCCGTCCGGAATGAAAAACGCCAGCATCAACACGATCCACGCAAGGAACGTGGTCCAGAAGGACATCATGTTGAAGCGCGGGAAAGCCATGTCCTCCGCGCCAATCTGGATCGGCAGGAAATAGTTACCGAGGGCCGCTAAGGGCGCGTTGGTCAACACGAAGAAGACCATCAGCGTGCCGTGCATGGTCAAGAGCGACAGGTAGTATTCGGGAGTGATGATGCCGCCGGGTGCGCCCGCCTTGGAGAGCAATTCAAGGCCGGGAACCTGCTGCGTGGGCCAGACCATGTGGATGCGCATCAGCCACGAAAGAAGCATCCCGGTGAAGACGGAGACCAGCGCCAGGGCGTAATACTGCTTGCCGATCACTTTATGATCCAGGCTGAACACATGCTTGCGGATAAATCCTTCCGGCGGCGCATGCACATGAGCCTGTTCTACGGAGCTTTCCGACATTCGCTCACCTCTCTCCCAAGAAGCCGCTCTCCGGGCGAATGGCACAATCCGCGTGAAGGCGGCGAAGTTCCTGCTTACTGCCCGGCCTGGTCCTTCAGCCACTTGTCGTAATCTTCCCGGGACATCACATTGAGGTACGCTTTCATGTTGTAGTGACCCAGGCCGCACAACTGCGTGCAGACAATTTCATATTTGCCGATTTTCGTGGCGGTGAAGTGTATGGAGAGATCCAGGCCAGGCACAAAGTCCTGCTGGATGCGCAATTCGCGAACGTAAAAGGAATGGCCGACATCTTTAGCGTGCATCAGCAATTGAATTTCGCGGTTGACCGGAATCACCAACTCGCCGGATACGATGTCGTCGCGCGCCTCGACTTCGTTGGCGGGGTCGAGCCCGAAATAATTCTGGTTGCCCTCATCGATTTTGTCCGGATGGACAGCCCCGAATTTGCCGTCCGGTCCGGGATAACGGAAGTAGTACGCGAACTGTTCCGCTTGTGCCTGGATCTGAATAGCGTCGGGCTTTGGCGAAGTGAAGTACACATTGGCCCAGGCTTTTTGCCCCATGACGCCGAGCGCCAGCACCTCTGTCCCGACAAGCACGAACGCGGCGATAACCGGCACTTTCGCTCCTCCCGGAAAATTCTTGAGCGGGCTGCCTGCCTTCCGGCCCGTGAAGGACCAGACGAAGAAGGCCAAGACAATCTGGGCGGCAACGAAGGAGACCCCCGCCTCGATCATGGTGTCGTTCAACTGGTCGTCAATTGCGTGCCCATGCGTGGAAATATCCTCCGGCAACGAAAACTTGTGGGCCACAATCGGATAGGCCGAAGCGATTGCGATAATCACGAGCACGATCGCCAACACTTTCCCCATTCATCCTCCCTCGCTGATCCTGTAGCGCCGTCATCCTGGCGGCGCTGTTCGCGACAACTTGACGGCGTGCCGACGGAAAGCCGGTGCTACAAAGGCCGCTCGCTACGGCTAATAAGGCTTGGCTTTAAAAACAAAGTTGACCGTTTTGGTCTCGCTAGCGCTGATAGTGACGTCCTGCGATTGGTCGCCGTAGGACTCGTGCCAGGCTGTGATGGTGTACTTGCCTGGAGGCAGATTGGGCAGTGAGAATGACCCGCCGTCACCGGTCACCGCGTAGTGGGAATTCTTCAGCACCGCGAACGTGCCATGCATCCACGGGTGAACGTTGCACTTCACTGGGAAAATTTCCGCCTTGTCGTACTTCTCGCTGATCGGGGGCGTTCCGGGCGGCTGCGACTTGTTCCACTCGCGGTTCAGCTTCGGCAGCGGGTGGATGTTGTGTGAGGTCTGATCCTCATTCTGGATTTTGATTTCCTGGTTGACCTGGAAGGCCAGCACATGAGGAATGTAGCGGCAGCCCTTTTGGGTAAAAACTGCGGCGGTGGATGGCGCAGAGTCGTCTGGAGCCCCGGCGGAAACGTAAACCACCACGTTTTCGAGGCTGTTTCCAGCGCTCGTTACCACGGTTTCGGCAAGCTGCGGAGTTGTGTACATTTTCGCGCACGACGGCTCTTTGGACATGTCGATGGGCTTCATCTTGGCCGGTGTCCCTTCGTAGGTCACCTTGCCGCTGACTGTGCCGCCGGCCGGCTTCGGCCCGGCTACTGCCAGACCCGAAGCAGCAAGCATTGCCAGTCCCGCGAACACCACATACTTCGTTTGCATTCTTGCACCCCTCCTGAAAATTTGGAGTTATTTCTCTATGGCTTAACTCCGGAGCCAGTGTTGGTATTCTCGACTCGCTTCGCAGCCACAATTGCTCTGCCCTCCGCGGTGCTTTCCCAGAGGGTCAGTTCCGGGCTGGGATTGTTGTATTGCAGCGTACGCAGATAGTGCACTAGGTCCCACGCGTCTTCGGGCTTGACCACATCCGCGAAGGAGGGCATGGGCGTACCGTCCAGGCCGGTCATGAAGATTCGATAGAGCTCGCTGTTGGCTCTGCCGCACTTGGAGCGATTGGTGGAAGTGAAGTTATAGGGGCGGATGGGCTGGTCGTTGCTATCGGTCAGCGTGGAAGCGGACGGGCCGTCACCGCGGCCTTCCTGGCCGTGACATTTCCAGCACTCCAGCTTCTGGAAAAGCTCGCCGCCGTGCTTGATGCTCTCGATGGTGAGCTTCGGTTCCGGAGGCACCTGAATCGGATCGCCGGGTTTCTCTGTAACCCAGCGGGGAGAAAATGTCTTGATGAAGGCGACGAGGTTGGCGCGTTCCTGCGAGGTCAGCGTAATCCAACTCGGCATGTTCGTGAAGTTGAAGCCTCGGCCAAGGGTGTTATAGAGATCGGAATCCAGCGGCAAGGTTCCTGTCGGCGTGGAACGGCACTTGAAAATGGCCGCGACGAAGTTGCGCGGCATGGGATTGAGGTACTGGGCGTTTTCACCATTGCCGTCGCCACGGGCGCCATGGCATCCCCAGCAGTAGCGGTAATAAAGTTGCGCGCCTGCGTCTGCCTGCCCGGTCAAATTTCCGATGTGCGATTCCATGTGTGGGTTCGGTTTCGCCGCAGGTGCCTCGGCTTGCTGGGCGTAGAGTGCGGCAGGTAGAAGAAACGCGGCAACCATCCTCAAGCAAGACTTTGTTGTCTGTAGGTTTCGCATGTTCAGTCTCCCTTAGAACGCGAAGTCCAGGCCGAACATCAGGCTGTTGCTGGTCAGGTCGATGGGTAGCCCTGTCGCGGGGGACACCAGAATCTTCCGCTGCCATACGACAGAGTATTCGTTGTGAAAGGCAAAACCCGCGCGAGTGTTGATAAAGGGATAGTAACGGAAGCCAAAAGTCAGGGCGTCAATATTGCCCAAGTCGCTAGGATTGGAGTCCAGTGCCTGCTGGGACATGCGGATGAGTTCGTAGCGATTGACGAAGATCATCTGCGGGTTGAAGGTGTAGTGGGTCTCGATCAGCGCGCCGTTCCAGGAGGGAGCGTGCGCGCCATCCGGGAGGCCCGTGCTTCCCAAATTAGTGGGAGTGTTGGTGCCCAGGTAGACGCTGTCGTGGCCGTAGAACCACATGGTGGTGACGTCCAGCTTCTTCAGGTACCACATGCCAAGCAGTCCGACACGGTAGTACGGTTCGTTGCCGATGCCGGTGCCGCCAATCGGCCCACCTCCGGTGTTGAACTGGGTGTATTCCGGATAAGTTGAGGCATGGCCGATGTAAGCAAACCCGCCGAATCGCTGCAAGCCCAAGCTTCCTGCCTCAAACGCTTGGCTGGCAGTAAAGAAGGCATCGTAGGTGCGGCCTGCGGCGCCGCCAATTCCCGATTGGAAATCCGGATTGCCGTCCGTGGGACTTAGCAATGCGGCGGAAACTCGCGTTCGATCATTTTTGGAATGGCCTAGCCATTCCACACCCAACTGGTTGTCGCCTATGCCGGAAACGTACAAGCCTGAAGGCACGCCGGGAGCAACCCACGGTTGGAAGTGATAGTTCTGATAGAAACCCCCATTCGTGGAAAGCGTGAGGATCCGCTTCTCGGATTGCAGGTTATCGAGCTCGAATTTTCCGACTTTAATGTTGAACCAGCTCGAACCCAGCAAATTGCTGAATCGAAGGTTCGCCGATTCGAAGTGGAAGGCGCCGGTTTCGTCGGACGAGGGAACCAGCAGGAAGCTGAAGTTCTTCGCCAAAGTTCCGGCGGTCAGCATGTCCATGCCGGTGTAATCGAATCCCTGGGTCTTGACGTTCGCCAGGGTCGAACCTTCGCCCGAATCCACAATGACGTGATTGGCGGCCTCAAAATGCCAATTTGGCGTGATGCGCAGAGCGATCGGCCAATACGCCGGCTGTTGGAAGATGGGAGCGTCGCGATCGTTGCCTAGCTGATAGCCATTGTCCTTGAACGCCTGGCCGAACGGACTGAGCTTCGGCCACGCTTCATGACAAGCCGAGCAAGGCATGCCGTACTTTCTTGCGAACGCGGGAATGGCTTTGGCGGGGCGACAATCCGCCAGAAACAGAGCGAGCAAAACGACGGAAAAGAGGGCCGTGCCCAGGCGGGCAGAGCCCTCCCGCACTTCTTTGGAAAACGACCGTTCCATACTGCCTCCTCTGAACGTCGGACTACTACGCCGAGCAGACAACGAGCCGGGTCTTCGTCGAGCTCAAGTTGTAATGGGGAGTGTTAGCAATACACCCAGTGCGGTAAGTTTGTTCTCCACTCATCCCAAAAACGAGCGGAGAAAGAAACATCCTGCCCACCGCACTCACCAAAAATCTCGCCGTGTCTCTCCGTCAAAAGAGCGCGGCGAAATCTTCAGCCCCTGAACCGGGGCGGATGCTACTCCGATTTTGGGAATGAATGCAAGAGTTTTGTTGCATGTATCGAAAAATTTCTCCACAGATCAGGTCATGGTACCAGCCGGCGGGTTCTTCCATGACAAGAGGAGCGATTTGACAGAAGGGAACGCTTGGGGTTAACAAGGACAACAAGGACACCGATGAGGAAAGAATTGAGAACCACCGAACGAGCGCAATGGCCAGCAGGAGCGTCGATTCGAATGGTGTTTGTGCTGCTCACGATGCTCTCCGCTGCACTACCGGGTGCTCCGCAGAAAGCCCTTCCAACCTCGGGACTCGTGCGGGAATTCACTGCTTCTCTGGAGGAACTGCGCCAGGCTGTGGTTGCCGTTCAGAAGGACCACATCATTCATGGGACCGCGGTGTTTGACAGGGAACCTGTACTCACCGGAGCGGAAGCGGTTGCCTCGAGTCCCTTGTTCGAACCCTGGAAGGGAAAAGGCGAGATCTATTACAAGATCCGCCCGAATGCGATTGCGCCGCGGCACTTCCTGCAAACGGCGGACCAGGGCACCATCGGCGTGCGCTACATCCTCATCCCGGTTTCCGAAGACCGGACGCGCGTGCAGGTGGATGCCGTGTATCTCGAGTCCTCGCACAAGATCGTTCATGCTTCCGACGGCACCGTCGAGAAAAGCGAGATGAAGGAAATCAAGGACGAACTCGACTCCATGCAACAGGCCGCCGCAGAAGCCGCGGATACACGGCGCCGGGAACTGAGCGCCGAACTTGTGCGTCAGAGCTACCAGCGGCAGCGCGAAGACGAAACCACCCGCCTGGAGAAAGCGCAGACGAGCGCGAAAGACATGGAGCAGGAGATCAAGGAGCTACGGCATGAATTGGAGCGCCGCGTGAAGGCCCCGGGTGCGGACTTGAAGGCCGCTCCGTTTCAGGCCGCCGCTAACCTGAAGACGCTCGCGGCATACACCGAGGTCGTTGTCCTGATTGTTTCGCCGCATTGGCTTGGTGTCGAGACGCCGGAAGGACAGAGAGGCTGGCTGCCCCTGGAACAATTGGAGCCCTTGCCGTGAAGAGGAGTCTTCTTGCAGGAATGCGCCTCTTGGGCGGCACCGTCGTGCCCGCAGCGTGCGCGATTATCGTCTCCGGCCAAGCCGTTCCGTACGCGCGCAGCTACGCGAAGTCCAAAGGCGAGGTGGAGCTGGCCTTAAAGGACCTGCAAGCTTATTCCGGTCAGAAATTGCCGACTCTGGAAGGGTTCGTGGCGCTGGGAAGCAAACCCTTGGAGCGCTATGAACGCGGCTTCTATCAATATTCGATCGAGTTGTTGCCCGGGGATTCGGGGGGCACAATCGTCCGTCTCTCCGCGAAAATCACGGCGTGGTACGCAGATCGCGACGTCGCAAAATCGGGTTACGAGGTTCTGGTTTCGAATGGCCGGCTGGAGCTCGATTTCCTCGATCGGTTGCAGGAAAAATTGACCGGCAAACCCGTCGATCCTCCCGCCACCCTAAATACCACGCTGCAGGCACCGCGTCCCAAGCTCGATCTCTCCGGTGTGCCCGGCGCCTCGGCGACCACAACGCCGTCCCCTGTGGCGAAAACGCCCGATGAAGTCGCTGCGCTGCGCAATCAGCGCGTCGTGGAAGAGCGGCGAGCGCAGCAACTCACTGCCGAACTGCAAAACCTCAAAGAAATTCAGAACAACCAGGCCCATCCGGTGGACCTGGTGGTGGTCTCGAAATCCGGGACTCCGGTGTACGCGAAAGCCGGGGAGGGTTCGCGCGTGCTGTTTC
>Ga0335077_10003782_pt1 | contig 18390 bp, 14 predicted proteins | sample Lox_Sample_31_FD_207151 | JGI IMG/M metagenome (GOLD analysis project Ga0335077, IMG submission 207151) | Soil microbial communities from Loxahatchee National Wildlife Refuge, Florida, United States - Lox_Sample_3.1 | ecosystem: Environmental > Terrestrial > Soil > Wetlands | place: USA... | reverse complement strand
CGCTCGCCGCCCTGCACGACGACCTCGCCGGCGGCGCGTACGGCCTGCGGTCGCTCTACGCCGAGCAGGCCGAGGAGGTACACCGCGCCACGCTGCGCGTCGTGCAGGCGCGCCGCCGAGTCCCGCTCGCCGAGCTCGTCGAGGAGGTGGAACAGGCGATCCCCAAGCGCAGCGGGGAGGCGTTCTGGTTCGCGTACACCGTCGAGCCCGCCGACCGCCTCCGGCTCCTGCTCCTCGACGAAGGAGGCGGACTGGCGCGCGCGCTGCCGGACCTGACGCCGAACGAGCGGCTCGTCGACGGGACGCCGCTGGTCCTGTCGCGGGGCGCGCTGGTGGCGTTCCTCAGCTTCTCGGCACCGATCCGGGCCGCCGCCGGGATCCTGCTCGGGCCCGATCTCGCGGTCGAGCTGCCGCTGCGCGAGCTCGGCTTCCTGATCGAGCCCGACAGCTTCCGCGCAGCCTTCGGCGTCGACTGGCAGCAGTACAGCGACGAGCTCGGCGACCGGCGCGCGACGCTGCACCTCCAGCAACTCACCACGCGCAAAGGGCTCCACCACGACACGCTCGACCAGCTCTTGCGCGACGAGGTCCGGCGGTCGCGCGTCGCACGCGGCGCCTGGTTCTTCGGCGAGCTCATGCTGCTGACGCGCGCGCGCCTGGAGGCATTGCCCGAGCCCGCTCGCGCGGAGCTCGCGCCGAACGCGCGGCCCGCGACGCTGGCGCTGCCCGGTGGGAGCGAGCCCGGGCGCTGGCAGCCGGACTGGGACGGCGCGTTCGCGTACGTCGCCCTGACACCCGACCGGGCCGACCGGGAGCTCGTCCGCGAGCGCGCCCTGGCCCGCGCGCGCGCCACCGAGCTGATCGCGCTGCTCCAGGCCGACCGGTCACACCTGCTGTGGGCCTACAACATCCTCACCCTCCTCCGGCAGGCCTACCGCCCCCAGCCCGCCTCGTTCAAGTACCTCCTGCGCGAGCTGGAAGAGCGCGAGGGCGGCCGCTGGTTCCGCACGCTGTTCGACTTCGTGGACGCCCAGGAGAACGGGGACCTGCACTGGTACCTGATCGACCTGGTGTCGCAGACGCCGTATGCCCGCCACCAGCGCGCGATCGCGAGCCTCGCCCTGCTCAACCGGCGCCGGCGCGCCTACCTGCCGCACCTCTACTACGAGGACGCCAAGGAGATCCGGCTCCACCGCGACGCCGGCCGCACCCTGCGCGTGGGCGGCCGGATCTACGACATCGACCACGACTACCGCGCCGAGAAGACCGACAAGGTGCTCAAGCCCGAGCGTGAGAAGGCCCTCATCGCGCAGGTGCAGAAGGTCGCCCCGAAGGTCATCGAGGGCATCCTGACCGGCACCGACAAGCGCCAGTTCGCCGATTCGCAGGCGCTGGTCGCAGCCATCGTGGAGCAGGCCGCCACCGAGCTCAAGCTGGGCGAGGACGACCTCTACGAGCGCAAGACCGAGCGGACGCTCGTCCTCACGGACGTCCAGCGGCGCACCGATCCGTTCGAGCGCTACCTGATCTCGTTCTATCTCGAGGAGCGCGTCACCGAGGGGGACGCGGCTCCGACCGCATGGCAGCGCGTCAAGGATGGCGAGCGCACCTACGTCGACATCGACTTCCAGTGGCTGATCTGGGGCTGGGAGTACCAGCACATGGCGGCGCGCCGCGAGGCCTTCGCCATCGGCGTGGTCGCCGTCTCGTTCCTCCCGATCGTCATCATCGGGACGCCCGTGCTCGTCGAGCTGGCCGGGGGATGGGCGGCGGTCGGCTGGTCGATCGGACTCTCGGAGGCCTTCTACGTCGGCAGCACGCTGTGGAAGGGCGAGAAGTTCAGCATCGAGGGCTTCGTCATGGCCGCTGTCGACGGCTATATCGGCGCGCTCGGCTTCCGCGCGGGAAGCCTCCCGGCGTCCGCGCTGGCCCGGCAGATCGGCGGCGCGACCACTCGCAAGGTCGTGGCCGGTTGGATCGTCGACAAGACCGTCACCTCGCTCGTGGGCGGCGCCGGCGCTGCCGCGGCGACGTACTTCGCCCACGACCTCGTGAACATCTCGATGGGCCGTCAAGAGCGGATCTCGAGCGCCGAGGACTACGTCCGCACCATGAAGATGGGGCTGCTGCTGGGCTTCTGCTTCGAGGCGGGCGCCAGCGCGCTGAAGCCCGTGCTGCGCGCCGCCGGCTCGGAGGCGGCCGCGTCAGCCGCGCTGGAGACGGCCGAGGACGTGGCCAACGCGGCCCGGCGCGCGGGACTCAGCCCAGCCGCCTGGAAGAAGCTCGTGCTCGAGGTCCTGGAGGCGATCGGACCGAAGCTCAAGCAGGCCTTCACCGAGGAGATGGAGAAGGGCCTCAAGAAGGCGATCGGTGAGCGGCTCGGCGAGGTGGGGGAGCACCTGGCCGGCATTCCGGGGCGCATCCCCGGCGAGGCCCGGCGCCAGTTCCTCGAGCGCGCGCTCGAGGTCTCCGGCATGCACCTGAGCGCCGGCGCAGCCCCGGGCCTGCGCCGCTTCGCCAAGCTCAGCGCCGAGTCGCTCGGCGAGGAGAGCTCGCTCGCGCTGCTCCAGCGGCTTCACAAGGCTGGGCGCCTGCACGGCTTCCTCGAAGGGATGGCGGCGCTGGACGACGACCTGGTCGGCGCGCTGGCGCGCGGGCGCCAGCTCGAGGCGCTCGCATCGTCCAAGCACGTGCTGGACCTCGTGCGCCGGCGGCGAGGCCACGACGTCCTGGTGCTCGTCGAGCAGTCCTTCGGCAAGGACATCGCCTCCGCTGACGCCTTTCTCGCGCGCCTCTCGGAGCAGGCCGGCGGGCAGCGCGACGCCGCGCTCGACGTCCTGCTCCGCCCCGGCCAGGCGATCCCGCCGGAGAGCCTCATGCTCGCGCTGAAGCAGGGCGTCACGCTGACCGACGAGGCGGTCGAAGCGCTCGACCGCCTGTTCGAGAGCGGTCTCGAGGCCGAGCAGGTCAACGCACTGCTGCGCGCCACCGACGTGCGCAACCTCCCGGGCCTGCTCCGGCTCGTCGCCGGGGCCGCGCCGCAGGAGCTCGAGGCGCTGCTGCAGTCCAAGCTCCTGCGCGCGCTCTCGCGCTCGCCGGCGATGCTGCGCTTCGCCCAGCAGCCCGGCGGGCTCGAGCGGCTGTTCAAGCTGCTGCACCCGCGCGGCCGGCTGGGCGCCGATCCCGAGGCCGTCGTCGACGCGCTCGAGCGACTCATGAAGCGCCGCCCGGGCACCTCGATGGAGGAGCTCGGCACGATCGTCGACGGCCTCACGTTCCCGCTGGTCGACGCCACTCCGGAGCAGATCGAGGCCGCTGTCGAGGCGAGCTTCGGCGAGACCCCGACGGTCAAGAGCGGATACATCGAGGCGTCGGCGCGGATCGAGGGCGGGGCGCCGGAGGAGTTCCGCGTGCCCGAGGTCGAGGTCGTGCCCAAGGGCAAGACGATCAAGAAGTACGGCCGGACCTACAAGGAGGGCGAGATCGTCCCGCCGCTGCCGGACCGCCTGGACATGCAGGACATCCCGCTCACCGAGGAGGAGCTCAAGATCGTCCAGCCGGAGCTCCGACAGCGCGCCGCGCTCGCGCGCGTCCGGCGCGTGATCGGCCGCAAGCTCAGCAAGACCCCGCTGGGGAAGGTGTGGGATGACATCCGCGCCGAGATGCTGGCCGGCCGCACGCCCCAGCAGGTCGGGCGCGAGGAGATGCTCGAGCTCTACAACAAGATGCGCGACGAGTTCTGGGACCGCATCCGCGACAGCGCTGAGCACAAGCAGTGGCTGCTCGAGGCGGGCTTCCACATCGACGAGACGAAGGCGGCGTATCTCGGCGTCAGCAACCCGCGCTTCGACCCCAGCCAGACGAGCGTCACGCTCGATCATCAGCTCGAGAAGTCGTGGCGCGAGAACTGGCAGCACGCGGTCGAGGCGGACAACCTCGTCCTCGAGTTCGCCCAGCCCAACACGTTCATCGACCGCGTCCAGGACGCGTTCAGCAGCGGCTCGTACGAGCCGTCGGTGAGCCCGATCGGGGGCTGGCGGCTCGTGTCGCCCAAGAACTGATGGCCGAGAGCTTCCTCAACTACGTCGCGATCCCGTCCGCGGTCATCGCCAGGGGCATGGCGGCGGTGCCGCTGTTCGCCGTCACGTCGATGTCGCTGAGCGAGACCTACCACCTGCCGCCGATCGGCTCCTCCACCCAGAAGGCGATCGTCGCCACGCACGACGACACGGTCTCGCTCAGCGGCCTGCTGGTCGGGCCCGAGCGCTTCGGCTGGAAGCTCGCGCTCGAGGAGCTCGCGGACGCGAGCAAGCGGGGGCCGAACGGCCTCACGCTCGTGACCTCGATGACGATCCGCACGGAGATGCAGATCCAGAGCCTCTCCTTCAGTGCGTCGTCCGCGCGCAAGGAGGTCATCGAGGTCGCGATCTCGCTCGCCCACATGCCGTCACCGGGTGCGCGCGGCAAGCTGCTCGACGCCGCGGCGCTCGGCGTCGCCGCCCTCGCCGACTGGAGCCGCTCATGACCGCGACCCCGCTCATCGCGCGGCACCTCGTGCCCAGCGTGGCGCCCGCCGTGCCCGACGGCTTCGAGCGCCTGCCCACCGCGCTCGTCGCCGGCCTCCCCCACTCGATCGCGCTCGCGCAGGACCTGACCCTGCTGCTCGTCGTGCCCACCGGGCTGGCGACCCGCTGGCGCGACGCAGACCCGGCGGCGGTGGTGACCGCCAGCGATCCCGAGCCGGCCGCCGGCCCCGCCGGCCGGGCTCCGGCGCGGCTGCTCCTGCGGGGCAGCGACGGCGTGCTCGCCTCGGTGCCGCTGGTCGCCGGCCTGCGCCGGACGCTGCCGGACGGCCAGGCGCGCGTCGAGCTGCTGATCCTCGGTTGGGAGATCCGCGCCGGCAGCCTGCGCGGCCCCGGCGACGTCGGGTCGCGCATCGAGCTCGCCTGGCGCCCGGCCGATCGCGCCGGCGACACGTTCTCACCGCCACCGATCTCGTCGCGCGTGCTCGAGCGACTCGCCGCGGCCGACCAGCGAAAGGGCAGACGATGACCAACGTGATGGCCGGCAACGACGCGGGCTGGCTGCTGTCGTTCCGTGACGAGCGCGCCCAGGGCGGCAAGCTGCGCATCGGCGAGCGGCCGCTGCTCGAGGTCGGCCGCGACGAGTACGACGGCGAGATCAGCGCCACGCTCCCGGCGGGCCTCGAGGGCGGGGCCTACTCGTTCACGATCGAAGGGCTCAGCGACGACGACTACGCCACGATCGCCGCGGGCCGCGCGCGCGTGCTGCAGCTCTACCTGTACTGGCGCGAGGCGGTCGGCGGCCTCGGCGCGGCCGTCAGCAGCCTCGCCGGGCTGACCGATCTCGCCGGCGTCGTCAAGAGCCAGCAGATCCCGAGCGCGCTCGTCGCCACGCTGCGCATCGAGTCGATCACCCGCCGCGCGGGCGGGCGGCGCTACGAGACGGTCGTCACGGCGCGTGAGCGCGCCTTCGACATCGTGGCCTCGAGTCCGCTCTGCACCGCGATCGACAAGCCGGTCGGAGACGCCGTCAAGGAGCTGCTCGGCACGCACTGCGGCTTCGACGACTTCAAGTGGTGGGGCGCGTCGCCCGGTCCGGGCGCGGCCGCGCCCGCGGGCAAGCCGGCGAACGTGGTGCTGGAGAAGGGCCGCACCGTCGCGGGACTCCTCGCCGAGCTCGGCGCGAAGCTCGAGGAGTCGAGCGGCCGCTACGGCCGGGGGATGTTCCTGATCCGCAACGGGCGGCTGCACATCGGCGCGCGGCCGATCCCACTCGAGCCCGGCACACCCGTCGAGCTTTCGCTCGACAACGGATTGGTCGAGGTCCAGACGCTCCAGCCGGTGCCGAGCGACCCCACGTTCGACGTCTGCGACGGGCTCAAGCAAGGCCGGCGCGCGCCGACCCGGCGCCAGTTCCAGCTCACGCTGAAGGGCCGTCCCGACCTCAAGCCCGGCGACGTCGTGCGCTTCGAGGCGCCGGCGGCAGAGGCCGGGAACGGCTCGGCGAGCGCGGTGACGCTGTACGTCGCGACGGTCGACCACAGGCTCGGCCGGACGACGGGCTTCGTCACGACCGTCACGGGCATCGAGGTCGCGGGCACGAGCTACTGGGACAGCCACTCCAACCCGCGTCGCTCCGCCGAGACCCAGTCGGCGGCGGGCGGCAGCGCCGAGACGCAGGCGGCGCAGGGCGTCAAGCAGATGGTGCGCGAGCTCCTCGGCTCCCAGCCCTCGACGGAGGTGGGCGAGGTCCGCAGCGTCACGACCAAGGGCATGCAGGAGCCTCCGGCCCAGACCGAGACCGTGTGGCGCGGCCTCGTCGCCGGCGACGGCGAGCCGAACCAGGGCCGCCGGCTGGACATCGCGCGACCGAGCCCCGCGCCCGCCCCGGACATCCCCTACGCGACGCCGTTCGCCTGGGGCAAGTGCGGCCTGGTGCTGCCGCGCTACCCGGGCACCCGGGTGCTGCTCGCGCATCGCGACGGCCGTGGCGAGGAAGCGGTCGACGTCGGCGCGCTCTGGCAGTCCGGGCACGGGCCCGAGTCCGAGGCCGGCGACTTCTGGCTGATCCTCCCGGTCGGCGCGTCCACGCAGGCAGCGACCGACGAGAAGAAGGCGCCGTCCGAGCACACGGGCGAGGTCACGCAGGACCTGATCGATGCCAACGGGCACCGCTGGATCGAGGCGGGCGAGCTGACGATCCGGGTCGGGCCGAAGACGCTCAAGAAGGCGGGCACCCGCCCCGCCGACCCGAGCGACCGCGACGGCCTCACCATCGAGCACCCGGACAGCAAGGCCAAGATCCAGATCAAGAGCGACGGCACGATCCGGATCGAGGCGGCGAAGAAGCTCGAGCTCGTCGGCAAGGACGGGATCTCGATCAGCGCGCCCGGCAAGCAGATCGACATCGCCGCCGAGGACGTGAAGGTCACCGTCGACAACGCAATGGATGTGAGCTGAATGGACTACGACGCCAAGGAGGCTGCCCACGATGGCTGATGCCGAGCGCGAACGCGAGATTGTCCGCCGGCGCCTGCTGGGCGTGGCGCTGGCCTGCCCACCGATCGCTCCCGGAGTTGACGTCGGCCGCGACCTCGAGCTCCGATCCGGCGCCGCCGGCCTTGACCTGAGCCGTGTCGAGCAGCTCGACGCCCTGACGCAGTCGCTCGAGATCGCGCTCACGACGGCGCTCGGAAGCGACGTCTTCAACACGAGCTTTGGCTTCGACGGCCTGCTGGCGCTGGCCGACGAGTCCTCGGCCGTCATGACGCGCGAGCGCGTGCGGATCTCCGTGATCGACGTGCTGCGCCGCGATCCCCGCGTGCGCGGGATCCTCGACGTGAAGCTCGACGACGGCCGGCTCGAGCCGGCGCGCGCCGGCTCGCGGGCGCTCGACGTGCGCGTCGCGTTCGAGACCGTCTCCGGCGACGCAGCCACCGCCGACCTCGGAACGGTGATGCCCCGTGCCTGACGATCCGGTCACGCGCATCGACACCGCCGACGTCCTCGCCGTCGACGCGGCGATCGCCCGCACCACCGGCAGCCCGGGCTTCGGGCTCACGCCCGAGGGTTTCCTCCCGAAGCCGTTCGGCCGGCTGCTGGCCGAGAAGCTGGCGCTGGCGCGCGCTCGCTTCGGCGACGAGCTCGACCTCGGCTCCGGGTCGGCGATCCGCAAGCTGCTCGAGATCTCGGCGCTCGAGGACGCCCGCACCTGGTCCGCGCTCGCCGCGATCTACGACGACAGCTTCGTGACGTCGGCGCGCGGCGACGCGCTCAGCCGGCTGGGCGAGGAGCTGGGCCTGCCGCGCCCGTTCCTGGAGGCACGCGGACGGGTCAAGCTCAAGCTGCAGGGAGCGCTGCCGGCGGGCGTCGCCGAGCTGACGATCCCGCGCGGTGCGCGCATGCTCACGCCGGGGCGCCATCACGCGGCCACCGACGAGTCGGCCGTGCTCTCCTCCACGAGCCCGGAGGTCGAGGTGGCGGTCGCGGCGTTCTACCCGGGCCCGGACGGCAACCTCGATCCGAGCAGCGCACCGCAGAAGCTCGACAGCTTCAACCCCGCCGACACGATGCTGACGGAGCTGTTCGACGCACAGCGGGCCGCGCAGGCCGCCGGCGCGCCCTTCTCGGTCGCGATCGATCACACCGCGGCCCTCGTCGGCGGCGAGCTGCAATGGCCGGACCAGCGCTACCGGACGCTGCTGCTGCGCGCGCCGCGCTCGCTGTGGACGGCCGAGGCGCTCGAGGTCGCGGTCTCGCTCGTCCCCGGCGTGCGCCAGGTCCACGTGCGCGACGGATGGGGCGGGCTCGACATCCAGCAGTCGATCTTCGGCAACTTCAACTTCATCCAGCGGGTGTTCGGGAGCGAGCGCGACCTCGGGAGCCCCTACTTCCTGACGATCCTCGTCGCGCCGACGCCGGCCGCGATCTGGTCGGGCCCCTACGGCCTGGGCGCGTCGGTCGAGCAGGCGATCGAGGACCTGCGCCCGATCGGCATCTTCCCGCTCGTCGAGGAGGCCGAGGAGGTCGGCATCGGGATCGCGGCAGAGATCCTTGTGCGCGGCCTCCCGCTGCCCAGCGGCGCCCAGGCCGACGTCAACGCCTCCGCTCCGGCGATCGCGCTCAAGGCGCGCCTGCTCGAGCGCGTGCGTCGCTACGTCGACGAGCTCGGGTTCGGCGAGCCGGTCCGCGCGTCGGAGGTCGTCTGGGCGCTGATGAGCGAGCCCGGCGTCGCCGACGTGCGCGCGTTGCGCCTGCTGCGCTACCCGCCCGGCTTCGACGAGGTGGACTTCGCGGCCGACCAGTCCGCGCCGGCGGCCGAGGGGTTCGCCTGCGGCACCAACGTCGAGCTGCAGGTCAACCAGATCGCGCGCTTCGTCGACACCGCCGACCAGCTGCAGATCGTGTGAGGTGACCGTGAGCGCGATCGATCCCGACGTGCGGGGGGCGGCGTCCCACCGCAACATGGTCGAGCACCTGACGGCGCCGCTCGCGGCCGGCGCCGTGGAGAACCCGGTGCCCGTCGACGCGAGCGGCAAGGCGATCGTCGACTGGCCGAGCCGTCATCCGCTCCTGCTCGCCGCACCGCTCGCGCCCCTGGGCGACGAGCGGCTGCGGCTGGAGGCGACGGTGCCCGGGACGGCCACGCCGGTGAAGCTCGACTGGGCGCCGTACAGCGAAGCCGGCGCGTTCCTGCCCGTGTGGTTCGAGCCGTTCGACCCCGCGCAGACGCAGACGGCCGCGTTCAGCGTGCAGCTCGCGCTGACGGATGGCCAAGGGAAGACGATCGCGCCGGCACAGATCGCGAAGCTGATCGAGCTCCGGCTGCTCGAGGGCATCACGGGCCAGCTCATCTACCTGCTGGGGGCGGAGAAGCAGCGGCTGCGGCGGGAGAGCCGCGAGCTGTCGGCGATGCGACTGCTCTCGCGCGCGCGTGATCATGCCCTCGACCGCCACGGCGCCGACGTGGCGGTCCCGCGCTTCGGCGATCGGCTGCGCTTCGACGGCGCCGCGATCGTCTCCGAAACCGAGCGCGAGTCAGACGGCGGATACCGCCGGCGGCTCAGCATCTATCACCCGACGCTGCTGCGCTCGCGCCCCCGCCTGCTCGAGCTGCTCAACGGGCCGGGCATGCCCGCAGACCCGAACGCGGGCGCGATCGGCGAGCTGGCTGCCGCAATCCCGCCGGCTCGCCGCACGAGCTATCAGCAGCGGTTCGATCTCGTCGATCGCAACAACGACTTCGCGGTCGCGATCCACATCGTCGCCGCGGGCGACCCGGCACTGCGCACCAATTTCTTCCGGTTCGTCCGTGGCGCTCAGCTGATTCTGCCCCTGGCCGCCGACGACGGCGTCCACGCGAAGCGCCTCCTGCCCCGCGCGCGGGCCGGCCAGGAGGAGCGGCTGCGCCAGACGATGCGAAAGCTGTTCGACTTCACGACGATCGAGCCAGGACCGTCGCCCGCGTTCGCGCCGATGCTCGCGGCCGCGCTCGTCCGCGCCGCCCGCTGCATCGCGGCGCTCGGCGGTCCGTCGCCGTGGTCTGTGCTGCGGGCCCAGCGCGCGGATCGCGGAAGCCGCTACGAGCTCGGGCTCGGCGCCGACCTGGTCAAGCTCAGCGCGGCGCAGCTGAACGCGATGCGCGCGACGCACGCGAGCCTGAAGGCGGCCGACGCCGCGTTCGGCCAGGTCACGGACCCGGATCCGGCCGACCCGAGCGCGAAGCCGGAGCTCCAGGGCCTCCTGCAGGAGATGGAGCCGCAGTCGGCCACGGCCGATCCCGACGGTCGCTGGCTGCTCGAGCCCTGCGGCCTGCGCACCGTCCACCCGCTGCCCAAGCCGTCCGCCGCCGCGCCCGACGCCGTCTACCTGTCGCACTTCCCGGTCTTCGGGATGACGATCGCCGAGACCGCCTCCCCACCCGTCGCCGCCATGCCGGTCGGAGGGTTCACGCGCGTCGTCGCCGCCCGCTGGGCCAGGCAGACAGAGCCGGGCGCGGTCGTCACCTACGAGCCGACGGCCGGGACGATCACCGGCTGGTGGTGGGACAACGACCGCAAGCTCGCCGAGCTCGGCCGCGCCACGGGCCAGCGCGCCACGTGGAGCCACATGGCGGCCGGGGGCTTCGCCCCCAAGGCCGGCGGTCTGCTGCTGTACGACCGCTCCAAGGGCGAGGCGCAGATCTGCCTCCTCGGCCCCGGGGCGATCACGCCGCTCGGGCCCGTGATCGGTGGGCTGCGCAAGACCTGGAGCCACGTCGTCGCGTACAGCTCCGGCGACCTCGGCTACGTCTCGCGACTGCTCTTCTACGACCGCGAGACGGGCGAGGCCGAGATCCGCACCACCGACGGCAGGGGCGGCCTCACGCTCCTGAAGTCCCACACGGGCCTCGGCACGAACTGGACCCACGTCGCGGCGCTCGCCACGTCCTCCCCCGTCTCCGAGCTGCTGTTCTACGACGCGCGCGCGGGCCGCGCCGAGGTGTTCTCTCCCGGCCCGCAGGGGACGCTCACCAGCACGCGCGCGTTCGACGGCCTCCTCAAGCGGGCGAGCCGTCTGACGACGGGCTACTTCGGCGGCGACGCGACAGGCGCCGGGCTCCTGCTCTACGACACGGCGGGCGGCGCGTGCGAGCTGTACGACCACTCGGGCGCGCGGCTCGGCGGGCAGACCGGCATGAAGAGGTCGCTCTCGGAGATCGCTGCCGGACAGTTCCTCGACGGCGAGATGAGCCAGCTCTTCGCCTACGCGCGCGGCAGCGGGCGGGCGGAGCTGTGGAGCGTAGCGGACGGCTGGCCGCCGGAGATCGCCGCGGCGGCGGCCGGCCTCCCGCGCGTCGCTGCCCAGCGGGTCGAGGCGCGCTACCACGCACCGGGCGATCCGGGCAGCAACGTCGTCCTCGGCGCTGGGCTCGCCGCCGCGCTCGCGCAGTACACGGCGGCGGGCGGTGCGGCGTGGACCGCGCTCAGCGATGCGCAGGCCGACGCGCAGTGGGGCCAGGCCGCCGCCCAGGCGGCGGGTGCGCCGGCGCTGCAGGTGTTCCGCAAGGTGGGCCTGCCCGCGATCGAGGACCCTGCGCCGGTCGTGGCTCGGCTCCGCGCCCTGCCGACAGAGCTGCTCGACACCGTCCGCCTCGCGGGCGCGCAAGCGCAGGCCATCACGAGCGGCGCCGACGTCGACTCCGCCGCCGCGGAGTTGCGGGCGATCGCCGGCGTGCTGCGGGCACAGCGCCTGACGTCGCTGCTGCCGCTCGTGACCGGCGCCGGCGACGTGCTCCTGGTCGTCGGCGCCATGCCGCTCCCCGTCGCCGGCATCAACCTCTTCGAGCAGATCGGCTCTGCGTTCCGCTGGTACGTGGTACCGCTGCAGGGCGATGGAGCCGAGGTCCGCGCGGCCGGTCCGGGCACCGACGTCGTGCCGCGCGGCGAGGGGCTGTTCGCGCTCGTCGCGCTCGGCTACGCCCGCCGCGGCCTTGCCGATCCGTACGAGTTCGAGGTCGCTCTCCCGACCGGGGCGCGGCTGACCTTCGAGCAGTACGAGTACCTCATGAACCTGCTCGACCACGGCCATCCCGCCGCGGTCCGGGTGAACACGTGGGCGATCCGCCACGAGCACGTCGACCTAAAGGGCGACGGCACCGTCGCGACGCTGGACCCCACGATCTCTCGCACCTACCGAGCGTTCCGTCGTCCGCGCCACCGCGGTGAGACGGGCGTGACCCTCGACGACTGAAGGAGCAACTGACGATGGCGGCGAAGGACCAGGAGATCACGTTCGACGGGATGACGGTCGGCGAGCTGCTGACCAAGGTGGTGAACGCCACCGGCAAGGCCGAGGCGGCGACGATCGTCGGCTCGTGGCTCATGGAGACGGGCAGCCGCGTCGCCCGCAAGTTCAGCTACAAGGCCGCCTTCCCGCGGACGGACGCGACCACCGCCACGAAGTTCGTCCGCACCTCCAACCACCACGCCTGGCGGGACGGCGAAGACCTCGTGCAGGCGGAGCAGACCGCGACCGAGGACGGCTTCAACCTGCGCTTCTATCGCATCGAGGCCGACCTCGACGCGCTCAACGCCGACGCCAAGACGCTCTTCAGCTCGCTGGCGGCGATGCGCGCGAACCTCGCCGACCGGCTGGACGACATCAAGGTCGAGCTCAACCTCATCAACGCCGACCTCGCGCGGCTGCAGGCGTGCTGCGACGAGCACGATCTGCCGCAGCTCGAGGGGGCCGACCTGCGTAACAAGGCGAAGCTCATCGGCGTCACGAACTTCTTCGGCAAGAAGATGATCGCCTACAAGGCGGGCGACGGCATCTTCGTGGCACCGCACATCACCGGGGGGCCGGGCAACCCGCGCGTCAAGCACGTGGTCGACGTCGCGCGTCTGCTCGCCACGACCCCCGAGCTGGCCGCGTTCCTCGGCGCCGGCCCGCGTACGAAGGAGGAGCTGCAGGAGAGGTTCGGCACTCTCGAGATCAGCGAAGGCGTCACGTTCGGGGCCGTGCTCGACATCCTCCCGACGCGCGCGCGCTTCAACAGTGCCACCGCGCTCATCTCCGGCATCTCCGAGCGCCAGGCGGCGGTCATCCGCTCCGAAGGGGCGGTGGACGAGGTGCTCGCGATCGAGCTCGGGTTCGATGACGTCGAACGGGTCGCGTCCACCAGCCTCGAGCGCTTCGACGCAGTCCCCGGCGCGGTCCGCGCCGGGATGCTGACGCTGGGCATCTCAACCGTCGGGGAGCTGGCGGGTCGCAGCGCCGAGGAGCTGACCCCCGCGCTCCAGCGCGAGGGGTACGCGGTGGAACCCGGCGAGGTGGCGGGCTGGATCGCCGGCGCCGGTGTCCTGGGGATGGTGCGCTGACATGGCGAAGCCGGTGGCCAAAGTCGGCCAGGTGACAGCATCCGAGGGGAAGGGGATGTACGGGGCGGCGACCTCCGGAAGCTGGACCAAGGGTGAGATCAAGCCGACGAGCTACCCGAAGCTCTCGATCGGCGGCAAGGAGGTACTCCACGAGGCGACGTGCAAGTTCAGCTTCAGCGGCAAGACCGACTCCTCGCCTCCGGTGACCGTCACCGGCACGAGCGACGTGACGCTGAGCGCGAAGACCACCAAGCTCCAGAAGGGCGCCTCGAACGTCCTGCGCGACGGCGACTCCGCGGAGGACTCCTACGGCAACAAGCTCGAGGTCTCGGCCCAGAACGTCCTCAAGAGCGCCTAGTCAGCCCCAGACCTCCTCGCCGCTGCCGGAGTTCACCTGGGAACCCGTCCCGGCGGGAGGGGTCCTGGGCCCGGACGACGCGGCGCGCGCCGTGCGGCAGGCGTACGGGGCAGGCGACGGGCCCGTAGGGTCGGTCACCGCCATCGCGGAGGGCATGGGCGCCCTGGTGGTCGCCTTGCCGCTGGGCTCCCGCGAGGTCGACGCGACCAGCCTGCACCCGCCGGGCGAGCCGCCGCTGTTCGTGGTCAACTCCGACGCGCCCCCCGAACGGCAGAAGTTCACGCTGGGCCATGAGCTCGGCCACGTGGCGTGCGCTCCGGGCGAGGACACCGACCCGGAGGAGATGGCGCAGCGGTTCGCGGCCGAGCCGCTGGCCCCGTCGGCCCAGGTCCAAACGGACCTGAAGTCCGCCCCGGTTACCCCGGCCCGGCTGCTGCAGCTCAAGGCGAGCTGGCTGATTTCCGCGACCGCCCTGCTGCGCCGCGCCTATGACCTGGCCGTGATCTCCGAGTCCAGCTACCGGCGGATCAGCGCGCAGACCTCGGCGCTGGGCTGGCGGGCCGGCGAGCCCGAGCCGCTGCCCGCCGAGCAGCCGGCCGTGGTGCCCGCCCTGGTCCGGCAGGCCGTCGACGCCGCCGGCGGCGAAGAGGCCGCGGCCGCGGCCGCGGGGACCACCGTCGGCTTCATCCGCCAGCTGGCAGACCAGCAGGAACCCGTCCCGGGACAAAAGGAAGCACGCTGATGACGGACCGCCACGATGGCAGCCGGCCCGGCGGAGCCGGGCTCTCCGCGCTGGAGCGCAGGATGGCCGCGCTGGGCGCCGCGGCGTCCCCGCCCCGGCCGGACGGGGCAGGGGCCCTGCTTGCAGACCGGGTGCTGGTCTAACTGCGGCGCGACCAAACCGGCGCTGTCCTGCCGTATGCCGACCCGGCCCGCGGCGGGCTGATCGTGGCCGGCGCCGACCCGGCTCACGCCCTGCAGCCCGCCCTGGCCGCCGGGACCCGGCTCCCGCTGCTGAACGATCCGGCCGGCTACGAGGCGGTCCGGGCCACTGTGACCGCGCCCTTCGCGCTGCCCTCGGCCGGGCTGGTGACCGTCACCCTGGCCGAGGTCCTGGACGCCCAGCTCCGGGCCGGCGCCGCCGCGGCCCTTTCCCCGACCGGGTACATCCCCGCGGGCGGCACCGACGTGCTGCGCGAGGCCGCACGCCAGTTCGGCCGACTCGGCCGGACGGACGCGATCTTCACCGCGCCGCTGGACATCTCGCTGCTCGGCCCGTCCTACTACACCACGACCGCGGCTATTCTGGCCGGCCTCGGGACGCCGGTCGCGATCATCCTCGGCGGCCAGGGCGACCCGCTGACCCAGTCCAGGCACATCATCCCCAACCTGCGGGACCTGGCCGCCCGCGTCCCGCTCATCCCCATCCGGACCGACTTCAACGGCCTGGACCTGGTCGGCCACGGCGCGATCGCCGCCGCCATCGGCACCGGCGGCAGCGTCCGCCACACCGTCGACCCGCCCGAGAAGCGCCGCGCCTTCTCCCGGGACCAGTCGCCCAGCGTGCTGTGGCCCGAGCTCGTGTCCTTCTTCAAGGGCAGCAAGATCAACGAGCTGTTCGGTGCCCGGCCGAGCCTGGCACCCCGGTGCGACTGCGCCGCCTGCGGCGGGCAGCGCCTGACCCGGTTCCTGCGCCGCGAGCACCAGAACCAGGCGATCGGCCACGCCGTGGCGGTCTGGACCCGGTGGGCCGCGGACCTGCTGGACGCCCCCACCATCCGCGACCGGGCCCAGTACTGGCAGAACCTGTGCGCCGGCGCGATCGCGCACCACGCCGTGTTCCTGGCTCAGTTGCAGCTCCTGGAAGGTCTCACGCCGCAGGACCCGCTGAAGCGGTGGGCCACGCTGCCCGCCTGGCCGTCCCCGGCCGCCGCGCCCGTCCCCTGACCGTCAGCGGCGGGCTGCCGCCTGCCTCCAGGTGAGCTCGCAGAACCGCCACCACGCCGTCGTCGGCGCCCAGTCCCGCACCTGTTCTGGCTCGAGCAGCACCTGCGCCAGGCCGGATTCGGCGCGGGCCGCGACCCCGATCCCTAGCTGTCCCGCGGTCTCCAGGACCTGCCCCCGGTCGGGCAGCGGCGGCCCGAGCACTATCCGCCGGCAGTACGGCGCGAACCGCGACGCCCGCGCCAGCCCGGCCTGCCACTCCGCGGTCAGCACGACCGCCAGCAGCGGGGTGACCGCGGGAACCAGGTCACGGATGACCTGGCCGTCCGCAACCCGCGCCACCCCGGGTGGCGCCCCGGCCACCCGCCGCCGGGCCGTCCGGTCCAGCGCGGCCAGCGGCACCGGCAGGCCCGTCGGCAGATCCATCAGGGTGTCCAGCAGGTCCCATCCCGGCACGACGCCCAGCGCGAACCCGTACCGCCGCCGCGCCTCCCCCCGTCTGCCCGGTACGCGATCCACGCCCAGGTCCCCAGCAGGCGCGCCCGGATGACGTGCACATCGGCCTGGGCCGGGCGCGGTGAGCGGCCGCACAGCCGCACCAGCGACGCCGCCGAGCTCATGACACGGCCGGCCAGTCCAGCGCCGCACTGCCCAGGTCCACGTCCATCGCCAGATCCTCCACCATCCGCCGCAGCCCCGTCCAGGTCGGCACCGCGGTCCGCGCATACAGCACCCGCCGCCCGCCCCTGACCCGGCCTGTGGACCTGACCATCCCCAGCGCCTGCAGTGCCCTGACCGGCGGATAGTACACGCTGGCCCGCGTCCCGCAGCAATCACCCAGCAACGTCAGGCACACCCCCTGACCGCCGGCCGCCAGCCCAAGCGCCGCAATCAGCTCAAGCCGGTACCGGTGCCCGAACGCTGCGGCCGAGAACCGCCGCACCTCGGCAATCGTCATCTGCCAAAAATAATGAATCGTGATTCGCGAATCAATAACTCGTGCTGAAATTGCCGCACCTGGCTCACAGACCGTAGAGCTTATAAATGTTTTCTAATTGTCAGACTCATTCCTAGAACTGTCAATAACCTGTACGATAACCGTCGTGTGCCGGCGCCCGGCTCCCGGCGACACGCAGGTCAAGCTGGGTGCCTCGTCGCCGCCGGGGTGGTTGCTGGTTCCCGCAGGGTCGGGCCAGCCAAGGGAATGGCGATGGTACGTGCCCGCGAAGGTGATCCCAGGTTCGAGACGCACCACCTGAACGTGCATGGTCTGTGGGCCCTGGCCGGCATCACGTGCATCGACGAGGATTTCGCCGAACTGCAGCAGGTGCACCCGTCACGCTGGCGATGGCCGAGCGGAACTGGAAACCGCCAACGGCTGGGAGCCGCCCGAGCTGGTCGCTTGGCGCCAGCGCAAGGCCAGGGAGGCGCGCCGGGACGCCAGGCGGGCCGCCCGCGCGGCCCGCGCGGCCGTGCTCAGCGCCGCCGCCGGGCCGAGCACCCGCCGGAATCCGGCTGGGCCGCCCGGCGCTTCTGGCGGTGACCGCCAACATGAGCGCTGATTCCCGGGAGGGGGTCACCCCTTCGTTACCGTTCAGGAATTCTCCTCCGGCCGCCGGGCGCCCGGGCGCCGCGGCGTGAGTGTTTTGTCGGCGGGGGCAACTAGACTTCCGGTCAGCGAGAGAACCCGGTGCGCCGCACAGGGGCGGCCGATGCCGGGGTTCCTGTCTTGCGGTTGGCGCCCGGACGCTGTCCCGACCCGGACCCGGTGGCGGCACCGGGCCAGGGAAGGCTCCGGGGCTTCGGCGCTTACACGGGCCCCGGATCTGCTATTTGGACGAAAAGGTATAAATCGTGCAACTGCTGCGTGCGCACATCAGGAACTACCGGTCCGTGGAGGACTCCGGCGAGTTCGCCATCAAGCCCGGCGTCACCTGCCTGGTCGGGAAGAACGAATCCGGGAAGACGGCCGACCTGCAGGCTCTCTACCGGCTCAACCCGGTCGACTCGTCCGCGGTGTTCGACGAGGTGATCGATTTCCCCTCCCGGTTGACCAAGCAGCGCAAGCTGGCTGCGGAGGACAAGGTCATCCCCGTGGTGACGGCCGCCTTCGCGCTGGACGGCACTGAGATCGCCGCCATCGAGGACGACCTCGGTGCCGGCGCCCTCACCAGCCCGGAGTTCACCGTGACCGCGGGCTACCGGTCTTCGGACCGCACCTACGGCCTCTCCGTCGACGAGCCCGCGATCGTCCGCCACCTCGCCTCCCGGCTCGACCTGGCGCTCGACGGGCATCCGGCACTGGGGGCGGCGGCCACCGTGGCCGACTTCCTCACCGCCCTGCAGGATGTCAACGAGCCCCCGCCGTCGGTGACCGCCATGATCGGCAAGATCACCAGCTGGCGCGAGCAGCGGGGTCAAGCTCCACATCATCGACCAGTACCTTCACCCGCGACTGCCCGAATTCGTCTACTTCGCCGACTACGACACCATGCCGGGGACCGTGTCCATCCCGGACCTCATCGACCGCCATGCCCAGCATGACCTGTCCATCGGCGAGCAGGCGCTGCTCAGGCTCCTGAAAGAAGCGGGAACCTCGCCCGAGGAGCTCCTCAACCCCGACAAGCACGAGCGGCTGATCCGCGAGCTCGAGAACACCAGCAACGCCGTCAGCGACGAGGTGTTCGAGTTCTGGTCCCAGAAC
>Ga0335077_10003781_pt1 | contig 18390 bp, 20 predicted proteins | sample Lox_Sample_31_FD_207151 | JGI IMG/M metagenome (GOLD analysis project Ga0335077, IMG submission 207151) | Soil microbial communities from Loxahatchee National Wildlife Refuge, Florida, United States - Lox_Sample_3.1 | ecosystem: Environmental > Terrestrial > Soil > Wetlands | place: USA... | reverse complement strand
AATCACCGGCAGCTTGCCCCCAGTCTCGACGAGATGGGCCGTTTCGACGCGCTGGCGTCCCAGAAATCCCGCAACACAGTGGATTGCGGTCGCCGCATACACATTTTCCTTGCGCAAGTAATTCAGAATCGCCATGTGCAGCGGCCCATGCTGCCACTTGTCGGCTTCGTTCAAATAAATTGTGACCTGCACGGCCATGGCACTTGGCATTCTACGCGCCCTCCTTCCGGAAAGTCTCCCAGTCGCTGCGCAGGATGCCGTACAGCTCCGAATCCACAAACTCGCCCCACTTCTGCAGATGTTCGCGCTGGCAGCCTTCGTAGCGCATGCCCAGCTTCCGCAGCACATTGCCTGAAGCCGGATTGTGTTTGAAATGTGAGGCGAAGATGCGATGCAGCCCGAGATCCTCGAATCCGTAGCGCAGCATCGCGCGGGCGGCTTCGGTCGCGTATCCCTGGTGCCAATAGGGCACGCCGAGCCAGTAGCCCAGTTCGGCGTGCTGATGCTGCGGATCGACGACCAGTCCCATGCCGCCAATCTGGCGTCCATCGCTGCGCAGCGCGATCGCAAGCCAGATGCGGTTTCCGTCGCGCGCCATTTCGAGAAAGGCTCTCGCGTCCAGTTCCGTGTATGGGTGCGGAATGCGCAGAGTGGTGGCGGCAACTTCGCGCGCGCCAATCAGCGGTAGAAGTGGTGCGATATCGGCCTCGGTATAGGGACGAAGCTTCAGTCGGGAAGTTTCCAGCGTCGGGCGAACGATCATACCGGAAGTACTCTCGCCAGAGCCATGCCGGCCAGCGCGCCAGCAAGACAGAGCAGATTGTTGCCGAATATATTTGCCAGCATGAGCCCCCACTGGCCCTGTTCGAAAAAGGCCATGGACTCGAAGGCGTAACTGGAAAACGTAGTGAACGATCCGCAAAAGCCGACAACCACCAGCAGCCTCCATCGCGGATCGAGGAGCACGCGCTCGGTGGTCCAGATCACGAACAATCCGACGAGGAAGCTGCCCACGATGTTGATGATGAGCGTGCCGTACGGGAAGACGGGGCCGAACTCGCGAACGGCCAGGCGGCTGAGAAGATATCGAAGATTGGCGCCCAGGATGGCGGCGACAGATATAGCGAGGAAATCTTTCACGACAGAGTTTCTCCTACAGAATGTGACTTTCAGTTCGGTAGGAGTTATCAGCCGGTGCGTCGGCGGTTATGGCGAACTCCATCGCCTTAATTCATTTAACCACGAAGGACACTAGGTTACACAAAGGAAATCTGTACATCTTCCTACGTGAACCATGCTGCCCTTTGTGGTCCAGGCTTTCATTTTTTTCTCTCCACGAGAAACCGCGCCAGCTCTTTCAGGGTCTCCCCCCGCTCACCAAAGCTCTCCAGTTCGGCAAAGGCGTTGTTCACCAACTGATCCGCCTTCTTCACCGAAGCATCAATTCCGAATAAAGCAGGATAGGTGGCTTTCTCCGAAGCCGTGTCCTTTCCTGCAGTTTTGCCGAGTTGCTCCGACGTCTGCGTTACATCGAGCACATCATCGACAATCTGAAACGCCAGTCCGATCGCCTGCCCAAAGGCGCGGAGTTTGGCTACCTCGCTGTCTTTCGCACCGGCATACAACCCGCCGCTAACCAGGCTCGCAGTAATGAGCGCGGCCGTCTTCGAGCGATGGATGTATTCCAGCATCTCAAGCGTCGGACGCGTGTGCTCCGCTTCGAGGTCGACGACCTGCCCCCCAATCATGCCGTCGACGGTTCCGGTCCCGCGCGCGATCTCCTCGATGATGCGAACGCGCGCTTCTGCCGGGCACTTCAACCGCGACAGAACTTCATAGGCCTGCGTCTGCAGCGCGTCGCCTGCGAGAATCGCGATCGCTTCGCCAAAAGCTTTGTGGCAGGTCGGACGCCCGCGGCGAAGCTCGTCATTGTCGAGGGCCGGCAAGTCGTCGTGGATCAGGGAATAAGTGTGGAGCATTTCCAGCGCCGCTCCGAGTTCCTCGACGCCTTCCGGCAGAGAGCCTGCGATCATTCGCGCTGCTTCCATGGCGAGGATCGGGCGCAAGCGCTTTCCGCCGGCAAACACACTGTGTCGCATGGCCTTGTGAATCGAAACCGGATGCACCGTTTCGAGCGGAATGAGGCGATCGAGCGCAGCATCGGCCAGATGCTGGCCTTGTTCCAGTGTGGCTTGAAGCATGAAGAGGCAGTATAGCAAGCGCTCGAACGATGATCCCGTGTGGATAGGAGCACAAGCAGGTTCCTCGTCGCTGCGCTGCTCGGAATGACAAGTTGAAAAACTGCGGATGGCAGAGAGGTCCGCGGAAATCAAAAAGGACGCCCGCAGGCGTCCTTTGCCTCAAAGTGAATTAAGTCATGCCGCGGCGCCGCGAGTGACCCTGATGCTGCGCAGCACCGAGGTCAAAACGTTCGCCACGTCATCGTTCGGACAGACATCTTCAGCGCCAGCCGCCAGCGCGGCCGCCCACATTTCCTCATCGGGAATGCGGTGTGTGCAGACAATCGGCAGTTGCGGAAATTCCTGGTGCAGGCTTTCCACATCCGCCAGGCGTGAATTTTCGATGTTGAGAACCACCGCCCGGGGTTGATTCCGCGCTACGTTTTCGCGCAATTCTTCGCGGGAACGGGTCACGTGCACCGAGAAGTGAGGACCAAGTCCTCCAGCAAGAGATCTCGCTATGCTGGGATCTTTTTCGAGCAAAACAACTGTTTGTGCCATACTTCCCCCGATCTTCAACCGTCGTCAACGGCCACAGAAATCCCGGACTAGGGCTGCGGGGTGGCTGGGAATACCACAACTCCACAGACTTTCTTGATCAACCGAGTCGCGGACAGTTAGCGGCGGGAAGGCGCCTTTTCCGTCAGCGGCTCGAAGGGTTCGGCCTGGAGCTTTCCGTTCTTCTTCAGCAGGATTTCCACTTTGCCTTCCGCTTCTTCCAGTTCCTTGCGGCAGGCGGTAGAAAGCTGCATGCCCTCTTCAAACAGTGTCAGAGACTTCTCTAAAGGGACCTCTCCCTTTTCCAGTTCCTGAACAATCTGCTCCAGTCGCTGGAGGCACTCTTCAAACTTGGGCAACGGGGTTTAGCTCCGTCTACATATTGTAATGCAACTGATTGGACGGAATGTCCAGTCTTTTTATGTGAATTTTTGTGTTGCGAGCAGAGGTACTTCCCGGTTCGGGAAGATTACGACGAGGCGACGCTTTTGCTGCCGAGCGCCTCCAACACATCCACAGCTGCGCTGTAGCGTCCCATGGGGGCGCTGATCTGTGCGCCTTGAACGGTCTGCTTGGCCGCAATCAGCATCTCGCGCGCGATCGCGATACCTTCCTCGCGCGCCGCTTCCGGTGTCTGCGCGCGGGCCATGCGCTCCAGAATGGAGTCCGGGACCGAGACACGCAGCTCATTCTTCATGAACTCGGCGTTCCGCACGCTGACCAGCGGCCAAATCCCCGCCACAACTGGAATCCGGCAAGGCTCAATGCGCTTGAGGAAATTCTCCAGCAGACGCAGGTCGAATACCGGCTGCGTGACGGCATATTCGGCTCCCGCCTGCACTTTGTATTCGAAGCGGCGCACTTCCTCATCCATGTCCGCCAACCCTGGATTCGCTCCCACACCAATCACAAATCCCGTTCCGGTGCCGATCGGATTGCCGCCCAAGTCAAGCCCGCGATTCAAACTGTGCACGATGTTCACCAGTCCAATGGCGTCCACATCGAACACGGCGGTCGCGTCAGGGTAATTCCCCATCTTGGGCGGATCGCCCGTGATGCAGATCAGATTTCGAATACCGACCGCAGCCGCGCCCAGCAGATCGCTCTGGATACACAGCACGTTGCGATCACGGCAGGTGTAGTGGAGGATGGCGTCGATTCCGACTTCGCGCTGAATCAGCAACGACAACGCCTGATTGCTCATGCGCGCCGAAGCTCGAGGACTATCGGGAATGTTGACCGCATCCACGCCGACTCCCTTCAAAAAGCGCGCTCCTTCCACCTCTTTGCGAATGTCGATCCCCTTGGGCGGAACGATCTCGACCATGGTCACGAACTCGCCCGCGGCGAGCTTCGCGCCCAGCGGCGATCGTTTTTCCAAAGGTATGGCCGGAATCGCGCTGGGAGAGGCATGGCTCGTCACCTGCGCCGAGGCGGTTCGTCCTCTCGCTTCGCCCACGCGCAGTGCCGACTTCATCACGCGGATGTGATCCGGAGTTGTTCCACAACATCCGCCGACCACACGCACGCCCGCGGCTACAAACTTTCGCGCGTAGCTCGCCATGTACTCAGGCGAGCACAGATAGATATTTCTGCCATCGACTGATCGGGGAATGCCTGCGTTGGGTTGCGCCGATAGGGGCAGGGAAGTTAACGTGCGCACCCGCTCGATGGCGTCCAGCATCGCCACCGGGCCCACGCTGCAGTTACAGCCAATGACGTCCGCTCCCCACTCCACCAGCTTGGGAACGAAAACCTCGGCATCGGAACCATCCAGGCAGTTGCCGTCCTCGTCGATCGTGACCTGGGCGATCAGGGGCAGCTTCGGTGCGAAATCCCTGGCGGCGAGCATTGCCTGATGAATTTCTTCCAGATATCCAAAAGTTTCGAGAATCAGCAGGTCGATGCCGCCTTCGACCAGCGCCTCAATCTGCTGACGGAATGCGTTGCGCGCCTCATCGAATGAAGTTTTGCCCAGCGGCTCGATTCTGGTCCCCAGCGGGCCAACCGATCCCCCGACCCACACATCGAAGCTCTTGGCGGCCTCACGCGCCAGACGGGCCCCGGCCCTGTTGATGTCTTTCACCTTGTCGTCGAGGGAGTGCCGGGCCAGACGAAAGGAATTCGCGCCGAATGTATTGGTTTCAATAATCTCTGCGCCGGCCTGCAGATATTCATGATGCACACCACGGATGAGGTCTGGCTGAGACAGGTTCAGTTCGTCATAGGACCGGTTGATAAAAACGCCCTTGGCATAGAGCAGCGTTCCCATGGCGCCGTCGCACAGCACTGGGGATTGTTTCGTTCGGGCAAGAAAGTCGGCCGCCATATCTTGTGCTTGAGGATACAGGAGCAAGGGCTGGTTGCGCATCCCACCGTCGGGGGATAGCGACTGGCGGGGTCTTTGTGGCGCACGCGACGAATGGCAGATGTCGAGTCTGTTATAATCCACGATTTCACGAATAAATCTTCCTTTTTCATGTTCTTAGGAGCCTACCGGTTGAAGAAGCTCATTCTCGTTCTGGTAGTTGGATTGTGGGCCGGAGTTGGCCTGGTTTCTTGCGGAGGGGGCGGAAAGAAGAGTCCCCCTAGCGGCTTGACCAGCCGTGTTCTAGCCTCCCAGGGGGTAACCACCCCAACTACCTTCGGGTCGTTGGTCTGGATCGACGCCCGCTACGATACCCTCGCCCGCGTGCCCAGATTGAGCGCCGGAAGTGCCCCGGGGCTGATGGCTATGTCGCCGACGCGCAATATCGTCGCCACGGTCGACTCCAGCAGCAACACGGTCTACGCTTTCGATACGACCAAAGAAAGTGCGATTGGGAATGTCAGACTTGCTGGTCCCAGCAACAGCATTGTCGTTCCCAGCGCGCAACCAACCGGCTATGCTGCCGTTCCCAGCGCCACCATCAATGGATTTTCCTTTCAGGGCGCGATCCAGGCGATGGACTTTTCCGGCGGTGGCGTCACCACGACGATTGCAGTCTCCGGCGCTCAGATGGTTGTAGCGAATAGCAATGCTACCCAGCTTCTCGTGTTCAGCAACGACTCCGACGCTATGACCGTACTCTCTCCGGGAGTGGCGGTTCCACCGGTCGACACCAGTTGCTACACGAATCCTCCGAACTCGGTGTGCACGATTGTTCCGGGCTTTGACCGTCCGGTGAACGCGATCATCTCAGGGAACACGGCTTACGTTTTGAATTGCGGCGCGCAGTGCGGCGGTAAGCAGGCCAGTGTCATGCTGTTCGACCTTTCAACGCTGACCATCACACAGACCATTCCCGTCGATGGCGCTACTATGGCGTACCTGAGCGGCTCCACGCTTTACGTAGCAGGTACTTCTCCAACGAATAACGCTTGCACCGGTCAGACAACCGCCGCCACCACCTGTGGCCGTCTCGATGTCGTCGATCTCGGTTCAGGAACGGTCACCACCACCGCCGTGATCACTGATGGCTATCATCAGCGCATGGACCTGACCACCAACCACCAACTCTTCATCGGCTCGATCCATTGCACCAATATCGGCGACGTAAACAATCCCAACGGAGAAGTTCGTGGCTGCCTCTCGATCTACAAACCTGCGGATGGTTCGGTGTTCATCCCTCCCGATAACGGCAACGTGGACGGTCTGCAGGCATTGATCAGCCGCAACATCGAATATGTCGCTGAGGACGGCAACCTGCGGGTCTACGATACGGAGCACAACGACATCCTGTTGATCAACGACTTCGTGCCCGAGGGAACGGTCGGGATCGTCGGCTACGTTGGCGATGTGAAGGCAGTGGACGCGTTCTAGGTTCGTACTGGCAGCATTCAAGAAATCCGGATTGGGGTGCCCCAGGTCTGGCCGGTTCTGCGAGACCTAGGAAATCTAGGCGTTGCCTACTTCCCCGGTTCTAGCACCAGTTCGTGCGCCTTCGCTGCCTGCACTGCTTTTTGGCTGAAGGGTAGCGTGAACGTCGTGCCCTCATACCACGCCTTCCACTGATCCATGTAGTAAGGGCTGAGGAAGTTTCCTCCCTGACCGGTGACGGTGTTGAGCGTCGATTGATCAAGGTCGGCCAAATTTGCCGTGAAGCGCTCCGAGGGACCATGCGCCGGTGTCACCGCTTTTACCGAATATCCGCTGCCTGACTGCGGACGTAGCCCCGTTCCCGACCAATAACGAATGATCGGAATTCTTCCGAGGATCGGATGCTGGATGTCGATCGCGTTGAAGTCGCCCCAACGCCAGGACGCGAGATTCTTCGGTGCCGCCGAATCGTTGACCGCGGCCTCAACCGCGGCCGTCAGAAGCTCATCGTAATTCGCGTATTTTTCCGGCAGCCAGCGTTTGGGCCGGTGCAGCAGAACATTCTCCAGCCACACCGATCGCTGCAGCCAGGAATACGTCTTCCAGTTCACCGCCGCACGGTCTTTTTCTTTGTAGAGCTCGGAATCGGCGTCAGTGTTGGTTTCCGGAACGGATGGGCCAAGCTTCGGCTCAAGCAGCAGTCGCCGCAATTCGCGAATCGAATTCTCCGCGATGGTGGGCGCTGCCGAAGACGCCAGCATGCGACCATCCCAGCCGCGCATCAGGTCGCCCGCCTGTTTGGCACGCGCAGAAGGCTTCGCGGCGTGATCGACGGCGTACACCAGGCGTTCGGCCGCAAACAGTGTCGCTTCCGACTGCACGTCATTTTGCAACGCGAGCATGTCAGCGGAAGAAAATTGGCGGCCCGATTCGAGCACGTGATAAATTCGCGCCGTCCGCCACGGCGCTTCCCATTCCATGCTGACCGGGTAGGGATATCCATCCGGCGTAATTCTTCCGTTAGCGGTCGCGATGATTCCCGACGCCGGGTTGTAGATGCTCGGCAACTTCTCGAACGGGATGTACGACATCCACTCATGCGCGTCATCGGCGCCACTGACCGGAAGACTCCCATCCCCCGCAGTGCGAATCGGGACTTTTCCGGTTGTGTGATAGCCGATGTTGCCATCCACATCGGCATACACAACATTTTGCCCGGGCGCATCGAACTGCGAAAATGCTTTCTGAAATTCGTCCCAGTTCTGCGCCAGGTTCACGTCCAGCATCGGGATGCGGAGTCCGTCGTACAGCGTCCAGCGCAACGCCAGCGAACGACTCTCTCCCGGTACCAGGTCGGTGATAATCGGGCCGTGTCGGGTGATTTTCACGTCGACAGTCACATCGGGCGCACTTTTTACGTGAATCACTTCCGTCCGATGTTCCGGCTGCACCCATCCTTTGGGCGTCTGATACTGGCCTTGGGCGTTGAAAATTTCGATGTATACGTCAGTCACGGTCGGGCCGACGTTGGTGAATCCCCATGCAATTCTTTGATTGTGTCCGACGATTACGTAAGGCATGCCCGGCAGAGTGACGCCCGCGACGTCCAGCGCGCCCGAGCGTAGATGCGCTTCGTACCAGAGATTCGGCATCTGATGTCCGAGATGCATATCGTTGGAGAGCAGCGGTTTTCCGCTGACCGTGTGCGCCCCGGAGACCACCCAGTCGTTCGATCCATTTACCGGCGCTTCTTCGGCGGGCACCGGATGGGGATGCGCTCGTGTGACAGCATTGTCTGGCGAGTCGTCATCGTCATCATCATCGGAGTTGCTGTTGTTCGTGTCCGGCGCATTCACATCTTCGCGCATCACCGTCGGCGGCCGGTCATGCCACGACCGGTTCACATATAGATCGGCGGTCAGTTCCGGACCCAGTTTGGCCAGGATTTTCTCGCGATTCAGCGCGTCAAAGAAGTAGTGATAGTTCAGGTCCATCACCATCTGGTTCGCGATGACGACCGAGTCCTCTGGAGTCCAAGGTTTCGGGGTGTAGCCGAGAATGCGGAATTCGATGGGCAGATGTTTGCCCTGGCTGGCGATGTAGGCGTTCACTCCCCGCGCATACGCATCGAAGAAAGCGCGATCCCGCGGGCTGGCGATCTCAAGATTCTTTTTTGCCGCCGCCCTGAGGCCCAGAATTTTGTGTTGGCGATCGATCTTGAGCGTGTCCGCACCCAGAATCTCTGAAAGCTCTCCTCCGGCGTAGCGGCGCATGACGTCCATCTGCCAGAGACGGTCCTGCGCGGTGACGAAGCCCTGCGCGAAGAAAAGGTCATCCAGGCTGGCCGCTTCAATCGTGGGAACTCCGTGAGCGTCATGGGTGACTTTCACCGGCGCCTGCAGGCCACTGAGCGCGAGACGTCCATCTAACTGGGGCAGGGCAGAACGTACGACGTAGAATGCGTAGCCGGCTAGACCAGCCACGATCACCACCAGCAAAATCAGTAGCCCAAAAAGAACGCGCGAGAGAGGAGACCGTCGCGCCCTCGAAACCGGAATTTCTGCCATCGTGCTCATCGGAGTCCTTTGATTGTATGCCAGGGAAAAGGGTGTCCGTGCCAGTGAAAATGAATTTCATTTTCAACTTATACGGGTGGTATCCTGAAACCGCCCCGTATGCTGCAGAAGCGCATCGATGATCAGCCCACGATCTCGCGCCAGATGATGCGCGAGGCCCAGGAGATCCTCCATCGTCACCTCAAAGATGTCGGCCTGAAGCAGACCGAGCAACGCGACGCCATCCTGCGGACCTTTCTCGAAACCCGCGACCATCTCTCCACCGACGAACTCCACCGCCTGGTGCAGAAAAAGGACGCCCGCATCGGATACACCACCGTTTATCGCACGCTCAAACTGCTCGCCGAATGCGGACTGGCCAGCGAAGTCGCCTTCCACGACGGCATTGCCCGATTCGAACATCAATACAACCGCCGCAGTCATCACCATATGGTTTGCACCAAGTGCGGCAGTTCGGTGGAATTTTTTTCGCAGGAAGTCGACCATATCGAGCAGGAGATTGGCCGCAAGTATCACTACCTCACCACTCGCCATACCTTTCAGATTTATGGTGTCTGCGAAGATTGCCGGAAGAAAAACGACGGCAGCGGCAGCGAAGCCTAAAGTCCAAGGCGTCATCCCGAGCGAAGCCGTTTTTCAGGCGGAGAGAGGGATCTCCCCAAGCAGAGAGTGTCGTGTTTTGTGAGATCCCTCGGGCTAGTGAAAGCGCAGGGCATCGAGATGACACTCCTGCTACCCTAGCGCGAACCTGTGCACGCCCGTTGGGTCATCCGGCGGGAACGATGGCGCGGGCGGAGTCTTGCCGCCCGGGGAGCGCCGGACGCGCTCCATCACAAAGCCCACATCGCTGATATAACTTCGCCGAGCCGATCGCCGCGCCAAAGATGAAGATGACGGCGAGCCCAAGCCCGTAACTGATGTACATGGCGCCGAGAAAATATCCAGGCTCACGGTTGAAGTGAAGACCGCACCCCGGGCAGCGGTCGTGCATCCTGGGAAATCCCCAGTAAAGGGAAGAGCGGAAGATCGTTGCCGTCCGGCATCTGGGACAGAGCTGGCGGAAAATGCTGCTTAGAGTCGATGGGCGCGAGGCAAGTAAGGAGTGATGATAGCGGAATCAGTGAGGACACAACTTCACCGTTCGGTTTCACAGCCGCAGCATCGCGCCCGGCGCGAGCAGGTCGAAGGGATAAAAAGGAAGATTTCGCAGAATCCCAAACAGCACAATCACCGCACACAAAGCATAGATCCATTTTCCGGGAATGAAAATCTGTGGCAGAGGGCGGCCTTTCACAAAAAGCCACAGCTCCGACGCCAGCCCATACATCAAAAACGGGAGCAGCACGCACGTCAGCGGATTCATTGCCCACGCCGTACGCCAGTTCCCCAGCAGCAACTGATGCAACGCCCGCAACGAGCCGCATCCGGGACAGTACAATCCAGTGAAATAGTGCAGCGGACATGGTGGAAACAATCGGGAGCTGGCCGGGTCAAAAGAACGCAGAAGTGCGAGTCCGGCCGAACCCGTGAATAAAACGGCCAGCATCGTGCGCCGACTCCGGATTGTCGCGACCGCACTCATGCTTAATGTTGATGCAGGCTGCCGATTACGCCGACGAGGGCCAGGAGGATCCAGATTCCGATGCTCGCCAGGCCAATCCCAAATGCAACCCAGCACCACATCTTCGCGTTGTTCGAAGATGCCTGCGCCCCGGCGATGTCACCCATCTGCAGCTTGCTATTTACCTGCGCCGCATAAACGATCGCCGGAATGCCGGCAGGTAAGCAGCACAAGACGGTCGTCAGAATCGCAAACACCAGATAATTCGGAATATTTACCGCTGGTGCACCAGGTGGAATGATGACGCCGGGCTGCGCCGGAACCGCCGGCGCGCCGGGTTGCAGGTTTCTGCCACACTGCGCGCATACCGCCGCCGTGTCTGCGTTACTGGCGCCACATTGTGGACAAAACATGAGTATTCTCCTGTATGAAAATTGCGAATCTTACTGCAATGCTTCGCCGCTCTCGGGACATCGTTCGGCTGATCCGCCCGCATCGACCTTGATAACGGCGGACTCGTCGGAACAGAAAGCGCGCACACCGGTCTGGTTCGCTGTGACCGGATAGGCCACAATTCTGTAGACGGTAATCGCAGTGCCATCGGGGCCAGGCGCGCATCCGCTCAATTCAAAGCGATAGCCGCTCCTCAGGCCTTGCGCGAGGTCGCGGGAAATCAACCCGGCGTCGGCTATTGCGGGAAGCGAACAGGTATATCCTTCAGCCGGATGCTGGGTTGAATAAACAACTTCGGCGGTAGCAATGGTCCGAACGTTTGCGACCGCCGAAGACTCATTCGCCGCCATGCGCGCGCGTAGCAGATTTGGAATGGCGATCGCTGCCAGGATCAGAATGATGGGGATGCTCACAATCCACAAGTATCCCAGGACTAGTCCGGCGATCGCCATGCCTTCGCCTTTAAGCCGTCCTGCGCTGCGTTTGATCTCGGAGAGACTGAGATGGCCAAACACGATGGCAGCGATGAAGGATAGCGGAACAAAAAACAGCAGACCGCACACCAGACTGACGACCGCTTTCACGCTGGTTTGCGGAGGTCCGACCGATGCGGCGGGCATAGCTGTCGCCGGAGTTGGGAATTGTCTACCACATACGCGGCAGAATTGATCGCCGGCCTGGACACTGTTTCCACACGCCGGGCACACTGTGCTCATGCAGCCCTCCTGGGACAAACGAGCTACGACTGCATTTTGAATTTGCCCGAACATACTATTCGCGCCGCATCGCGTCAATGCGCTACATTGATTCCGCCCACTTCGCGCCGGGCTGTTGCTGACTGGACGAATCGCCAGCATGGAAGCTCTCTCGAAATCGTGCCCGCGCTGTGCCGCGCAGATGCCGGAGACGGCAGCTTTCTGTCCCGGATGCGGCATCCAAATGCCGGAGATGCGAATGGCAGAAAGCTTGACCTCAGAAAACCCCGCCCCTAAGAGCGGGACGAACGAAAAAGTGGGCATAATTCCGGAGAATATCGCCGGCGCTTTGGCCTATCTCACCTTTGTGCCGGCGCTTGTATTCCTGTTCCTCGATCCCTTTCGCAGAAACCGGTTCGTGCGCTTTCACGCGCTGCAGTGCCTGCTGTGCTGGGGCGCAGCCATCGTGCTGATCATCGCCTTGAAGCTGGCCGGAGACCTCGTCTTTCTGATTCCCACCGCGGGGCCGCTTTTCGTGACGATCATCGATGTACTGGCTGCGTTGGCGACCGTGCTCGTCTGGCTGGTCCTGCTCGTCAAGGCGATTCAGGGAGAGATGTTCCGCCTGCCCCTGCTGGGGGGGTTCGCCGAGCAATACGCAGAATCATCTCGCTCCGCCTAGTTTGCGATTGCTTTGACTCTGGCTTTTTGATACTTTGCCGCCGACGCCGCTGTGAGCGCGCGCCCGCAGCCAGCCGAAACTCGTTCGATCTCACACACGGAGGGAACTTCCATGGCTTTTTGTAATATTTGCGGTGCACAGATCGCAGACGGCACTACCACCTGCGCGGCTTGCGCCAGCCGGGTTTCTGGCGGTGGCGTAGCCACTGCCGCAGCTCCGGCTCAGGGCATGACCGACAATGTGGCTGGTCTGCTCGCCTACATCACAATCATTCCAGCGATCGTCTTCCTGCTCGTAGCACCGTACAACAAGAATCGATTCGTCCGGTTCCACGCATTCCAGAATATTTTTCTGTGCGTGGCTGCGATCGCACTTTGGATAGTCCTGATGATCCTGACGGTGGCGGCCAGCGTCGTCCCGGTGATCGGTCATCTCCTGGTGATGCTGCTCGGGTTAGTAGTCTGGATTGGCTTTTTCGTGATCTGGATCATGCTGCTGATCAAGGCCAGCCAGGGACAGATGTGGAAGCTGCCGGTCATCGGAGACATGGCCGAAAAGCAGGCCAACGCGATGTAGCGCTCTTCGCAATGTCATCCTGAGTCCAGCGCAAGCAGGACGAGGGACCTTACGACGGCAGGATATGCAACGCCGCGACTGGGAGATTCTCTATTCTCAGCAGCGGCATATTTCCCGCGTACTGCCCAAACGCCGCCCGGTAATCGTAAGGTCCTTCCGAGTGCTCGGCGTACTCGTCAGGATGACAATTTAGAGTGTGTGCGGCTCTCGATCCTCCGCCTTTCTTTCTTGCCCTTGACTTTCTCCCGTCAAGCTGTCAATCCTATTAGCTTTTCACCCTCGACTCAGGCTGCCTTCAAAATTCGCCTCGGTCGCGGGAATTTTTGAGCGACAGGGGAATGGTTTGCGCATTCGCGTTTTCTACCACGACAAGTGTTTCGATGGAGCCTGCTCCGCGGCGTTGTTCTCCCGCTTCTATCGCGAGCGCATTCGCAATGACGTGCAATTCGAGTTCACGGGCCTTGTCCATCGCGCGGGAGCGCTCTTCGACGAACGCCAGTTCGACGGCGATGAGAACGCGATTGTCGATTTCAAATACTCCAGTTCCCCCAACATCACCTGGTGGTTCGATCATCACGAGAGCGCATTCCTCACCCCTGCCGACGCTGAGCATTTCGAGCAGGACCAAAGCAATCGCAAATTTTACGATCCCGCGTTCAAGTCGTGCACCAGCTTCATCGCGATGATCGCAGAGGATCGCTTCGGCTTCGATCCCAAACCTCTCGCCGATCTGGTGCACTGGACCGATGTGATCGACGGCGCGCTTTACGAAGACGCGAAGACGGCGGTCGAGATGGAAGCGCCCGCGATGAAGTTGACGATGGTCATCGAGTCAGCGCCCGACCACGGGTTCGTGCCGAATTTGATTCCGCTGCTCGCAACCAAGCCGCTGGGAGAAATTCTCAAGGAGCCATTTGTCGCGCCGCTGCTTCCGCCATTGCTGAAACGTCACGAACTTTCCATCGAAATTCTGCGGGAGCGCACGGAGTGTAAGGACGCGACGATATTCTTCGATGTAACCGATCACGATCTCGAGGGATACAACAAATTCATTCCCTACTATCTGCATCCGGAGTCGGTGTACAGCGTCGGCCTGAGCAAGAGCAGCTTTCGGGTCAAGGTTTCTGTGGGATCGAATCCATGGGCGCCGCAAGCTCCTGAGGTCAATCTCGCCAAGATCTGCGAACGGTACGGCGGAGGAGGCCATGCCCGCGTCGGCGCAATTTCATTTGCTGTGGATCAACATGCAGCAGCCATCCGGGCATCGCAGGAGATCGTGGAAGAGCTGCGAGCTGCCATCAGGGAGAAGAACGCGAAATAGCCGACTCTTGAAGGCGTCATCCCGATGCCCCGCGTTTTCACCAGCGGGGCGAGGGATCTCCCTTACACCAGCACTTGGGATCAGGGAGATCCTTCGCTGCGCCTGAAGAACGGCTTCGCTCAGGATGACGCCCTCTAGGGGAGGGTAAGCGAAAAGCCTAGAATAACGAAAGAGTCTGACATGAAACTACCAGCCACTCTCGTACTTCTCATTGCATTCCTTGTGTCCACACTCATAGCGCAATCTGCGCCCAAACAAACCCTTCTCGCGCTCAGCAAGCGCGATCACACGCTCGCTATCGTCGACCCTGCGACGCTGAAGGTCATTGCCAAAGCGCCTGTGGGTGAAGATCCGCATGAAGTGATCGCCTCGACTGATGGTAAGACTGCCTACGTCTCGAACTACGGAGGCGGGGCTTACAACACCCTCGCTGTGATCGATCTCGTCGCGCAGAAACCGCTGACATCGATCGATCTCGGCGCATTGCGCGGTCCGCACGGGCTCGATTTCACCGGAGACAAAGTCTGGTTCACCGCCGAGGCCGCAAAAGCGATCGGCAGCTATGATCCGGCGACGAAGAAAATTGACTGGATCCTCGGCACAGGCCAGAACCGTACGCACATGGTCTACGTATCGCCGGACATGAAGCGGATCATCACCGCGAATGTCAGTTCCGGCACGGTGACCATCATCGAGAAAGCCGCGCCCCGCCCCATGGGGCCGCCCCCTGGCGCGCCTGGGCCTCCGCCGGGTGCACTACCGCGACAGTTTGGACCTCCAGGCGGCGATTGGGATGAAACTGTGGTTCGCGTCGGCAATGGCTCAGAAGGATTCGACGTCTCGCCTGACGGCAAAGAAATCTGGGTTGCAAACGCGCAGGACGGGACCATCACGATCATCAATTCCGCAGCCAAGAAAGTGACGGACACACTCCCGGCAAACGTGCCCGGCGCGAACCGCCTGAAGTTTACGCCAGACGGAACTCGCGTCCTGGTTTCGAGCTTGCGCCTTCCCGATGTTCTTGTGCTCGATGCGGCCACTCGGAAAGAGATCAAAGGCATCAAGGTGGGCCATGGCGCGGCGGGAATTCAGATGCAACCCGATGGATCACGTGCCTTCGTCGCCTGCTCGCCCGATAACTACGTCGTTGTCATCGACCTCAAATCGCTCGAAGTGACCAGCCACATTGACGTTGGCGCCGAACCCGATGGGCTTGCCTGGGCGGTGCGGCGCTAGATGACGGTGCACGATCCCCATTGGCGGCAGCGGCAGGTGCTTCGCACCGTGGCTGGCTTCGAATTCTTCAAAGGCATCTTCGTCATCCTGATGGGCATTTGCGCCCTCGCGCTCGTGCACAAAGATACATGGTTGATCGCGGAGAGCCTGCTCGCGAAACTGCACATCAGCACGGACCATGCATACGCAGTAAGGTTCCTTGACTTTGCCGACAGCATCACCGACGCCCGCCTCTGGACCGCCGCCAGCCTTGCCTTCTGCTATGCAGGCCTCCGCTTCACCGAAGCTTACGGTTTGTGGAAGGAGCGGACGTGGGCGGAATGGGTCGCGGCTATTTCAGGAACTCTTTTGCTGCCTCTGGAAGTCCGGGAGCTGTTTCGGGGAGTCACCGTCATCCGTTGCACTTTGCTGGTAGGCAATCTCGCCATCGTGGCCTATATGTTTTACGTCATAGTAGTAAATCGCCGTGAGCGGAAGAATGCCGCTCTGGCCCTATCGGCCAAAAGCCAAGCCTGACGCCCGATCTCAGGCCACAACCCTCTGGTATTCCGCCGGATTTCGTACCATAATCTCCTCAGCAGCGTTTCGCTTCCGGAGGGTCCATGCGTGTCACCAGCCTGTGGTTCCTGCTCTTTACTTTGCTTCCAGTCGCCGCCGCGCAAGATACGAATTTCACCCAAGGCCCGCAGTATTTGACCACCACCATGTCAACCGACATGCTGCGTTCGATCGCCACTCCGACGATTTCGGTGGATGCCCCTCTTCCGCCGATTCCCAGCCTTCCCCAGATCGGTCCGACGGTCGAGAATCAGCAATATGTCGCGAATCCGGTGCTGGCGCATCAGGCGGATCTGTTTCCGATTTATTACGGATATCCGATGATTCCCGTCGTGGAGTTGACTGCAACCCAAGAGTCGGTCGCGCTTCCAGAGAGTCTCAACGAATTAGGATTCGCGGCGAACACGAGTGCGCAAGCGCTCCGCGAACGCGGGTATGGGGTTCCCCTTGGGGACGCGGCCAGTCACTGGAAGGCGCACAAGCCGCAGGCGTCGCGGGTTTTCACGAATGTGGATATTGAGCGGTTGCACGCGAAATAAGCTTGATGTTCGCAAGCCGGTCAGTCCGCGTTGCGCCACGGCCTGTCGAAATTCCCATGTCTCGCAACAGCGGCGAGACATGGGGCACCCACATTCTCATTTGTGCCTTAATCACGTGACAAGGCCGTTACTCGTGTTAGCCTGAATCGCCCCGAACTCAGAAGAAGCCTATGTCAGCTGCCGACCCTTCTCATCTCGATCTGCAGGTCATTGCCAAGGAAGTTATGTTGCAGCGCGGCTTCGAGCCGGATTTTCCCGCCGAGGTTTGCGCGCAACTTGACCATCTGCGAAACAACCCACCAGCGGCCGCTGCCAATGGCAATGTGCGCGACCTGCGAAACCTGCTGTGGTCTTCCATCGACAACGACACTTCCCGCGACCTTGACCAAATCGAAGTCGCGGAGCGCGGCACAAACGGCGAAGTCAAGATTATGATCGGCATCGCCGACGTGGACGCCTTCGTTCCCAAGGTTTGCCCCATCGATCAGCATGCCGCTCGCGAGACCACGACGGTCTACACCGGAGTGCGTAATTTTCCCATGCTGCCGGAAGAACTCTCCACCGGCGCCACCTCGCTGCTGGAATGCCAGGATCGCCTCAGCGTGGTGACAGAATTCGTGGTCGACTCGGCGGGAGACATCACGGCCTCCGACGTTTACCGCGCGCTGGTCCGCAACAAGGCGCAGCTGCAGTACAACTCGGTCGGCCCCTGGCTGGAGGGGACTGCCGCGGCTCCGGCGAAGGTCGGGGCTTCCAGTGAGCTGCAGGATCAGCTGAAGCTTCAGGATGAAATCGCGCAACAGCTGAAAGAGCAGCGTCATCAGAATGGCGCGCTCAACCTGCAGACCGATGAGGTTCGTCCGCTCGTCCTGAACAATCAGGTGGTCGATCTTGTAAAGCAGCAGAAGAATCGCGCCACGGAACTGATTGAAGACTTCATGGTCGCCGCCAATGGCGTGGTGGCGCGCAAGCTGGAGAATGTTTCGTCGCTGCGACGCATTGTCCGAGCTCCCGACCGCTGGGACCGCATTGTGCAACTCGCAACCACAAAGGGTGAGAATCTCCCCGCGCAGCCCGATGCCAAGGCGCTCAATGATTTCTTGTTGCGCCGCAAGGCTGCCGACCCCGACCACTTCGCCGATCTCTCCCTGGCAGTTATCAAGCTCATCGGGCCCGGCGAGTACGTGCTCGAGAAAGCTGGCGAGGTCGCGCCTGGACACTTCGGTCTAGCGGTGCAGGACTACACTCACTCCACCGCCCCCAACCGCCGCTTCGCCGATGTGGTCACGCAGCGGCTGCTCAAAGCGATGCTTGCCGGCCAACCCAATCCCTATTCCGATTCCGAGCTGAGCTCGATTGCCTCGAACTGCACGCAGAGGGAAGACGCAGCCCGAAAAGTCGAACGCGACATGGGGAAGCGCATCGCTGCAGTCGCAATGCAAAGTCGCATTGGTGATGTATTTGACGCAATCGTAACCGGCGTCACCGATCACGGCACTTTCGTCCGCGTGCTACAACCGCACATCGAAGGCCTTCTCATTCAGGGTCAGAAGGGACTGGATGTCGGCGACAAGCTTCGTGCCAAGCTGGTTCACACCGACGTGCAACGCGGATACATCGATTTTACCCGCGCCTGATCGCCAAGCCCCGCCCACG
>Ga0335077_10003780_pt1 | contig 18392 bp, 17 predicted proteins | sample Lox_Sample_31_FD_207151 | JGI IMG/M metagenome (GOLD analysis project Ga0335077, IMG submission 207151) | Soil microbial communities from Loxahatchee National Wildlife Refuge, Florida, United States - Lox_Sample_3.1 | ecosystem: Environmental > Terrestrial > Soil > Wetlands | place: USA... | reverse complement strand
CGTGAGCGCCTGCCGTGTCGACGTATACGGAACGGATGGGGTCGTGGGGACGTCCAGGTAGATCTGCTTTCTGTCGACCTTCGCTTTCTCGGCGATGTCGAGGATCACCTGCTCCCTCATGCGGCTACGCTCGAAGAGCTGCTCCACAACTCTGTCCTTCCGTTGGACGAGTTGCTCGAAGACACATTTCACAAGGCGCCTGTCCCGGAAGTCAATCGCGAGCTGTCTGGCCGCCTTCTGGGCTGGGTCGTGGGGGTCGAGCGAAACGAGGTCGTGGAGGATTCTCTCGTCCGTCATCTCAAGATAGTCGTCGAGGTTAGAGAGGTCCGTCAGGTGCAACGCCCCCCCAGCCAGCTTCATCGCGTTGACGAGCATGAGCTCCGCGGCCCTCACTGTCCTGTGAAAGTAGACGGCCTTGAACATCTCGTACCTCGCGAGGAGCAATGCCTCGAAAGCGTAGAGCCCCGCGTTGTCCAGGGCGAGGTGCCTTTCGGAGACCCTGAGCGAGTCGATCACGCGCTGAACATCCACCTTGCCGTACTCCACGCCGGTGAAGTACGAGTCGCGTAGAAGGTAGTCCATGATGTCTGCGCTGAGTCCCCCGGCTATGATCTCGTTCATGAAAGGAGGTTTGGTTGATTGCTTTCCGACGGCGAAAGCGGACATCTTCCTCGGCGAGAACCCATGGTTGCTCAGGACGTCACGGATTGGAGTCTCCGCGATAATCCGTTGCGAAATGTCTTCGTGGGTGGTAGTCGTCTTGTCGGCAAGGACCTCCTCGAATGTGTGAGAGAACGGCCCGTGGCCGACGTCGTGGAGAAGGGCGGCCAGCCTGATTTCCTGGATTGCGTCGGGAGAAAGGTCGACCCAAAGTGAGAGGGCATCGGCTACCTGCCCTGCAACATGCATGGCACCTGTCACGTGGTCGAAGCGGGTGTGGACCGCACCGGGGTATACCATGTACGCTCCTGCCAGCTGATGGATTCTCCTGAGCCTCTGGACGAATGGTGTGTCGATTACGTCCCGTTCTGCCTCGGTTATCTTGATGTAACCATGGACTGGGTCCCTGATTTCGGCGACGGGGGTTAGCGTCACGTCTGCTTCATGTGCCGTGAGCGTGCCTTAAACGGTTTTGCGCGCCGCTACCTCTTGGTCTGGAGCTTTGCCTTTAGTGATTCGGAAACCGTGGAGATCAAGGCCCGGCTGGTCTCTTCGATGCCCCTGTTCGCATCGACGACACTCCATCCGAACCGCTTCGCCAGCTTTACGTACGCATCCCGCGCCTTCTCTTGGAGGCTGATGTTGCGCTCGTAGGAGTCCTTTCGGTCACCCCTCCTAGGGACGAGCTTCGTCGGTGAGGCGTCGAGCAAGAGTACAAGGTCAGGCTCCGGAAGCCCCTCCTCAAGATGCAGTAGCCACTCGAGGTCGAGCCCGTTGCTGACCCCGTAGGCGAGATTGGACCCGCTGTACCTGTCCACGATGGTGGCATCGGTCTTGGCAAGCATGGCTTCGATCTCGGCCCTCTTCTCCCACCTGTTGGCGGCGTAGAGCATAGCCCTAACCTGCTGGGGGTAGTCGACACTCCCGTCCAGGAAGTTCCTGATCTCCTTCCCGATGGTGGTGTCGTAGGCCGGGAATGAGATGGTGTGGGTCGTCATGCCCTTCGAGCCAAACCAGGCACGCAGGATGGAGGTCTGGGTTCTCTTGCCTGCTGCGTCTATTCCCTCGATGGCGATGAAGATGCCCTTCGGCCGGCTCATGGCACCCAGCCGCCGGTTGAGCGTCTAAATCCGTTTCCTAGAAAAAGATGGACACCGCCAACAGGGCAACCGCGCCGATGATGGCGAGCCTGAAGTAGTTCTTGGAGAACTCTGAGCTCGCCTGGGTCAGGGAAGCGAACTCATCGAGCGCCTTTGACCCGAAGATCCTCACCCTGCTTATCATCTTCGCAGAGCCGTAATCGGCTGGGGCGAGCCTTGATGCAGTGAGGTTCGCCATCTTCACGACCGCGTCGGCTACCGACGCCGCCGGCGTCGCCTCGCCCAGGGCCTCGTACCCTCTTTCAGCCGTGAGCCCCCTCGCGGCGAGGTTGTGACTGTCAGAAGTACAGAACTCCAACAGTTCGTAGCCGGCCGAGCCAAGGGCCGCGGCGACCTGGGCCCGAAGGCCCGAGATAGAGTTGTTCGCATCAGCCAGAATCAGAACCGATTTGGTGCCTTCTGCTTCAATCATAAAGAGTCCGAGACCATTCTCGGTCAGATCGCCTTTTCCGCTGAAACCGATTTCACTCGAGTGGGAGTATGCGACCCTTGTTTGTTTCGCCTCCAAAATCCTGGTATCCTCGAACAGGCGCCTCCACCCTTCGTCGTCGGTATCTGGCGATTGGAGATCAGGGTTGATGGAGTTGTGGGCGTCGACTACGGACAGGTCGAAGCTCGACTTGGAGGCAGACTTTGCGAGTTCGTCCTCGCAGCGTGTGTCGATGTCGTCCGAACCGAGTGGGGCGAACGAGATAGTCATGACCAGGTCGGCACCGAAGGCTGACGAGCTGACCGTCGCCTTTCCGACGGGGGCGTGGATGGGCCCACGTAGGAATGCCTTTTCCCTTTGCGAAGTGATGGTCTTGGCCAGCTCGACCACGTCCCGCACGTACTTTGAGGTGTCAGCTTGGGTAACCAGATTCCGTTCGTGCCCGCCGGGCCTGTGTAACGTCATAACGGACCCGAGTTCCTTGAATGCTCTGGTGACGACGCCTGGGAGGTCGTAGCTCCCCACCGGATGGAAGGGACCCGGGTGTACTCCTGGAAGGACGAGGTAGGTATCCCCGGCCTTGGTCCTGAATCTTAGGACCTTCGTGGTCACCTCGACCTCTTCGGAGTGCTCGGCGATGGCCTCCTCGAGTTGGCCGGAGTCACCAGCCGTCCACGTCTTCATGAAAGCTTGGAACAGACTCATCGCGTCGTGCCCCAGGCTCGTCTTCCTCCTTTGTAGTAACAATGGGAAGGTGACTAACAGCACCGTCGCCACGGCCCCGCATGAGGCAGCGATAGGGTCTAAGTGCTTCGTTAGCTCTGGAGTCCTGACTATCAAGACGGTGCATGTGGGATGGATGAGGGCGAGCACGAATGAGAGTGGGGAACTCTTTAGAAACGCCCCGTAAATCACTAGGAACTCGAACCCCACAGAGACGAAAGCGCCGAAGAGGATGGCATTGGTGAGCGGATACGGAGATCCCGTCATCCAAGAGTAGGCCCCCCCGACCGCCGCAATCAGGAGCCAGAGCAACTCCGCTGCCATTAGGAGCGCCAAAACCCGTCGGAACGTGCCTATGGTCCTCCTCTCGATCGTCAAGAGGGCGCTCGAAATCGCAGATGCCGACAGGAGGAAGACGAGCAGACAAAGGGCGAATGTGAGGAGCCCGCCGGTTCCCTTTGAAAGGAGGGAGAGAAGGAGGCAGGCGATTCCGCCGTAGAGAATCAGCTGAGGCGTTGACGGGAGGACGAAGAGGTGCCTGTAACGGCTTGCAAGGGCTTCGGTAGCCGAGCGGGTCTTTGAACTCCGATCTTTAGATGAGATTGATGACAATTGAGACGGTGATCAGTACGACCGACCCGATGAGGACTATTTCCGGCCTGATCTTCACTCCCTGGGTCTCCTCGTTGAAGAAGGTCAGGAGCCCTGCGCTCGATGCAGGCATCGGGGCGTTGTCCTTCTTGCTCATGTGATGAGGCGAGGCGCGCCGAGCGTTCTTAAGGATAACGCCCTCGTCAGGACGCTTGGGACGAGTGCCTCAATTTAAACGCGGGCGGGACGCTTACCAGTATTGAGAATCGGCTTTCCGTTTTATTAACACATTAGCAGGCGCGAATATTCGTGAGTTGAAATGGCTCAGGTAACACAACTGAAAACAGAGGAGAAGGGTGAGCAGACCGACAGGTTACTCATCATTCTGTCGAAGGGGAGCATGGACATGGTGGCTCCTGCTTTCATGATTGCCACGACTGGGGCAACCATGGGGAGGGAAGTGCACATGTTCTTCACCTTCTGGGGAATGAACGCGATAAACAAGAAAACGGTAAACTCGCTGAAGGTCGCATCCGTCGGTAACCCCGGCCTGCCGATGCCCAACATACTGGGAATGATCCCCGGAATGACAGCGATGGCCACGCGGATGATGAACGGCAGGGCCAAGAAAGCGAAAATGCCGTCGATTCCCGATATGATCAAGATGGCCAAAGACCTCGGAGTCAGGCTCCACGCTTGTTCGACCACAATGGAAATGATGGGTACGCCGAAGGAGGCACTCATTCCAGAGGTCGACGATGTGGTCGGAGCGGCGACTATGCTCTCGCTCGGAGAGGGCGGGCAAATCATCTTCATCTAGGTGGCTTGGATGTCGACAGTAGAGCAACACAAGGTGGTTGACTCCCGGGGCAGCTTCTGCCCCGGTCCGATCACCGACCTCTTCAAAGCCTATAGGAGCGCCCAGCTAGGAGATATCATCGAGCTGCTGGCTACCGACCCGGCCGCGAAGGCGGATGTGACCGCATGGGCGCAGAAGAGCGGAAATGAGCTCCTCGATATCATAGATGAACAGGGGTACATGCGGATCCTCGTAAAAGTCACCAAGAAGAGGAGCTAGAATCCGCCGTGCAGCGAGTGGTCGTCATCGGCTCGGGGGATGGAGGAACGTTCACTGCGAACCTCCTGGCTTCGGAGTTGCATGACGAGATCCGTGGCGGTCTGGCTTCCGTCCAGCTCGTCGGTGAACACATCAAACACCCGTTCCAGCCGGGAAACCTAGACATAGCTTTCAAGGGGGCAGACCCGGAGAAGTACGTCAGGGACGAGAAAGAGCTCCTAAGAAAAGGGGTCGATTTCATCCAAGACCCGGCGGTCAAAATCGATTGTGCAACCAAATCGGTGACGACCAAGAGCGGAAGGGTTCTCGGCTATGACTTCCTTGTAATTGCCACCGGCGCGGTGGCCGACCCATCCAAGGTCCCGGGCTTGGCCGAAGGGTCGATGAATTTCCACACAGGTGGGAAGGACTCGCGGCTCATCTGGGAGACCCTGCAGAAGTTCGAAGGTGGGACGGTTGTGGTGGCCATAGCCGGCACCCCGCATAAGTGCCCTCCTTCGCCAAACGAAGCGGTCTTCATGCTTGACGAGTTCTTCCGGAAGCAGGGAATCAGGGATAAGGTGAAGATCAAGTTCCTCACACCGTACCCGAGACCATATCCGGCAGAGAAAATCTCTAGGGTCGTGGAGCCGATGTTCCATGATAGGGGAATCGAAGTGTCTGTGTTCTTCAACGTCGACGCTGTCGACCCGAAGGAGCACAAGATTTACTCCCTTGAAGGGGAGACCTCCGACTACGACCTACTCATTGCGGTCCCGCCCCACCACGGGGCGGACGTCGTAATTAACTCGGGGTTGGGGGACCAAGATGGGTACGTTCCCACAAACAGGGGAACCATGCAGGTGGTCGGCCAGGAAGGTGTCTACTGTATTGGGGACGCCACCAACATCCCAGTTTCAAAGTCGGGAGTGGTAGCCCACCTTCAGTCAGTGGTCGTTGCGCATAACATCGTCGCTGAAATCGAGAAGTCTCACGACTTGGTGGAATACAACGGCAGAATCAACTGCCCCATGGAGGTCGGACGGCACAAAGCCATCTTCGTGTCTGCCACATACGCGTCTCCTCCTGTGGACCAGACGCCTTCGACGGTGAAGTACTACATGAAGAGGTCTTTTGCAATGATATACTGGAGGGCGCTCAATGGGAGCCTGGAGATGATATTCGATGTGTTTTTCGGGAAGACCAGGTTCCCCCTTTCCAAGGAATCGGAGTCGGAGAGGCAGGTCATCACTGTGAAGGCCGCAGAAGGAGGGAAGGCGGACGCATAGCGCGGGCAGCGCGAGGGCAGAGGAAGAGCTCTACCGGCTCCAGGCAGAGTTCTGCAAGGCCATGGCACATCCTACTAGAATCCACATCCTGAGAACTCTCAAGCATGGGGAAAAATCGGTGAACGAACTTGCGAAAATCGTCGGAATCACCCAAGCGAACGCGTCACAGCATCTGGCGATACTCAGGCAATTCGGTCTTCTTCAGACTCGCAGAGACGGCTCGACCATTTACTATAGCATCACAGACCACAGGATTGTAGAGGCCTGCGAGCTCGTAAGGACCTGCATAGGAGAACGGCTGAGGAACTCTCAGATCTTGCTCTCCGTGCCGCCCTAGGGCTTCGACCTAGACGAACCCGTTCTCTGTGAGCCTGGTGATGACCCTGCTCCAGAACCCTCCGCTAAGGGTCAGGGCGGTCGAGAGGATACACAGAAGCACGCCTGCCGCTGCTGCAAATGGCGCGAAGAGAACCCCTATCGTGGCGACTATCACCACCCCACCCATCGGTAGGGCGACCGCCATCTGCCGGAGGTTGAACTGGGCCGGCATCATCATGTCATCTCCCTTGACCTGGATGGGCGCGATGTAGGCGGACCAGCATATCTCGAGGACGAAGGCCCCGGGGATGACCAGCACGATCATCATCAGTGCCCCCAAAGCCTCTGGATCTCCGAGCATCTGCAGTACAGCGTCGACTACTGCAAACGGCAATAAGACAACCAGAAGTGAGATGACTTTGGATGAGATGAGGTGCTTGAAGTATGTCGCCGCCGGAAGGGAGGTCAGAGACAGCCAAAGCCTTTCATTGGTAATCGCTGACTGGGAGAAGAAAAACCCAATAAAAGAGAGGCCGATTGCGAGTATGACGTTAGCCGCGTCGCCGTTTGGCATGTCGTTTGTCATGTTAGCTGGCCCCATTGAAAGGGCGAAGATGAAGAAGGCAACCGCCGCAGCTGTCGATGCTAATGCGACCCACCTGGTCTTTACCCTCCGTGAGACATACCTCGATGTTCCCGCCATGTTCATCCTCCCCGCTAGCGACATGTTGGTTAGATTCATCGAGTAGATCGCGCCGAGCGGGCTCTTGCCGACGTAACTGTTGGGAGACTTGATGTCTGTGGAGGTGGTTCTGACCAGGCTCTTCATCATGTCGAGTTCGATTCTCCCAAGGCTCCTGAAGGCGAATGTGACGGTCACAGCGGTCAGTGCCAGGAGGGTCGCTGTCCCCCCGTACAGGTTCCCGTTGAACGCAGATCCTGGGGTGAACGGGAAATTGGCGAAGGAAAGAAGCGTCCAGAGAGCAAGGGCCACGGCGAGTATGATTCGGATTCGAGTCCTGATAAGGGGGGCGATGACGCCGAGCGAAGTGAACGTGAGCGCCAGTGCGATCATGTCCACTACGAGGAGAGGTGAGGTGAAGGCCTCGGCTAGATAAATGAACATGAAGAGAACAGTGGTCCCGAAGGCGATGAACTGAGCGAAAAAAATCGATAGAGAGAGGTCCCTGGGACTAAGCGGAAGGGTGAACAGGTAGTCCCTGTCAGACTTCATCACCATAACTCCTCCCGTCGCCAATGCCATGGCTAGGAACATCGCTATGATCCCTGCTGCGTAGTACCCGAGAATAGTGTTCACTCCCGATGGAGGGATTGTTGTGGAGATAATCAGGGAGTAGGTGACCATTATGGCGAAAAGTATCAGGAAGGGCCTAGAGAATCGGGTCCTTAACACGAACTTTAGGAGTTTAGGAAGCACCTGTCATCATCCTCGCCACGACCTTCTCGATCGGTTCGTCCGGGGATCCTCTCTTCCTCAGCTCCTCTATGGTCCCTTCCCAGAGGAACTGCCCCTTCGATATCATGACGACGCTGTCGGTCAGCCTGTTCGCGATGGACATAATGTGGGTCGAGACCAGATGCGTCCCTTCCAGCCTGTCGAGCATGGAGATTACTTTCTCTTGGGTAGGTATGTCCAGATAGTTCAGGGGCTCGTCGAGGAGTAGGACCTTCGGGGAGTGTATGATCGCCAGGGCGATTGCCAGCTTCTGAGTGTTCCCTCTCGAAAGCCGTCCCACGTTCGACTTCTCGTACTGCCTCAGTTCGAGTTCGTCGAGCAGGAAGTCGGTCCTGCCTCTGATGTCGGCTACCCCTCTCAGGGCCGCAATGTACTCGAGGTTCTCCCTTACCGAAAGCATCCTGTAGGGGAGTGCATCCTCGGGGAGATAACCAACTATTCCCTTCGATTCCCGGCTTTCGGGGGGATTACCGAGTATCCTGATAGATCCCGTGTCCGGCCTGAGCGATCCGATGAGGAGCTTCAGCGTGGTAGATTTACCCGCCCCGTTGGGGCCAAGCAGTGCGAACCTTCCAGCCACTGGAATTTCGAAGCTCAGGTCTGTGAGCGCCGGCACCGAACCGTATGACTTGCCGACGTGGGCAAGCTCAATGCCATAGACAGCCCTGTTGTATTCTGTGGACAATCCCGATGGTTCGTTCCCTGAGTTCTTGGGGGTATTAAGTAGCCTTCCGAAGTGCACCGGTGCCGCCAAACGTATAATTATCGTAGAGACTCGTCGTGCCACATGGCTTCTTACGATTCCGAATTCAAGTCGGTTTTGACCAGGGTCCGTGCCCACGAGAGGTGGTTCTCTGAGAGCCTGCCTATGATAGCCAGTGAGAACCTCGCCTCCGAGTCCGTCAGGAACGTGCTCTCTTCGGACTTGGGGCACCGGTATGCAGAGGGGTGGCCGGGGGAGAGGGTCTATGCCGGGTGCAGATACATCGACCAGATCGAGCTCCAGGCGATTGCACTGGGCAAGAAACTGTTCAGGGCGGACCACATCGACGTCAGACCGGTGTCCGGAGTGGTTGCAAACCTCGCTGTCTACACCGCCTTCACGAACCCTGGCGACACGATGATGGCGCTGTCCATTCCCAACGGCGGACACATCTCTCATGGCAAGAAGGACTTTGGGGGCTCTGCAGGAGCCGTCCATGGGCTCGATGTGGCTTACTTCGCCTTCGACAAGGAGGAAATGAACATTGATGTTGATGAGACGAAGAAGCGAATCGCCGCGCTCACCTCGCTGAAGCTGGCCATGTTCGGGTGCAGCCTCTTCTTGTTCCCTCACCCCATCAAGGAGTTGGAGCAGGCCATCCACGACAAAGGGGGGGTCATCTGCTACGATGCCGCTCACGTCGCAGGGCTAATTGCCGGGGGCCAGTTCCAGGACCCGCTCAGGGAGGGGGCCCAGGTGATGACTTTCAGCACGCATAAGGTCCTCTTCGGGCCACAGGGTGGAGCCATTGCGGCTCATGGCGAGTTCGCGGAGCCGCTGAAGAAGGCGGTGTTCCCAGGCCTGACCAGCAACCACCACCTGGCCAACGTGGCAGCCAAGGCGTTGGTCTTCGCAGAGTTCCTGCAGTTCGGGCGAAGGTACGCCAGGGACGTTATCGTGAACGCCCAGACATTCGCGGTGAGGCTGGCCGACCTTGGAGAGAAGGTGCTGGGAGAGAAGAATGGCTACACGAAGTCACACCAAGTCGCCTTGGACATCACCAAATACTCTGATGGGGGCGTCATAGAGAAGCTGCTGGAGGACCAGAACATCATATGCAACAGGGAGCCGATACCCGGTGATCTTCAGGCCGGGAGACACTACACCAACCCCGGGGGCATACGGCTTGGCGTCGCAGAACTTACCCGTCTCGGCATGGGCAAATCCGAGATGAAGGAAGTCGCAGAGATAGTACATGTCGCCCTAGGAGGCACAAAGAAGCGGGAGGTCGTGAGCAGGGTCAAGGAATTGAGGAAAGGGTTCCAGAAAGTCAAGTACTCATTCAAGGACACACCGGCTTACTCATTCGGCTAGGGTCGGCTTCAGGAAGTCTGTCAGCTCGAGCTGGTCTGCCTTCCTTGGACCCTGGAAGAGCTGGTCCAGTTCCCTCTGGAGCATGTCGAGACGACTCTTCAGGTAGGGGTCTACCCCGTAGTCACGCGCGAGTTTCTGGGCGATGTAGAGGTACTTCTCGACCGAGGCTCTGGTAAGGGTCCCCTTGATTTCACCGCCGCAATTGGGGCACTTCCATGAGAGAGGCGGCCTCCTCATGGTCAGTCCGCAGGCCTTGCACTTGAACGCCTGGGTGGCATATTTCTTGGCGTTCCCCATGATGTCCCTTATCAGGTGGGTCTTGATTATCGACTCGACCACTTCCCTGGTCGAAACTGCCTCAATGAGCGATGCAACTTCTATCTGCTTGGAGATTTTTTCGTTTAGTGTCCTGAGTGTAGAGTAGGAACCCCTGGAGCGCTTGATGGTCAGGGTGCTCGTTGGATGGGTGTAGCCATAGCCGTAGAACTGGGTGTCACTCTCCAACCTAGAGCCGATGTCCTCGATGAGGTCGGATACTGAGGCGGCCGGTGGGGCACTGAGCGTCTTTTCGTAGAATTCGAGCGGATAGGATGACGCGATATCGAAGTTGTGCGCCTGTTCGTCCACTTCTGACGGCAGGATGACTGGCTGAATCAGGAGAGGGGTGTCCATGTACCCACCTATCTGGGCCGGGACGTACTCAAGTGAGAAGTTCAGCAGGGCGTCCATCAGAAGCAGTAGTGAATCCCCGTCTCCGTCGCAGTCCCTTCTCTTCGCCGAGTGCCAGTAGGGATTGGCAAAGCAGACCTGGGTCGCCGAGTAGCCGATGATCCTCCCTCCGACCCCGACAGAGGTGTGAGGCGCGAGGCCGATGACCAGCTTCCCCATGAGGTCCGCGGGCCCCCTGGCGTTGTAGAACGGCTCAAGGCCGTAGATGTTCTGTAGCATGTCGTCCACGCACTGGGCCATCCTGACTAGGTCGTCCCCTATCTCGACGGGGACGATGATGTCTTGGGGCTTCAGCTCGAGGATCTGGTCGCTTCTCTCTAGCGGTAGTCCGTCCTTGTCGTGAGAGTAGCCGAGCCTAATCAATGATTGGATGTCTGCCTTCACGTCCCTCGGCCTAAAGTGGGTCAGAGGCTCGTTAGTTACGTCGATTCTGAGCGTTCCGTCTTTGTAGACATATGTGTCATGCCTGCTCCTGATGATTCCCTTCTCGATTGCCTCGGGCTGTTTCGAGGCGCTGGTGAGCCCCCGCACCCCCTTGACGGGTTTGTTGGTGCTGTATGGAATCTTGGTCCTGATAGCCTCAAGTCTTGAACGCAGGTCGAAGTCCATTTTGGAGTAGTTGACTGTGTTCGCCCTACAGTTGGGGCATGTCTCGTCTTCCGTGGTGGTGCCGCACCGGGGACAGGACATGAACTCGGTGGTTGGCTGATTGCAGAGTTCGCACTGAAGCGACATTCGTCTTTCGTTGCACCTGGAACAGAACCTGTTGACGACCTCAATCGTCACTCGGCCTGCCTTGGCGGCTGTGAATACATCCCGCATCGACCCTCCTTCGTATCCGACCGGGAACAGGGTGTGGACCGGGGGCTTCATCTTCCTGACCATCGCCTTCTCAGGCCTGCCGACCCTGACCCCGATGGTCGTGGTGCTCTGGCGCCCGAGCTGAATGCCGGAGAGCCTCTTGATGTACTCGGGTTCGTCTGAAGAGATCACAAACTCCGGCTCCTTGAGCCTCAGAAGGGCGCAAATGATCAAGGCCGGTTCTCCGCTGATGACGGCAACGTCCCCCTCGATCCTGTGCTCGATAAGACAGGTGTTCAGTATCCATCGGATTTGGGGGATGTTGGCATTTATCACCACTTTGGCCCCTTCCATCAGAGAGTACTTCCTGAGTTCGGCGAGGTCTGAAGAAGAAACCCGGTCGAAGCGCGGAGTGTGTGAAGGATGGAGCGGGAGCCCGAGCGACAGGGAGATGGCGATGGCCTCGGCTGCAGATGGAATTGTAGTGGGTGAGGATTGAAGCTCGGCTGCTCTTTCGGGTGAAACACCGGCCGCGTGGAGCATCTCTCGCGCCCCCGGTACCGCGGCCAGCGCACGGCGGAGGTCCTGCACCCACCACTCCACAACATAGGGAGATGGAGGAAGGGCCTTGTTGTTCTCTAGAAAATCACCGTAGCTGATGAGCACGTCACCGAGGTCTATGATCTTGGCTAGAGAGTCGTGGAGCTCCTCGGCCTGGGCTACCGTAGACACCCTGATGACGCTCCCGTTCTTAGTCAGTATCGTCGGCCCCTCGATCGAATCCACGAATGCAATCGTGGCGGCCTTACCGGGAATGTCCACCTTGACTTGGGTCCCGGTCACCACTGGGTAATCCAGAAGAGTGGCCACGGCGGGGTGGATCCCTATGGTGGAAAGACCCGTGTTCATCGACCGGCCGTACCTGAGCCTGAAGCCTCCTTTGCTGTGAGGCATAGAGAGGACGGCTCTTCCGGAGATGACCTCCTCAAAGTGGGCGCCCGCCACCTCCGTCTCGTTTGTCGACTGCTGCATCCCTCCCTTCAGCTGGCCGAGGAACTCCCATCCCGTGATGTTAAGGCTGGCTAGCTTCTTTGACAGTTTGTTGGCGCGCCCTATGACCCCGTCGTTGAGCACTCTTAACGCCCCGCCTCTCAGCCTGTCGGTCGCCACGCGCTTCAGGTTTCGGTGGACGACGACCTCGATTGGGTCGGTTTCAATCCCGTCTATCTCGACGGGAAGGTTGGAGATAGCTCTCCTGATGTCGTCGTCGGTGACCTTGTACTGAAAGTTGCCGACGTCGCGTTCGTATATCCTCAGCTCCTCGGCGAAACGATCAATCTCGTCTCGGCTGGCCCTGTAGTTGCTCAGACCGAGCTTCTTGGCGGTGAGATCTGCAATCACAAGGGAGAATCCCGCCTCTGTCCCCCCCGCGGACCGCATGGGGCCCGCGTATGATACAGATGCGTAGTCCGTGTTGTCGTCGTTCTGCTTGATCTTTACACCGGATATCCCTTCCAGCGGGGCCACGGTGACCCCATCGGTCATTACAGCTAGCCCGGCGCGGACCCCGTAGTTCAGTGCCTCGTGCCTCTCGAGCGCTCCGAACCTACCCAGGGCAATTTCCTGAGATATTGCGAGCGCGGCCCGCTCCTTCGATGTTGTGTGGAGTAGCTCCCTGAGCCGGTCGACGAGCCCCTCGAACTGGTCTAGGCGTAGCATCTGATTGACGCGGTCTGCCAAGTCGAAGACCGTCTTGCTCTCTACGGCGCTGGTGGGGTCGAGCCCTTTTGACCTCGCGATTGAAGCAGCGTCCTGCGCCGCTTCATATTGTGAAAGGATGTCGCAGTAATAGGACTCGAGCTTTGTCGGAAATGGAGCCAGCGTCTTGACGCGCGCCCAAGCGAGGTCGGCAGAGAAGGACAATCTTGGCCGTTGTTATGTCGGAGGGAATTAAGCACTACCTAGCGGCGCCTTGTCACGCCTGAGCGTTCGAGACAGTGTGATTGTCAGGTAGATCACTGCGCCGACAGGAATCCAGAGCAGGAGCTCGCCTTCACCGAGGTAAAGCCCTGCTGTCTCTATGAGACCGGCTGTAATCAGAATCAACGCGACGCCCCCCATTGAAAGGACGAGCTTCCAGGAACCCCAGTTGACCCTGTGGGCGAATTCGCTAGGCGAAACGGAACGCCAACGTGTGACCGCCAGCAGCCCAGCCACAGTCGCTATAGGATAGGCGGACTCCTCCACCCAAGTGTGTGGGAGCAGGTACAGTGAAACGAGCACCAATGATGGCGGGTAATTGTCGGAGACGGCTATCACTTGAATCACCCGCCCGGTGTTGTAGTTGGCCAGCCCGAAGGACAATTGGCCGAGGACAGGGAGCATGCCACCCCAGGCGACTTGTAGGTTGTTGAGGAGGATTGCCTTGAACGCCTCCATAAACGTGGCCCCTGCAATCTGCGACTTGGTGTTGCCAAGGATGGTGTTGTACATCTGCGCCTCCCCTGGAAAGAAGGGAAGGACCGCCGCAAGAATGAGGATGAGTTGGCCGACTACGAACAGGACTAGCGCAAGAGTGGAGAAGCTGGTGAGGGTCCGCGAAAGCCTGGTGTGTTTCCGTGAATACCATACCCCCCATGATGTGAAGCTTCTCTCGATTAGCGGCGCGTCGCTGAGGTCGAATGTGACCGACATCTTGCGTGGGGGATTCGTGCTGGTGAACCAGAGGGTCCTGCCGTTCCAGTCTGCCATCAATACTGACCCCCAAGGCACCGACCATGAAGGCTCGTTCGACTGAGAGTCCAGAGGAGAATTTCTCTCAAGGCGACGAAACCCCATCCATCTCAGCTCGTCGTAGATGAGGAGTGAGAGTACAATCCAGGCTGCAGCATAAATTGCGAGGACGCCTTCTTGGAAGAAGAGGTACGCAACAATGAGCAGCGGAACTGGGAGGAGGATGGAAAGGAAGAGCGTCCCGCGGGGGCGAAACACCGCCCCGTTCAGCCCCTCTGCAGTTAGGGAGACGACGGCGTTGGACCCGAGACCACGAATCGGTGAAGTTGGTTGTTGCACTTGAGCTGGCGCTTGTTGGGTTAGCTGCCTGAGGTCCACGCCGCAGCTCCTGCAGAAGTTTTGGCCGACGGCTAAGGGAACTCCGCAGTTCGGACAGTAATTGAGGGCTATAGCGACTTCGCCCTCCGGTATCCGTCATAAGCGAAAGCGAATGGCAGAAGGAACGCCAGAAGGATTAGGGCTGTGTAGGGGGAGAAGTTGACCGGAGCGGTCGACGGAACATAGGTGAGCAATACGATTAGGTATCCGACTTCGAAACCGATGAAGTAGAAGACGAACACCAGACCTCCGAAGATGATCTCTCCAGCTTTACCGACATATATGTAGCCTAGGCCGGGAAAGAAGAAGTTGAGAACCGCGGCCGCTCCGGGACTCTTGGAACCAGAAGGTGGCGCCCGCACAGCCACCTGAGGGCTTGGAAACGGCGGCGCCGGGGCGGCAAGACGCCCAACGCTCCGGTCGACGTTCTGGCCACAGTTCGGACAGTATCTGTCCGTGACCAGGACCTCTCCCCCGCACCGGGTACAGTACGGCAAATTGGTGAATGCTGTGTTAGTCATCCTTTATCGCTTTGTCGGCCGTCTGTTTCATTACGACCTGATTGAGGATGTGATCTGTCGGAGCGTATTTCCGAACCCGAATGATTGAAGGAGGTTGCCGACGACTAAGACGTCCGCCCCTGCCTTGGCGGCCTGTCTAGCCGTTTCGACCGTCGTGATGCCTCCACCCACGATCAGGAGGCCATCATATATCCTCCTGACCGCCCTGATGATTTCGGCGGTTATCGGCTCTCCCGATCCGCTGCCGGCCTCCAGGTATAGGGTGCGCATCCCTAGATACCTCGCGGCTAACGCGTAGATGACGGCGAGATTCGGTTTCGAGGAAGGGATGCTGTTTACTTGGCCGATGAAACTGGCGGCGCTAGCGTTGCCGAAGACCAAATATGCCATTGGTATGCTCTCAATCTTGCTCCTATAGACTTCGATTGATCCGAGCGCCTGCGCCCCGATGATGAAGTAAGGATTGGTCGAATTGAGGAGGCTACTGAACAGGATGGCGTCCGCGAATCGTGAAACGCCTGTAATGTTTCCCGGGAAAAGAACCACGGGAACCTGGCGTGATTTAGTGTGACCAGATTGTGATTTGCTGTGACCCTTGACCGCCCTCACGACTGCGTCGAGTTGGCTTTGGTTGGCTAGGGTAGACCCTCCCACCAAAATCAGCGAAGCCCCTGCATTCACTGCCTTGGCGGCAGTGTCGCTAGCCTGCTTTGGCGAGAAGTTTTCGGGGTCTATCAGAGCTGCTACGATTGGCCCTTTCTTCGTCCTTTCGATGAGAAGCTTTTCAACCGGACCGATGTCGATCAAATCATGCCCCGGCTTTGGCATAGTCATCGACGAACGTGTTGTAGACGTCTATGTCAGCCCGCTTGGTTGCATACCGCATCTCTCTGCCTGCGTGGAGGGGACAGTTGGGGTTGCCGCATGTGACCCGGAACACGGTGTCTTGTGATGCCTCATCCTGATCTGATGTGATGCGGATGGAGATCAGGCCGCATCGGGGACACGCAAAGACCTTTGGCAGGGTCCTATGGATGACTCGAAGGGTCTTCTTTCGTCTCCTACCCATCTATCTCGCCCGCTCGCTGGTTAACTCAAGTAAATAAAATAGCGTTTCACATGCTCCCTAGGCGTCCTCAATAAATCGTCGGAAATCAGGAAAGGAACGCTTAATCGTGTTATATTCCCCGGTAGAAAGGACGGGAATCGCAGAAGTGTGCCTGGCAGCGTTTAATACACTATTGCATTAATACGACCTGCATGAGCTTCCTCGATAGACTCGTCGGTCAGTCGTCCATCACGCCCAGACAGCTCGAGTCGCTGACCAGCTACATGCGGGTTGCGACAGGTGAATTCAAGTTGAAAGACGCCGCTTCATCTGTGTCTCGGGGGCGGACCAAAGGGAAGCAGGACAAGCCACTGACGATAGGGTCGTACTACCGGACGGTCCTCCAAGCTCGCACGAACCTGAAGGAATCACTAGTAACTGTCGTACTCGCAATCTGGGTAGGTTTGATCAGGGTAGAAGATGTGCGCAGGCTGTTCGACTTGGTGGGAGGAGGAGCCCGCGAACTCTCTGATGAGGAAGCGGAACGGTTTCTGCAGCTATTGGACGTCCTTCTGAGCCGCATCGTTGTGTGATAGGCATCACACTTAAATCACGTCCTGGTGTGACGCCGGCCAGATGGCGCTGGTTGATGATCTGGTCACTGCCATTCTCCTGGCGACGGCTGTCTTCTTTGTGGTCTTGGCCTTTGGTCTACTAGTCAGGTATAGGCAAGTGTCGCAGAGGATCACCTCTTCCTCAGACCTTGGCCGCGACCTATGGCAGGCTCTTGAGCAAAGAATGAAGAAGCAGGATGAACGTATTCTAGATGTCATGGGAAGACTAGAAGTCGTCCAGTCGAGAGTTCTTGCTAGTGCGGCCGCCCAAGCCTCCGCTAGTCCTTCCTCGACGCCCGCGCCAGCCCCTCAGCCGCAACCTCCTCAAGAGATTGTGACCAATGTGACACCGCCAACTCCTCTAGCGCAACAGCCTGAGTCACAGCCGGAGTCACAGGCATCACATACTCTGGGGCGGGAAGTCCAACTTGACGAGACGCAATTGAAAGTGATTGGTCTGCTCGCCGAGGGCCCGAAGAACACCCGCCAGCTCACCGATGCCATTGGGCTGTCGCGTGAACACACGGCCCGCCTGATGAAAGAGCTCTTTGACGGGGGGATTGTGACCCGAAGTGACGCGACCAAGCCCTTCGTCTATCAGCTTACGGATCAAGGCAGGCGACACTTGCCTTCAAGTCCGAACTGAGCCCGTGTTCTCCTTTTATCGTGGAGTAGCTAGGCGGACTGTCGTGGCTTCGGGAGAAGGCATCGCAAGCGAGATGAGCCTTGGTGAGGTGGTCTCGGAGACCTTCAACCTCTTCCAACGAGACTTCGTGAAGTATTTCGTCGTGTTCGCGGTCGTTGAGGCAGTGATTGGCGTTGTCACGATCATGGCGCACCAAGCTGTCCAGATTCCAGCCGTTCCGACAAGCCCTACGGACCTCTCCTGGCTCCCGGGTTACCTCGGGGCGACCTTCGAGTTGTACCTCATCGTTGAGGGAATCACGTTGGTTGTCCTTCCGGTCGCCGAAGGAGCCACAATCAAAATTGCGGCCGAAGCTATTGAAGGAAAGCGGATGTCGTTGGGAGCCTCTGTCCGGTTTGCGCTTTCCAAGTTGGTCTGGATGTGGGCGGTGAGCCTCATCGTCGGTATCGTCGTCATCTTGGGGTTTGTCGCTTTGATCGTCCCCGGGATAATTCTGGCAATAATGTTCTGTCTCGCTCTTCCCGCCCTCCTTCTTGAGAACACTGGGGTTCTGGGCAGCCTCAGCAGGAGCCGCGAGCTCGTCAGCCACAGATGGTTGAAGACTTTCGCTACGTTTTTGGTCCTTGGGTTAATCGTGGTGGTAATCGCGGCCGTCTTGGGCGTGGTGGGCGGCCTCTTCGGTGGTGCGTCGCCAGTTGCCACCGGTATACTTTCTGCCATCTATGAGCCGATTCTTCCAATTGCGCTGACGGTCTACTTTTTCTCCAATCGGGCCCGAGTCAGTCCGTCCTCCCCTACGAACCAAGCCACAATAGCGTCTGGGCCGGCGCCGATGCCGGGAATGAAATTCTGCCCCAACTGTGGGACCCAGCTGCTCGCCTCGGCGACCTTCTGCTCGAACTGTGGCGCCAAGCAACCTGCGTAGCCTTGATGCGACGCCCGACTAGTGGTCTCTAATCCTGGCCAGTAGTCCCTCTCGCACCGCTGGCCATTCGTTTCTGACGACCGAGTATACCATCGAATCGCGCACAGAGCCATCAGCCCTAATCTTGTGGTTTCTGAGTTTCCCTTCGAATTTCGCCCCGAGTTTCAAAATGGCTCGTTGTGAGTGGATATTGTTGACGTCGGTGACGAACTGGA
>Ga0335077_10003778_pt1 | contig 18396 bp, 20 predicted proteins | sample Lox_Sample_31_FD_207151 | JGI IMG/M metagenome (GOLD analysis project Ga0335077, IMG submission 207151) | Soil microbial communities from Loxahatchee National Wildlife Refuge, Florida, United States - Lox_Sample_3.1 | ecosystem: Environmental > Terrestrial > Soil > Wetlands | place: USA... | reverse complement strand
GGGCAGAGGGATGCGAGGTACCGAGAGGAGCACGATCACGAACAGGAAGGCGACGGCCCGTAGTTTGCCCGAGGCACCCGGCTCGTGGCGCTGGGTCGTTTTGGTATCAGCGGCCTTGATCCGCCAACAGGCTTTGGTGTCAGTGACGGCTCACGCGGGCTGCTAGCATTTGCGCAGACAACCGCACGTTATTCGCAAAGTCAGAATTCGGTGCAGTCACACTGGGGCTGCAGTGCTACCATCACCACCCCACTTATACCATCCGATCTCGGGATGAGGACCTGATGCATAGCAACCACACTTCAAGGAGAGTGCCACAATGAAACTCACCCGTTCCGCAAGTACTGCACCTCAAACATCAGCAACCGTAGCCGTGATGAAATCTGCATCTGAGCTTCAAGACCAGATTCGTCGCCGTGCCTATGAACTCTACGAGCAACGCGGGAGCAATGATGGGCACGAGGTGAGTGATTGGCTGCAAGCGGAGTCAGAGGTCGCTCAGAAAAAGGTAGCAAACGCACCGAGAACAGATCGCGAGCGCGGGGCTCGTGTCCTTCAATAGCGTTTCCGCTATTCGCGAATGCCATCTACGTCGGGCTGCGATTCTCCTGGCTAGGGGTCTCTCTAGGTGGCGGACAAGCCAGCGCAGTCCGAGATTCCGAAGCGAATTCTGTGCTGTGATGAATTCGTGATGAAGAGCGAACTCGGGGAGTAGCCCGCATCTCGCGCCCGACTGGTCAATTTTGAACAGTCCGCAGGTCCACTCGCGTTGAATACTCATAGAAGGGAAATCCATTTGCCGACGCAAACGCCAAAGCCAAAGCCGAGAGTGTCTAAACAGCCGGGTTGCTTTCAAAGCGCGAACGCTCGCACGAGACGATCGAGAGAACGGGTCCCTCCAGGCGTCGGTTCTCACCAGGTTTAGGAACAAATGTCGTTGCTAAACATCGCTTTCTCCGAAAGGACTCTGGAAGTGGTCGGCCCTCACCCTGCACTACGTGACGGCTCTGCAGGCGTACGCGCACGATTCCAGTCGAAGGCCTCGCTCCCCAGTCGAATCGCAGTGATCGGTAATTATCTGCCGCGACATTGTGGGATCGCTACCTTTACCACAGATCTGTGCGCAGCCATATCGACGGAGTGCGGATCAGCTCGATTGTTGGCGCTCCCGGTCAACGACACTGAGGAAGGATACGACTATCCCGATCGAGTGAGATGGTCACTCGCACAAGACGATGTGACGTCGTACCAGGAGGCCGCCGAATTCCTGAACTTCAACAACATCGACATGGTATGCCTGCAGCATGAGTATGGAATCTTCGGGGGTCCAGCCGGAAGCCACATCTTGCATCTGCTACGCGGCCTGAAAATGCCGGTCATAACCACCCTGCACACCGTCCTGCGCGAGCCAAATCCTGACCAAATGCTGGTGATGCGAGATCGCGGAGCTCTCCGACCGGCTCGTTGTGATGAGCCAGTTGTCGTCTCAGTTCCTCCAGGAAATCTTCAAGGTTCCTGGCAATAAGATCGATATGGTGCCGCATGGAGTCCCGGATCTGCCTTTTCTGGATCCGAATTTCTACAAGGACCGTTTCGGCGTGGAGGGTAAAGCGGTTCTGCTCACGTTCGGTCTGCTTTCACCGAACAAGGGAATCGAAAACGTAATTCAGGCTATGCCGCAGATACTGTCGAAGCACAAGAATGTCGTGTACATCGTCGCAGGCGCGACTCATCCCCACATCTTGCGTCGCGAGGGCGATATATATCAAGCCAGTTTGCAGGCTCTGGCGAAGGAGATCGGAGTGGAAGCGCAAGTGATCTTCCACAACCGCTTCGTCAGTCCGGAGGAAATGGTTGAGTTCATTGGCGCCGCCGACATCTATATCACGCCCTATCGCCATGAGGCGCAGGTGGTTTCCGGAACCCTTGCCTATGCGTTAGGTGCGGGAAAGGCGATCATTTCCACACCCTACTGGCATGCGATCGAGTTGCTTGACGGCCGCAGGGGTGCGCTGGTCCCATTCCAGAATCCCGACGCGATTGCACATAAGGCGATCGAACTCCTCGATACTCCTGCAATCCGTCATGCCATGCGCAAACGTGCTTACCTGTTCGCGAGGGAGATGGTCTGGAAAAGGGTTGCGCAAGGTTACATGGAAAGTTTCTCTCGGGTTCGGAGCGACCGCATGGAAACTCCAAGAGTGCAATTCTCAGCCCGGATGACTCACAAATCGCTGGATCAGTTGCCCGAGTTGAAACTGAATCACTTGAATCAGATGACCGACGATACCGGAATGCTGCAGCACGCGATCTTCACGATTCCGAACCGCAGAGAGGGCTACACAACGGACGACAACGCCCGCGCTCTGATACTTGCTGTGCTTCTGGAGCACATGGATAAAGATCGGGCTGGGGAGGGAGGGTTGCCTTCTGCAAAGTCGGCCGGCTTGTATCTATCGTTTCTGGAGCATGCGTTTAATCCTGAGACGGGCAGATTCAAAAGCCTTCTCAGCTACGATCGTGGCTGGAACGAAACCGAGGGGTCCGAAGACTGTCATGGGCGCGCCTTGTGGGCGCTGGGGACGGTTCTAGGCGGATCCCAAGATCATGGACTGAGGGGCGCCGCCGGTCGCTTGTTTGAGTTCTCACTTCCCGCGGTCTTGGCATTCAGCAGTCCGCGTGCCTGGGCGTACACCCTTCTAGGCGTTCAGCAATACCTCACTTCGTATCCCGGAGATCGCGATGCACAGAAAGTACGATCTGCCCTCAGTCGGCGGTTGCTTGAAATGTATGAGTCAATTCGAAGGCCGGACTGGAAATGGTTTGAGAACGTTCTGGCCTACGGAAACGCGAGATTGCCCCAATGCCTTCTGTTAGCCGGCGCAGCATGCTCGGATGATCGTATGGTTTCCGCCGGTCTCGAATCGCTCGATTGGCTCTCAACCGTGCAACACTGCGAGATCAACCGCCACTTTGTGCCGATCGGTTCGCAAGGCTTCTTTCGCCAGAATGGTGAAAAGGCCCGCTTTGATCAACAGCCGCTCGAAGCCGCCGGCGCGGTTTCTGCGTGTCTTCAAGCTTACCGGGTAACGGGTGACAGCTGCTGGCGCAACGAAGCCTGGTCTGCTTTCAACTGGTTCATCGGCGACAACGACCTGCAACTGCCCCTGTATGATTCCGCAACCGGCGGTTGCCGGGACGGCCTGCATCCCGACCGCGCCAATGAGAACCGGGGAGCAGAATCAACCCTATCGTTTCTTATGGCACTCCTAGAAATGCAATCTCTGCAAGAGCCTGAACAAAAGGAAATCCTTTCATGACTGTACCCGCAGAAAAGCAAGTGAGTCTTCTGAGCACTCGCTTCGAGCCACTGCTTCTTCGCCATCCCACAAACCCGATCCTTACGAGTAAGGATTGGCCATACCCCATCAACAGTGTGTTCAATGCGGGTGCGACTCTACTCGCGGATGGCACGACCCTGCTGCTTTGCCGTGTGGAAGATCGACGCGGCCTGTCGCATCTTTGCGCCGCGCGTTCTCGAAACGGCGTCGATGGATGGCAAATCGATAGTGAGCCGACATTGATGTCCGACCCCAAAAACTATCCGGAAGAAATCTGGGGCATTGAAGATCCTCGCATTACGTTCGTCCCCGAACTGCAGCAATACGTCGTTACTTTCACTTCCTATTCGCGCGGGGGGCCCGGCGTGTCGCTGGCTCTGACCAAAGACTTCCACGCCTTCGAACGGTTCGGCGTGATCATGCCGCCGGACGACAAAGACTCCGCACTTCTACCTCGAAGAATCGACGGGTGCTGGGCGCTTATTCATCGTCCTATGACGACGCTCGGGTCACACATGTGGATTTCCTACTCTCCCGACCTGCGCTATTGGGGCAGGCATAGGCTCATGCTGGAAGCCCGCCGCGGTGCCTGGTGGGATGCAAACAAAATCGGGTTATCGCCGCCGCCCGTCGAGACCTCCAGAGGTTGGCTCGTGTTTTATCACGGCGTACGGCACACCCCCTCCGGCTGCTTGTACCGATTGGGCTTGGCGCTCTTCGACCTGGAGAATCCGGAGAAGTGCTTGCTGCGAGGAGATTCGTGGATCTTTGGACCGGAGGCAAAATACGAGCGTCACGGCGATGTGCACGATGTCGTGTTCCCCTGTGGATACACGATGGCCGCCGATGGCGACACCATCAACATCTATTACGGAGCCGCGGACTGTGCAATTGCCCTGGCTCAAGCCCGCGTGCGATCTCTACTGGATTGGCTAGATACCAATGGAAGTTGCGAGCGCCGCCAGCGAGCACAGGATTTATGAGACTGTTTCTTGGAGCTTTCCAGTTTATCTTTGGCTGCCGGCATCGTCACCTCAGCCGTGTGTTCACGATCAAACACCGCACATACCGCGTTTGCTTCGACTGTGGACGGGAATTCGATTTGCTTGACGAGCATGCGCCAATACGGTCCGACGCTTCTCTGGGCGCATGCCTGGGAACCAACCCTCATCATGCGCGCTAAAACTTCTGCGCTCTGATTCTGTCACTACGTCGTGATCTGGATTCTTCACATGTGAGCTGTCTTGCTCAGACGCACTATCCCATACCTGTCATTCCTGTGGTGGCGTAAACAAGATTCGCCACATCCCGCGCAACGGCACTTCCGTAGATCTGCCTAATGGTGTGCCAAAGAGCAATCAGGTTGCTGCGTGAGGATTCTGTAGCACGGCTGGCACGGTCCTTGGCGAGTTCTGCCTGGTACGTGCTTAGGAGGAAGCCATTCTGCTTGGCGAGACGTTCGATTGTTGCTAAATCGTGTTCTTCTAAATGACCCATACTACATTGTACGCATAATGTTGAAAAAAGTTCGGTCTCAAAAACGCAGGTTGCGAACTGCTTGACAGTCCCGCCGCATAAGACTAACGTTGTAGCGGAGTTGGTTACTACTTTCTCCTCTTTCAGGTTCCCTGAACTAAGTCAGCCCATCTGAAGTTCTCCCCTCTTAGCGATAAAAACCTTTTAGGAGGTTGATATGTTTGCACGCAACGTCTCCGTTCATCTGAAATCCAACATGCTTTCTGATTACACCCGAACCTTTGAGAATGAGATTCTCCCTTTACTTCGCAAGCAGAAGGGCTTCAAGGACGAAATCACGTTGTCAAATCCCGGCAGCCTGGATGTGATTGCGATCAGTCTGTGGGAAAGCAAAGCCAATGCAGAAGCCTACAACACCAATACTTACCCAGAGGTGCTGAGAACATTTGCAAGAATGATCGATGGAACGCCCAAGGTTCAGACGTTTGAGTCCGTCACCTCGACCTTCCATAACGTCGCTGTAGCAGCATAAGGATCTGTGAGCAAGTCGCACGAGAAGGCGGTTAACTCCGCCTTCCCAGCTTACAAAGTGCCAAGGCATTAATCGTTTGGAATGGAGGTTCCTTCCATGAAAGCGCTCTTGTTGGTCATTCTCTCTCTGTGCTTTGCCCAAAGCGTCGTCGCTTTCTCGCAGGAAGCTCCCAATCAGTCCCTACGGAAGAATCAGTCGGGCCGCGGGGCTCGTCTCACAACCATCATGGGCACAGTTCAGGAAGGTGGCGACAAATTGAGGTTCGTCACCGAACAAAGAGCCTGGAATGTGGACAATCCGGAGATTCTTGAGGGTCATGAAGGACACTACGTGCACGCGAAGGCTTACGTCTACCCAGATAAGAATCTGATTCACATCACAGAGGTGAAGATACCGACCGCACGTGAGACCAGGGAAGCTGACATCAAGTAGGCGCGATGACTTGACCGCAAGCAGCCGACCCCGCACCCCTCCCGCTCCGCCCGGCGTTTTCTGGTTTTCACTATGGATGACGGACCCTACTATCTGCCTCTCGACTGTCCGAATGGAGGAGACGGCTAGCGGGCGTTCCCGGAAAATCTGCGATGGAGCCATTCCCACAGCGGAGCTTCGCGGTCGGCATTGCGGACTACAGCCCAGTGACTTCCGTCACTGCAGACACACATCCAGTGCGTGAAAATAATGTCGAGACCGAGCCAGGAGCTTGCCCATCGTGCAAGCCTCCGGAGGCAGTGAAATTTCCGAAATGGTCGCTTTTTTCGTTTCTTGTGGTGGTCTTTTTCCCAATCAACCTTTGCGTAGCACTGGCCGGCATCCAGGCGAAATCAACCAGCTTAGGAGCGACTCAAGAACTGCCAAGTGCGTACCAAAGCGGGAAGATTGTGGCCGTCCAAACGACCGAGTGGCAGACTGAATATGTTGTTCAAATCTCGGTTCAATTTAAAGGCACGGTCTACACCGGCGAATACGTGACAGAAGAGAAATCCATGGCACCGTCCAGTGGGTTGTCAAAGGATCAGCCCGTCTCGGTGAGGTTTGTGAAAGGAAAGATGTTTCTGAAGCTGGCTAACGGAGAAGAACTGATCACACAAGTCATCGAATAACGAATCAGCCCGGGCCGAGGTGGCTTTATGACGCTGACTGTCGTGGCGGTGATCTTCGGAGTTTTCGCAATTAGCCTGATCGTCCTCTTGATCTACAAGAGCACGCTCACCATGCACAGGGATGACCAGTTGTTTCTGGATGACGCGAGTTCGCACATGCACGCTGAGCAGACGGAACTGTTGGCCAAGGTCAACCGGCTTACTATCCCGGTGCGCGTGTTCGGCATCGGGTCTGGGGTATTTCTGCTGGTGCTCTTGGCGATGTGGCTCTACCAGAAGCTGAACGCGGTACAGTAGCGTCGAAAGCGGGGGATTTGCGCCACCCGGCCAGCATCCTCGCGCAGAGCAAGACGAGGCGAACCTAGCTCTAATTTAGCGATTCTCTGTTGCCTCTCTCACGATCCGAGCGGCAGCTTGGCTGAGTCCTCGCGGGGCGCTTTCTTCGGAGTTTGCTCTGGACGGGCATTAGTTCGCTTTTCCACGTAATCGCCTTGGCGTAGTGCTTTATCGGATTTTGTGCGCTTCTTTGCCATACCCACAGTATCTGACGTTGTGTTGCTGAGCGCAACACTTCGTCGCTCTGTGGAAATTCAAACTGCACCACTACCGGAATTAGAGACAACAAGATTTGCCTGAACATGCGGAACGCGAAGGTACTCAGCTTGTTCCCCGTTTGAGATTGTTTCCGATCTTGCATCCGCCGATGGGACCGCCGAGTTGCGACCAGGACCCATTTTATAGATCGAGGCTGACGGTCGTCTTGTACCGAGTCAAGACACGCGTAGACTCTTGACCGAGGCGCGGGCCATTCCGCCACTGATATCAGGAGTAATGATCAACTCAAGTACGGTGACTTCCGAGAGCTGAACATCGTATTCCTCGACCTCGCGTATTGTCTCAGGTGGGCTGAAATTCCACTGCTGGCGTACAATCTCTCGGAACGAGCGCACGCCATTCGAAGACCATTGCAACACGAACTCTTGCGTGCGCGTTGTTTCGGTTTCCTCAAAAACAAGTGATATGTGTCTCAGCCTTTGCGGCTGATCGAAGACCAGCCGAATCGTTTGAGTTCCCGGGATAGCAGCACGCCAGCCCCGGGTTTCTCCCGAGACCAACGCACACTCGACCGGGAAATTCTCCTCTTCCGACGTGACCTCGACCGCAGCTGCACGCTCGAGGTCCAGCCAGCCTTCGCCGTGAGGCCCAACCGTCTCCTGGGTTGGGGTGATAAGCCGCTTACGCATATGGTCCTAATCTGCCTCCCGTACAACTCCGGCCGTCACCGAAGGGGACATACTCGGGTTCATGGGTCGATTCTCTGCGAATTTCGCTCGGTCTGAGATCACAGGTGCCGGCCAATCGCCTCGGGCGTCTACTGCTCGATTCTCTTACTGCCATTTGGTGTCTCATTCTGTTGAGCACTCTTTACCGCCACCGCAAGCCGCTCTTCGCCAATAGTTGACCGTCTGCCTTGTTCCTAGTACATGTCTCCCATGCCGCCATGGCCGCCGGTAGCGGCAGCGCCCTTCTTTTCTTCCGTAATGTCGGCGACGAGGGCCTCGGTAGTCAGCATCAGCGCCGCGATGGAGCCGGCATTGGTCAGAGCAGTGCGCACGACCTTGGTCGGATCGAGCACGCCAGCCTTGACTAGGTCTTCGTACTCTCCGGTCAGGGCGTTGTAGCCGTTATTGTCCTTCGATTCGTTGACCTTGCCCAGAACGATGGCGCCTTCTTCGCCGGCGTTCTCGGCGATCCAGCGCAGCGGCTCCTGCAGGGCGCGTTTCACGATGTTCACGCCGATCTGCTCATCGCCTTCGACCTTCAGCTTGTCGAGCGCAGTGACGCAGCGGATCAGGGCCACGCCGCCGCCGGGCACGATGCCCTCTTCGACCGCCGCGCGGGTTGCGTGCATGGCGTCCTCGACCCGAGCCTTCTTCTCTTTCATTTCGGTTTCGGTCGCGGCGCCAACTTTAATAATGGCCACGCCACCAACCAGCTTCGCCAGCCGCTCCTGCAGCTTCTCGCGGTCGTAGTCGCTGGCGGTCTTATCGATTTGACCGCGAATTTCCTTCACCCGGCCTTCGACGTCGGCGTGCTTGCCTTTACCTTCGATGATGGTGGTGTTGTCCTTGTCAATGGTGACCTTCTTGGCCTGTCCGAGATCCTCCATCTTCACGTTCTCGAGCTTGATGCCTAGATCTTCCGTGATCGCCTTCCCGCCCGCGAGCGTTGCGATGTCCTGCAACATGGCCTTGCGGCGATCGCCGAATCCAGGCGCCTTTACGGCAGCAACCTGCAGCGTCCCACGCAGCTTGTTGACGACAAGAGTTGCCAGGGCCTCTCCCTCGATATCCTCTGCGATGATAAGCAGCGGCTTGCCACTCTTGGAGATCTGCTCAAGCAGAGGGAGGATGTCCTTCATGGAGCTGATCTTCTTTTCGTTGATGAGGATATAGGCGTTCTCGAAAGTAACTTCCATGCGTTCAGGATCCGTGACGAAGTACGGCGAGAGGTAGCCGCGGTCGAACTGCATGCCTTCCACGACTTCGAGCTGGGTCTCAAGCGTCTTCGACTCTTCGACGGTGATGATGCCATCCTTGCCGACCTTCTTCATTGCTTCCGCGATGATGTGGCCGATGCTGTCGTCATTGTTGGCGGAGATGCTGCCAACCTGGGCGATCATGTCGCCGGTGACGGGCTTGGAGAGCCTATCGAGCTCACCCTTGGCACGCTCCCCCGTCTTGGGGTCGATTGCGCCGCAAATCACAGTGATGGCTTTCTCGATGCCGCGTTTCATCGCCATAGGATTGGCTCCAGCAGCAACGGTCTTAACGCCTTCGCGATAAATGGCCTGCGCCAAAACGGTGGCCGTGGTGGTCCCGTCGCCGGCGACGTCCGAGGTCTTGGAGGCGACTTCGCGAACCATCTGGGCGCCCATGTTCTCGAGACCGTCTTGCAATTCAATCTCTTTTGCGACGGTGACGCCGTCCTTAGTGATGGTCGGCGAACCAAATTTCTTTTCAATGACAACGTTGCGGCCCTTGGGGCCGAGGGTCACCTTCACGGCGTCGGCCAGAACGTTGACGCCGCGGAGGATCGCCTGCCGGGACTCTTCTCCGTGTACGATTTGCTTTGCCATAATCCTTTTCTCCTAGACTTTGACATTATTGTCATCTCGAGCGGACACTCTTAACCGTCGAGGAGTCTGAGTTCGTCACTACTCGCAATCGCGGAACGCGATTGCAATGAAAGCGCCAAACGAACATCCGACCTTACTTCTTTGCTCCTACGGTCTCTTTCTTGGCCGCGCCGGAGACAACGCCGAGGACTTCTTCCTCTTTCATGATGAGATAGTCTTCTCCGTCAATCTTGATCTCGGTGCCGGAATACTTACCGAAGAGGATGCGGTCGCCTCCTTTTACGGCAAGAGGAAATAGCTTGCCTTCGTCATTGGTCTTGCCCTTGCCAACCGAGATGACTTCGCCCTCCTGTGGTTTATCTTTGGCAGAATCCGGGATGATGATGCCGCCCAGGGTGGTGCCAGCTTCTTCTACGCGCCGCACCAGAATGCGGTCATGCAGTGGAGTAAACTTCGTGGCCATACTTGCAGACTCCTTTCATTCGTATTCAGTTGTACAAGCGCGAGGGGTATGGAAGCTAACTAGCAGAGCTTCTGAAACCGCAGGGACACGTACACGCCCGCGCGGCTGGACGTTCCTCGATCAGAATGGCGCGCCAGTACTAATTTCTGTGGGCATAGCACTCTCGGTATCCTTAGCGCTTTAGCGATCATGGGTTAAGGGGCTCGTACCCCAACTATCGTCGAGGCACCTAGCAAAAGCTGAGCACTATTGACCATGTTCAGTTCCGCAACGCCGCTGGGGTTGTGAAATCCGGATTCGCAAGGCTCATCGACGCGACGGCAATCACATCCGCAGTACCGTTATCGATGTCCGCAATCCTGGTCGGAAGGTCCGCGCCCCCGCGATTCAAAACGAGAACGCCGGGCCAGATGCCACGAATTTTCCTGAGCAAGACTTCATCGCCCATATGTGCGACGTGCAGATACGCGAGCCCGAGGCGACTCAATTCGCGAACCAAGGCCCCATAAACGCCGTAAACATCGTTTTCTGCGATGTCATTAAGTGCGTTTCCGGGTGCAATTCGGATGCCCGTGCGGCCTGCGCCAATTTCGTCCGCAACAGCTGAGGCCACTTCTACAGCAAAACGAAATTTTCTTTCAATAGACCAGCCGTACTGGTCGGTTCGGTGCTGGTGATCATGCTACGAGCTCCACGGTGGACCGGCGCGTTTCTGCTTGCAGCCATGATCGTCGCCGCGGGCGCCACCTCTGCTAAGCGCGCCAAGGGTGTTCCAGGGTCGTTCCGGGTATCTACCTATTCGATCGCATGCGGGGCCGGATCCGTCATCGCAATCATGACCTGGCTGGGAGTCATTGATACGGCGATCACTGCCTTGATCCCGGTTGGCAGTATGCTAATCGCGAATGCCATGAACACCAATGGCCTTGCACTCAATCGGTTTCGCTCCGACGTGCTCGCGCACACCGGCGAAATTGAAACTGCTCTGGCCTTGGGCGCCGATCCACGGCAGAGCGTAGCACCTTATGTACAGGATATCGTTATATTAAGCAGCCAACGGAGCAGGGATCAGGATAATAGGTGCCAGCGTTGAGGCGCCGATGTATTGCTGTGAAGCTCGTTGGAGGGAGCTTCGTATTTTCAAGCGGCTAGAGGCAGAGATGGATTAAGGATGACGCCTGTCAGCGAAATGGTCCCTCCGATGTAATGCTCGGCAATTCCCTCCAGGGCCGCAAACTACCGCCCAAACAGGTCGTGTCGGAACTCCTCAATGTTCCTCTCGTGGACTTCACCACGATGGATGCGACTCGTATCCTCGGCGCCGTTGGATTCCAGGTCCACTCAGCAGAGGACAAACCTGAACCGGTCAGAGTTCAGTCGGAGGCCTTGCTGCAGGAATACTTGCGCTCCCACGGACTCATGGACGTCGAAGTGGAGCCCATGATCGAGAATTCCAGTAGCCGGCCCGACTACCGGCTGCGCGCAGACGGATTTGAGGTGCTGTTTGATGTCGAAGAACTCGGCATGAAACTGGCTGACGGTCGTATCCGCGGCGGTGCCTATAGCCCCTATGGCCCGATTCGAGAAAAGATCAGCGCAGCGAGAAGAAAGTTCAAAGACATGGAGGGGCACTGCTGCTGCCTGATTCTAGAGAACCAAGAAAGACCGCGGATCGGCCTTAACTGGCAGATCATCATAGGAGCGATGCTCAGCGACCTTGGGCTTCCCTCTCCCATCGGCCAGAGAAAAGGAGAGGCCCTCAAGAACTTGACGGCCTCGCCCGAGAACACCATACTCAGCGCGATCATCGTTGTCGAACGTTACGCTATTGGCAAAAAGCGATTTCGTCTTTTTGTGTACGAGAAAGAGCAGGAACTCGGGCGAGAGCTTGGCATTGAAGAGTTCTTGCAGGCATCGGAACAGTCGGCTGGCACCGAGCGCGATCTCTCATTGAACCGGGTCCGGGTGCGCGTCCACGAGAACCCGCATGCCAGAGCCCCTCTCGACCGTCGCTTGTTCCAGGGACCATTCGATGAGAGGTACGGCTTGATTGACGGCCCGGAGCGATTCGGACAAGTTTACGCCGGCAGTGGAGTCGCGGACTTCGAGAAGCTGTCCAGCACCGCTCGGCTTCTTAGCAGATCCTAACCTTGGCCGTGAGGACGCCGGAGATGCCGGGCCACAGTCGAGGAGCTTTCCTTGTAAGAGATTAGGTAAGGGTTGCTCGTCAACCGCTAAGAATCCTTCGGTTTTTTGAGAACGTGGAGTGATGCGGAATCTCCTGCTCGAAGCCCAGACCCGTGAACCACCGCCAGGCCAAATGCATGCGCAGTTCTTCCACCAGCCTGCGCTCGCTGGTGATGCCGTACAGATAGCCAATCAACAGAATGCGCAGCAGCAACTCAGGATCAATTGAAGGCCGTCCGGTCTCGCTGTAGCTGTCCTTCAGTTGCTGCCGCACAAACTCGAACGTGACGTGCTTGTCGATGAGCCGCAGCAGGTGGTTTTCAGGAATCTGATCTTCCAGCCGGAAGTAATAGAACAACGCTTCTGAGCGGGGGTGGTGCCCCATCATGATCAGCAGGCCTCCGAAGATCGGAATCAAACAGAGCATGGGCGAATGCTTCCTTCTAACATGCTTCTGCTGAATCTCACCCCGCTAATCGACGTGACTTTTTCAACATCACCCACAGGCGTTTACACGCAATTGAGGAATCGGGCAGTCCGGGGTAAATGCGTGTAATGATATTTCACCACTTGAGACGATTACCTCAGCGGTTTGGCTGGTGTCAGGTTTAGACTTCATGTGCCCATCATAGCGGACCCCCAAAGGAGCATGAAGCAATGGACGTAAACAAGCCGATGAGCGGCGAGTTGGCCGCGTTAATCCCCATGTTAGCCGATACGATGAAGTTTGCGACGCAATCTCTTGCTCAGTCCGGCGCCTTGGCCGAGTTGTTAATAGAAAAGGGCGTTCTAACGAAAGCAGAGCTTGATAAGAAAGTGGCTGTGGGTCAGCAGTTAAGAGAAAGCCTGATGAAGAAGCTGGACGAGGAGATTCGGAAGCAGTCCTGAATCACGATCGAAGTTGTGACCGAAGAGATGCATGGGTCGGACTGAGTTGTTGACCCCAACGATTAGGAGCGAGCCCGGAAAGTGCAAACCAGCAAGGAGAGCGAGATGGCGCTCCTCAACGAGTGCATGCAGTCGTGTACGCACACAGTGCTTGACACCGCCGACATTGTTAGAGATGGCGGTTTTGCGCCAACAATCAGTCGAGGACTACCGCGTCCTTAAGACTGTTCACTTTGGAACAGTTTTCCGCCTTGGCCGCCGCCTATCATGTCGGTCAACCAGCCTTGGCCAGCCTTGGAGGAAGTGATGGAGAACTTCGCCGAGTTGATGCAGAGGCTACTTGAAATCCAAAGTGGCGAAAGACACAAAGAAGCCCAGAGCTGATCGCTGAAGATGGGTGTGCGAAACCGAGTGTTCATCCTCGTACTTGAAACCTAGGTAGACCGGGAAGGAAAGGGATGCGACTCTATCTTGTTAATCCCGACAATCCGGTCGTCAGCCTGAACAAGGTTCATTGGAACCGTCTGAACAAGTATCGAGTCTGGAAACCGCTCGGGCTTCTCGTGGTGGCAGGACTGACGCCGCCGGACTGGGAGGTGACACTGATCGACGAGAACTTGGGCCCTCCCGACTACGGATGTCTGCCCAAACCTGATCTCGTGGGTATAACGGCCTTCACTTCCCAGGCGCCGCGGGCCTACGAAGTCGCAGCACTGTACCGCGCGACGGGAGTGCCTGTGGTGATGGGAGGCATTCATGCCACGTTCTGTCGCCACGAAGCGCTGGAGCATGCCGATGCGGTGGTCACGGGAGAGGCGGAATCGGTATGGGCGCAGGTTTTGGCGGATGCGCGCAACCACGCCCTGCGCAGGGTGTATGACGGTGGCATCAGCGCCATGGACGCAATCCCGCCTGCCCGCCACGACCTGCTCCACGGACGGTACTACTTCGGCTCGGTACAAACTACGCGTGGCTGTCCGTTGAATTGCAGCTTCTGCAGCGTTACCGCGTTCAATGGAGGCACGTACCGCCACCGGCCCGTCGATGATGTAATTCGAGAGCTGCGACTGATCCGGGAAGAAGTCATCCTGTTCGTGGACGACAACCTCATCGGTACTCGCGAGGACCATCTCGCATACTCCAAGGATCTTTTCCGAGCGATGATTCGGGAGGGGCTGACCCGGCCTTGGATCTGCCAGGCGACCATGAACTTCGCCGACGATGACGAACTGCTTGAGCTCGCCGCGCGTTCGGGATGCCAAGGCGTGTTCATCGGGTTCGAATCCCCCACCGTGGAAGGGTTGATGTCCGTAGGCAAGAAGTTCAACCTCCAGAAGGGGAGAGACTTCCGCGAGTCCGTCCGCCGGATTCAACGGCACGGCATGTGCGTTGTGGGCTCTTTCATCATAGGGATCGACACGGACCAGCGAGGGATTGGCGAGACAATCGCTCGCGCGGCCAGGGAATACGGCATCGACGCCGCCAACATTCTGATCCTTACTCCACTTCCCGGAACCAAGCTCTACACTCAAATGGAACGCGAAGGCAGGATCCGGTCCAACGATTACCCACGAGATTGGAAGTACTACACTCTGACTTATCCGGTGGCCAGCTACGCGCACCTTACCTGGGCGGAGCTGGTGGAGGAGGTAAACCGGTTCAACGGTCGGTTTTACTCGTATGCGCAGATCCTTCGGCGGATGCTGCACCTCGCCAGGAAAACGCACAGTCCCAGAACGTTTTCTGTCGTCCTAGTTGCCAACCTGAGCTTACGATCCAACCACCTTCTTGACAGGCGTATTTATGCCAGCCGGGTCCAGTCTCCCAATTTGGGAGATGCTCCCGCGGCGGAGGTAGGTGTTGAGACGTTGTCCCTTCCTAGCTACTTTGCGGTGCAAAAGTAGTCATCTTTTGGCAGCAATTCACAGATGCAGAAGCGCGAGTAGGTGCTACAACGTTGCTTTGTTGCTCTTGCAGTTTGATAACTCCGGAGGAAAACAAGCGTGATCCGTTTGCGACACGGGCAGCCGAGCGTCTGGGAAGGTTTGTTTGCCGAGGAAGTCGCCGAGTTGTGGGAACCGTGGATGGAGGTGGTCGACGAGTTGTTCGAGGACGAGGAGCTGGTCGATGCCGTGTACGAGGCGCAAGGCAAACGGCATCCGCAGAGCCGGACTCGTGGACGGCAGCAGACGCCAGCCGAGGTCGCACTGCGCATGCTCATTCTCAAGCACGTACGTAACTGGAGTTATGAAGTGCTGGAGCGGGAAGTTCGGGCGAACGTGGTCTATCGCAGCTTTTGCCGCATCGGCACTGAGAAGGTGCCGGACGCGAAGACATTAGTTCGACTGGGGCAGGCGATCGGCGGGGAGACGATTGGCGAGCTGCATGATCGCATTATTGCGCTGGCCCGCGAGCGGAAGGTGGTCCAGGGACGAAAGATGCGAGTGGACACGACGGTGGTGGAAACCAACGTTCACTATCCGACCGACAGCGGCTTGTTAAATGATGGCGCCCGGGTACTGACACGGACGATGAAAAAGATCGAGCAGAAAGCGGGCAGACTCAAGAAGAAGGTGCGCATGCGCAGCGTGAGCAAACGGGTGATGGCGATTGGGTACGCGGTGCGCCACAAGGGACCGGAAGGGGAGCGGAAGCGAGAACAAGAGTACCGGCAACTGGTGCGCTTAACGCGGCAGATTCTCAACGACAGCCGCAGGGTGTTGCAGGAAGTTGCCGCGATGCCCTCTCGGCGACGGAACCGGGTGCAATCGCTGGGCGAACAACTGCAAGCCATATCGGAGAGGGTGCGCCGGGTGGTACGGCAGACCCAGGCACGGATCTTCCAGGGAGTGACGCAATTCCCCGATAAACTGTTGAGTATTTTTGAAGCGCACACCGAGCTGATCCGCAAGGGAAAGGCCAGTAAGCCGAATGAGTTCGGAAAGCTGGTGCAAATCCAGGAAGCGGAGAACCAGATCATCACACATTACGAAGTGTTCGCGGAAAGGCCGAGCGACCGGCATTTGTTGCGATCCGCGGGGGAAGCGCAGCAACGCAAACTCGGCCGCGTGCCGCGCTTGGTGGCCGGGGACGCGGGATTCTACTCCCACGCGCAGGAACAAGAGGTTGAACAGTTGGGAGTGAAATATGTTTCGGTTCCGAATCGGAGCACACAGAGTGAAGCACGACGACAGCATGAAAAGCGGCGCTGGTTCAAACGCGCGCAGAAATGGCGCACGGGATGCGAAGGCCGTATTAGCGTGCTCAAACGGCGCCATGGATTAGGCCGCTGTCGCTATCGTGGAATGGACGGCATGAGAAGGTGGGTAGGACTTGGAGTGATCGCAGACAACCTGATCAATCTCGGGTGTCGACTGGCTCCGCTGCCAGCCTGAATGGGGCAGCGCAGGACCTCCCCGGCGCGGGGCCGAACTCACCGGGGGTGAACCCAACCAATGCTCTTATCGAGCCTTGAACCGTTCTTTAGAACGCGCATTTTGCACCGCAAAGTAGCTAGGTGCCAGATGTTAAGACTGTCTGGTAATGGCTCACGGCAGATGGTCTGGTGGTGGAGTCAACGCGGTAAACCAGTCATGACTGCCATGAGAGGGCACAACCACATGGGCAGAGTGAGTTTTTTGACAGCCACAGGCGTTTGCACTTTTGCACTCCATAAAAACCTCTTTTTTTGCTTGGCTCGATCTCGATCCTATTGGCGAACTCTATTTTGCAAAGTGCTGCCGGACTTTCGCCGCAATTTGACGATCGGTCATCTTGTCAACTGTTTCAATGCAGACGATGCGCCCACCCAGTTTGTCTCCCTCGAGACGTTTCTTCAGCTCGCCCTTGGCCTCACCAGGCCCAAATATCAGAATAGATTCTGCCTCACGAATACTCGCAATCACCGCATCGTAGTAGAAGTTGAGATGTCCCGTGAACTTTCTTTCGCGGCTATCATCTGCCGGTATTTGCTGTGATTCATAAGGAGCCGTAGAGCGTACACCACCAGAACGTCCGAGCTGTTTTTCGGCCTTTGATATTATCAGCCTTGTTGCTTCCCCTTGGTCCGTAACAGCCATGATCACAGCTTTCCTATGGTCAATCCACAAACCCACCTTTGTGCTCATCGATTTCTCCTTTGTCTACTAGATAAGCGGCTGACGGCCATTAGCAACCCGCTCACGAGCAGGAATCCAGAAATGGTGATGAGTTTCCGGCAGAGAGAATAGCCCGGAACCCTGGGACTCCGGGCGGGATGCGGTTCAGGCAGCCTTCGCCTTCGGCAGGCCCTTGATCTCCACCTGGCGCGGCAACGCAGCGGCCGCGACTGGAGCGGTGATTTCGAGCAAGCCGTCGTTGTACTCCGCGTTGATCTGCTCTGTGTCCAGCCCCTCAGGCAAGGTCAGCGTGCGACTGAGGGTGCCATAGCTGAGTTCCCGATAGAGGTAATCCACGTCCTTGGCCTCGCGGCTGGCTTTGCGCTCGGCACTGATCGTCAGTAGGTTGCCCAGCAACTTCAACTCCACCGTGCTCGGATCCACGCCCGGAAGGGCCAGGCGCAGGTGATACTTCTTCGCCTCCTTATCCACCCAGACCTCGGCGGGCGGCACCAAAGCGAATGGAGAGCGCTCCGGCTCCGTACCCGCGGGCCGACCAGTCAGCAGCCGGTTGAACAGTTGGTCGAAACCACGACGGAGTTCGACCAAATCCTCAAACCAGTTCTCACGAATCGCTAGTTGGGTCATCGCACACCTCTCTTCTGTGCTAATCGGACACTCTCAATCCTAATCCCCCGGATCAATGAATCTCTGTGACGGCAGGTACATCTTCGAGGTCGGAATCGCGATCACAGCGCAAAGTCTTGGGAAAGCGGATAATGAGTATGGCATTCACTTCCTCCGGGGAGTCCCAGCGGGCTTTGGGCGCAGCCTACAAACAGGGGAACCTAGGACCCCCAGGGATCGAGCGCACTTCAATTCAGTTCGAAGGAGACTGCCGATGATTCCAATCCCCATCATTGCCACGATTATTGTTGTTCTGTACATCCTTAGCGCAATCAAGATTTTGCGGGAATACGAGCGTGGCGTGATCTTCCGCCTGGGGCGGCTACTACCGAATGCCAAAGGGCCGGGAATCATCTTGGTGTTTGCGCCGGTGGACCGCATGGTGCGGATTTCGCTGCGCCAGGAAGCACTCGAGGTACCACCGCAGGACATCATCACCCGCGACAACGTCACCCTGAAGGTAAACGCAGTTATCTTTCTGCG
>Ga0335077_10003777_pt1 | contig 18399 bp, 16 predicted proteins | sample Lox_Sample_31_FD_207151 | JGI IMG/M metagenome (GOLD analysis project Ga0335077, IMG submission 207151) | Soil microbial communities from Loxahatchee National Wildlife Refuge, Florida, United States - Lox_Sample_3.1 | ecosystem: Environmental > Terrestrial > Soil > Wetlands | place: USA... | reverse complement strand
GTCGTGCTGATCAACCGGCTGGCGCAGGACTACAGCTTTCCCTCGGTGTCGGTCGACAACGAGCGCGGCGTGCGGATGGCCGTGGGCCACCTGGCCGCGCTCGGGCACCGCCGCATCGCCCACATCGCCGGCCCGCAGGAGATGTCCACCGGGCTCAGCCGGTACCGGGGGTTCGTCACCGCCATGGAGTCGGGCGGCCTGCCGGTCGACAGCGATCTGGTGGTGTTCGCCAAGTCGTTCACGGTCGAGGAGGGGCTGCGGTGCAGCCGCCTGCTGCTGGAGCGGGGCACCGGGTGCACCGCCATCGCCGCGGGCAACGACATGCTCGCCGTGGGCTGCTACGCGGCCCTGGACGAGGCCGGGCTGAGCTGCCCCGAGGACATCTCGGTGGTCGGCTTCAACGACATGCCGTTCATTGACCGGCTGCGGCCGCCGCTGACCACGATCCGGTTCCCGCACTACCAGGTCGGCACCGAGGCGGCGCAGCTGCTGCTGGAGCGGATCGCCGAGCACGCGGGCCCGGTCAAGATCCTCTACCTCGCCCCCGAGCTGGTTGTCCGCGGCTCCACGGCCCGGGCCCGCGGCTGACGCCGCCGGGCCCGGATGCCCTGGCCGGCTCACCCGGCGAGCTGGCGGGCCATCCAGTCGGCACTGTAGGGCCGGTGCCGGTAGGACACGTTGGCGCAGCCGTGCCCGCCCTCATCCAGCAGCAGCAGCTCGGCCGGCCCGGCTGCCTCGCCCGCCAGCCGGGCCGCTTGCTGCCAGCCGATGATCCGGTCCTGGCGGCCGGCCACGACCAGCAGCGGCGCGGTGATCCGGCCGGCTCGCCCGGCCAGCGTCAGTTCGGCCGCGCGACGCCTGGCCTGGGCGGGCCCCGCCGACTTCGAGCGGGCCGTGAACGCCTCCCGGGTCAGCCCGGGCAGCTGATCCCAGCCCTCGCCGAAGCTGAACGCCCCCGACAGCGCGATGCACGCGCGGACCCGGCCGTCCCCGCTGGCCAGCCGGGGCGCGTAGTAGCCGCCCAGGCTGACTCCCCACACCCCGATCCGGCCGGGGTCGAGGCCGGGCTGCGCGGCGACCGCGTCCAGGATCGCCGCGCCCGGCACCTCCCAGTCCGGGCGGATCGCCAGGTCGTACTCGGCCTCGCCCTGGCCGGGGCCGTCGACGGAGAACGTGGCCAGCCCGCGGTCGAGGAACAGCTGCTCGGTCGCGCGGAACTCCTCCTTGGCCGAGTCCAGCCCGGCGATCAGCACCACGACCGGATGCGGGCCCGGCCCGGCCGGGCGGCGCAGGATGCCCGCCAGCACCGCGCCGTCGAACGGGATCTCCACCCGTTCGCCGCGCGGGCGCAGGTGCGGCAGCGCGTCGTCCAGGCAGCGCACCGCGGCGGCATGGGCGGCCCGCAGCTGGGCCAGGTCGTGGACGAACAGGAACTTCGCGAAGTGGTAGTAGACCGCGGCCTGCGCCAGGTGGCCGCCGGCCGACAGCGTGTTCCCGTCACCGAGCGCCCGCCGGCCGAGGTTCTCGTGCTCGGCCGCCGCGGCGCACCACGCCGCGCACCAGCCGTCCCAGCCGTCGATGCCGGAGGTGACCCGGGTGAAGTCGGCGGGGTCCACGCCGTTGGCGACGAAGCGCGCGGCCCAGTGCTCGACGGCCATGGCGACCCGCCGGTCCGGCATGCGGTTATTGTCGCATCCGCCGGTTCCGCTCCCGCCCGCGGCTCGGGCAACTCCTTCAGCGCACATTCAGGTAACAGCTTGGTCATCAGCCGTTGACAACAGGCCGATGGGTACGGAACGGTTGAACCTGCAAACGATTGTAACGAGGCCCGGCGGGTGACAACATGGCTGATCAGCGCGGTGATCATCGGCTCGGCTGGCTGGGAACGGGGCGCATGGGCGCGGCGCTGGCCAGCCGGCTGCTCGCCGCGGGCTGTGATGTCTCGGTCTACAACCGGACCCGGGCCAAGTCGCAGCCACTGGCCGATCTCGGGGCGAAGGTCGTCGACTCCGCGGCTGACCTGGCCGGCTGCGACATCGTGTTCGCGACCGTGGGCACGTCCCAGGATCTCGTCGACGCCGTGCTGGGCGCGGGCGGGCTGATGTCGGAGGCGTCGGTGCCGTCGATCCTGGTGGACTGCTCCACGATATCGGCCGGGGCGTCCGCGCGGATCCGCCAGCAGGTCGGCGCCCGGGGCACCGCGCTGCTGGCCGCGCCGGTGATGGGCAACCCGCGGGTGGCGCGGGCCGGCCAGCTGACCATGGCCGTCTCCGGGCCGCGCGAGGCCTTCGAGACCGCCGAGCCCTACCTGAGCCTGCTCGGCGCGGGCGCGACCTACGTGGGAGCGGACGAACTCGCCCGCATCGTGAAACTCTGTCACAATCTGATGCTGGGCACCGTGGCCCAGTCCATGGCCGAGATCACCGTGCTGGCCGAGAAGAGCGGGGTCTCCCGGGAGGCATTCCTGGCCTGCATCAACCGCAGCGTGATGGGCTCGCTGTTCACCCGGTACAAGACGCCCGCGTACGTGAACCTGGACTTCACCCCGACGTTCACGGCCACGCTGCTGCGCAAGGACTTCGACCTGGGGCTGGCGGCCGCACGCGAGCGCGAGGTGCCGATGCCGGTGGCCGCGCTGGTGCACCAGATCGTGCAGGGGCTGGTCGGCCGGGGTCACGGTGAGCAGGACTTCGCGGCGCTGCTGCTGCTCGAGGCCCAGTCGGCGGGGCTGGACCTGGTCAGCGAGGACACAGAGGTCTCCGACGGCCTGGAGCCGCCGGGCGATGCGGGGGCGGTACACACGGGGGGAGAGGAATGACGGTGAGCCGCCGGCTCCACCACCCGCGGCCCGCCGCCGGCCGGCCGCTTCTGTCACCCCGGCCAGCGCGGCCCGGCGGCGTCGCGGGCCGCCTTGCGTTAGTCGGGTCATTCACTAACCGGAAGGAGGACCGGGGATGAGATCCCACCACGCCCGGTTCCTGTCACTTAGCGTCGCGGCCGTCCTGGCGGCCGCTCTCGCCGCCGGCTGCAGCAGCGGCTCCAGCGGCAGCGGCTCGGGCACCAAGCCGCCGATCCTGATCGGCGCCTCGCTGTCGCTGACCGGGGACTTCTCCGCCGACGGCCAGGCCTACGAGCGTGGCTACGACCTCTGGGCGCAGGATGTGAACGCCGCCGGCGGCCTGCTCGGCCGCAAGGTGCAGATGGTGATCCTCAACGACAACAGCAGCCCGACCCAGGTCGACACCAACTACACCGACCTGATCACGGTGCACCACGTCGCCCTGGTGTTCGGGCCGTTCTCCACGCTGCTCACCGCGCCGTCCGCCGAGGTGGCGCACCGGTACGGCTTCGCGTTCGTCGAGGGCGCGGGCGGAGGACCGCTGGTGTTCGGCGAGAAGCTGCCCAACGTGTTCGACGTGAGCCTGCCGGTGGCCAGCGAGCTCAACCCGCTGGTCGACTGGATCAAGTCGCTGCCCGCCAGCGAGCGGCCCACCACCGCCGCCTACCCGATGGCCGACGACCCGTTCGCCACCCCGCAGGTCCAGCTGGCCCAGAGCCAGCTGCAGCCGCTCGGGATCAAGACGGTGTATTCCAAGATCTTCCCCGAGGAGGTCCCTGACTACAAGCCGAACGCCGACCTGGTCGCCGCGAGCGGCGCGCAGATGGTGGTGCTCGGCTCCACCGACGTGCCCACCGTCGCCTCGTTCATGCAGGCGTTCGAGCAGCAGCACTACAACCCGAAGATCTTCGTCGCCGCCGCGGGCCCGGACCAGGGCGCCGCGTTCACCAGCGCGGTCGGGGTCTCCAACGCGACCGGCATGATGGTCCCGGACGCCTGGTACCCCGGTTACGCGAACGCCTCGAGCCAGGCTATGGTCAGGGAGTACGTGGCCAAGTACGGGGGGAGCCCCTCCGACGTCAACGCCGACGTGGCGGAGGCCTACTCGGTGGGCCAGGTGACCGCGGCGGCCGTGAAGGCGACCGGCGGCACCGAGGGCTCGAAGATCACCGCTTACCTGCACAGCGGGGTCACGCTGGCCAGCGTCCAGGGCCCGGTGAAGTTCAACTCCCTGGGCGAGAACGTGAAAGCGATCGCGTTCATCTTCCAGTGGCAGGACGGGAAGTTCGTGCAGGTGCTCCCGGTGAACGCGACCGGGTCGGTCAAGATCGTCAACCCCAAGCCGAACTGGTCAAGCTGAGCCGGCGGGCGCAGCGCGCGGCGGACGGAGCGGCACGGAGCTGAGATGGGACGCCAGATCTACGAGGCCATCGTCGACGGGATACTCGGCGGCGGCATCTACGCCCTGATGGCGGTCGGGCTGACGCTGATCTTCGGCGTCCTCGACATCATCAACATCGCGCAGGGCATCCTGGTGGTCCTCGGCGCCTATCTCAGCTACGTGCTCTCCGTCCACCTGCACATCGACCTGTTCGTCGGGCTGCTGATCACCGTCCCGGTCATGTTCGTGATCGGCGTCGCGATCCAGTGGCTGTTCATGCGGCCGCTGCGCGGCCGCGAGCGCGCGACGATGTCGCTGCTCGCGGCGTACGCGGTGGCGCTCATCATCGAGGGCATCCTGTACCGGGTCTTCGGGCCCAACTTCGTGGTGCTGAAGGCCTCGTACATCACCTCGAGCGTGCACCTGTTCGGCTTCTACCTGTCGTACATCTACCTGTACGGCTTCGCGCTGGCCGTGGCCTGCGTGGCGGCGCTGTACCTGCTGCTGTACCGGACCCGGTTCGGCCGCAGCGTGCGCGCCACCATGCAGGACCAGACGGCCGCCCGGCTGATCGGCATCGACGTGAACCGGGTCGCGGCCCTGACGTTCGGGATCGGGGTCGCGGTCACCGCCATCGGCGGCATGATGTTCGGCGCCACCAGCGGGGGCTTCAACCCGAACAGCGGCTATGACCTGATCTCCCGGCTGCTGGCGATCATCATCCTCGGCGGGCTCGGCAGCATCGGCGGCGCGCTGGCGGCGGCGGTGTTCATGACCACGGCCGAGTCCCTGGTGGACATCTGGTCACCGGACTGGGCGGTCGTGGTGTTCTACGCGGCGCTGGTGCTGGTGCTGGTGATCCGCCCGTCCGGCCTGTTCGGCAAGCGCCTGGCCAGGGCCCAGTGACCGGGGGGACGGCGGCCCCGCGCCCGCCGGCCGGCGGCCCCGCCCGGCGGCTGGCCCTGGCGGCCTGGCGGCCGGCCGGCGCGCTGGCGTTCCTGGTGATCCTGCTGGTCTTCCCGCTGGCGTTCCAGAACCCGACCGTCACCACGATCGCGGTCGACACGCTGATCTTCGCCGCGGCCGCCGTGGCCTGGAACATCTTCTCCGGCTACTCCGGCTACATCTCGCTGGGACACGCGGTGTTCTTCGGCGCCGGCGCCTACACGGTCGGGATCGCGGCCCGGGCCTGGCACACGACCGGGGACGGGGTCTTCGTGCTGCTGCTGCTGGCCGCCGCCGTGGCCGGCGGGCTCTCGGTGCCGCTCGGGCTGATCGCGCTGCGGGTCCGGCGGCACACGTTCGTGGTGATCACGATCGCGTTCTTCTTCATCGCCCAGCTGACGGTGACCAACCTGACGGTGACCGGCGGCTCGAGCGGGATCCTCGCGCCGTCGCCGAACTGGGACCCGGCGACCTTCAACAACCCCTTCTACTACGTCGCGCTGGCCCTGCTCGTGATCGCTACCGCCGCGTCCTGGCTGATCCGGCGGTCGCGCTTCGGCCTGCAACTGCGCGCGATCAGGGACGACGAGGACCGGGCGGCCGGGCTCGGCGTACGCGCCATGCCGGTGAAGCTGACCGCGTTCGTGATCTCGGCGGTCGTGACCGGGATGGCGGGCGGGCTCTGGTTCTACTTCATCGGCCAGGCTATTCCCCAGTTCGCCTTCGACCCGCTGTTCGACCTGTCGGTCGTGGTGATGGCGTTCTTCGGCGGGCTGGGCACGATCGCCGGGCCGATTCTCGGCGCGCTGGTCATCGAGCCCGCGCAGCAGTGGCTCACGCTCCAGTACACCAACGAGTACCTGAGCGAGATCCTGCTCGGGGCGCTGTTCCTGCTGGTGATCCTGGCCCTGCCGCGGGGGGTGATCCCGACCGCCGCCGAGCTGATCACCAGGTTCCGGGCCCGGCGCCGGTCGCGCCGGGCCGAGGCGGGACCTCCGGCGGCGGTCACCGCGGCCGCGGCGCGGGCCGGGCAGGCCGGGACCGCGGCCCGGCCGGATCCGGACCCGGCCGGGCAGGCCCGCGCGGGCCGGGAGGCCGGGCCGTGACCGTCATGCTCCGCGCCGAGGGCGTGTCCAAGGCGTTCGGCGGCGTGCAGGCCCTGCGGGACTGCACGGTCGAGGTCGAGCAGGGCAGCATCGCGGGCCTGATCGGGCCGAACGGATCGGGCAAGACCACCTTGTTCAACACCATGACCGGCTACGAGCGGATCGACGCCGGCTCCGTCTACCTCGGCGACAGGAAGATCACCAACCTGGCGCCGCAGCGGGTGTTCGCCCTGGGCATCGGCCGGACCTTCCAGCTCACCCGGATCTTCCCCCGGCTGACCGTGATGGAGAACATGCTGGTCGCCGCGCAGCACACCGGGGACAAGCGGCTGCACAACCCGCTGGCCCGGGCGGGCGGGCGCGCCGACCGGCGGCGGGCCGCCGACCTGCTCGAGTTCGTCGGCATCGCCAGCCACGCCGACGCGCTGGCCGAGACCTTGTCCTACGGGCAGCGCAAGCTGCTGGAGCTCTCCTACGTGCTGGTCGCGAACCCGGCGATCGTGCTGCTCGACGAGCCGGCCGGCGGGGTCAACCCCTCGCTGATCCGGCTGCTGTCCGACCGGATCCGGGAGCTCAACGCGGCGGGAACCACGTTCCTGATCGTGGAGCACAACATGGACTTCGTGATGGGGCTGTGCGGGCAGGTCACGGTCCTGGACTACGGGACCGTGGTCGCCTCGGGGCCTCCGCAGATCATCAGGACCGACCCCCGGGTACTCGACGCCTATCTCGGCATCACGGAGGAGGACGACGATGCCGAGCGGTGAGCCCGCGCTGGTCATCGAGGGCCTGGTGTCCGGTTACGGCGGCGGCGACGTGCTGCACGAGGTGTCCATGACCGTGCCCGAGGGCGGGATCACCTGCGTCGTGGGGCCGAACGGGGCGGGCAAGTCGACGCTGCTCGCGTCGGTCAGCGGTCTGCTGCGGCCGCGCCGGGGAACGATCACCTTCCGCGGCCAGCCGCTGGCCGGCAGGAGCCCGCGCCAGATCCTGGACCTGGGCCTGGTGCACGTGCCGCAGAACCACAGCCTGTTCCGGGAGATGACGGTCCGGGAGAACATCGAGCTCGGCGGCTACATCGTCAAGGACCGGTCGCTGCTGGCCCGCCGGATGGCCGGCATCGAGCAGGCGTTCCCGCAGGTCGCCGGCTGGGCCGGGAAGAAGGCCGGCAGCCTGTCCGGGGGGGAGCAGCGGCTGGTGGAGTTCGCCCGCTGCATGATGCTCGACCCGGCCCTGGTGATCCTGGACGAGCCGTCCATGGGCCTGTCGCCCAAGGTGCTCCGGTCGGTGTTCGACGCGGTCCGGATGCTGAACGCGGCCGGCAAGACGATCCTGCTGGTTGAGCAGAACGCGCGGGCCGGCCTGCGGCTGTCCACGCACGGCGTGGTGATGGAGAACGGGCGGGTGCGCCTGGCCGGGACCGGCCGGGAGGTCCTGGAGCACCCCGAGATCGGCGCGCTCTACCTCGGCGGCACCGTGCCCGGGCGCTGAGGCGGCGCCCGGCCGGCCAGCGCGCGCAGGGCCGGGCCGGTCACCCGGTGCACCGTCCACTCGTCCATCGCGGCCGCGCCGAGCGCCCGGTAGAAGCCGATGGCCGGCTCGTTCCAGTCCAGGACCGCCCATTCCAGCCGGCCGTAACCGCGCTCGACGCAGATCCGGGCCAGCCCGGCGAGCAGCTCCCGGCCGTACCCGTGCCCGCGCACGGCGGGGGTCACGTACAGGTCCTCCAGGTAGATGCCGGGCCGGCCGGTCCAGGTCGAGTAGTTCAGGAACCACAGCGCGAACCCGGCCACCTCCCCGGCGTGCTCGGCGACGTGCGCGAACACCGCGGGCCGCTCGCCGAACAGCGACCGCCGCAGGTCATCCGGCGTGGCCTGCACCTGGTCCAGGGATCTCTCGTACTCGGCGAGCTCGCGGACCAGCCGGTGGATCGCAGCCACGTCGCCGGGGCGGGCCGGCCTGATCACGGCCCGGCGCCCGGCCCGGCGGGCGCCCCGCCGAGGCCGGGCCCCCGGACCGGGATCCGGTACCTGAGCCGGAACCGGTCCGCGGCGATGACGATCTCCCCGGCCTCGACCGCCCGGCCGCCGGCCAGGTGCAGTCGCTCGACGAGCAGGGCCGGCGCGCCGGCCGGCATGCCCAGCGCCACCGCTTCCGCGCGCAGCGCGGGCCGCACCGACACCTCCTCGGTGACCTCGTCCACGACGATCCCGATCGACGCCATCCGCTCGATCACCCCCCGGCCGGCCAGCGGGCCCTGCTCGGGCAGCGCGACCGGGGTGTCCGCGGTGATCTTCTCGGGCTCGTAGCTGGTGGCCAGCTGGACCGGCTCGGCGTCCGCGGTGAGCAGGTACCGGGTGATCACCGCCCAGTCCGCCCCGGGCTCCAGGCCGAGCCGCCGCGCCACATACGGCGGCGGGAGCGCCCGCCCGGTCTGGTGCTCCCAGGTCACCCGGCGCGCCGGGCTGCCCGCCGCGTCGAGGCCGAACGGGGAGCCGGGGTAGTGCAGCCGGTCATGGTCCAGGTAGCACGCGGCCGGGGCGCGGCGCACGTAGGACCCCGAGCCGGTCCTGGCCTCGATCAGCCCCTCGGAGGCCAGGACCTGCAGGGCATGCTTGGCGGCGGTCTCCCCGACGCCGTAGTTCGCGATGATCGCGTTCCTGGACGGCACCCGCGCCCCGGGCGGCAGCAGGCCGCCGCGGATCCGCTCGCGGAGGTCCTCAAGCACCCGCAGGTAGACCGGGTCGGTTGCCGCAGCCATAGACGACTAGCCCTCCTGAAGCGGACCTGAAGGCAGGACGCCATTGTGGCCGACCCGGCGGCCAAGCTGTGGCCCAAGCCGAACCTTGTGACCACACCTTTTCCGTCGGCCCAGCTAGCGGGCCTTTCCGCCCGGCCCGCCAGCACCCGCGCGGGCCCGGCCGCCGGGGCCCGCGGGCCGCCTCAGCCGTGGTCGCCGTGACCCGGCGGCGGCGGGACGCCGAGCGCGGGGTTGCGCTCGAAGAAGCCCGTGGGCTTCAGCGTGAACCCGCACCGGGCCACCGGCATCACCGGCCAGTCCTCGGGCCGCGGGAAGTGCGTGGGCCCGAACGTGTGCCACAGCACGATGTCCGCGCCGTCGATGTCCCGGTCGCCGGCCACGAACGCGGGCAGCCCGGCCCCGCCCGGATGCTGGTTGACGAAGTCGCCGGCCGGGTAGCGCTCGGCCGGGTCGTACCGGGTCACCCACAGGTGGCTGGCGGCGAACCCGGCCCGGGCGTGCACCGACGAGGACGGGTCGGCCAGCAGCACCGGCGCGGCCTCCGGGTACAGCGTGTAGCCGGTCGGCTGGCCGTACCGGTTGACCCGCTCGGTGCTGACCACCCGCCAGGTCCGCGCCCGCGCGCTGTCGCACCGGCGCGCCGCCCGCGACTCGCGGCTCAGCCGGGTCACGGTCCTGGCGATGGCGTTGCCGTACGGGTTGCCCGGGCCGGCCGGCAACCCGTGCAGGTCCACCTCGTCGACCGCGTTGGCCAGGCCGTCCACGGTCATGTCCAGCCGCGCGCTGAACAGGTGCTGGTGCACCGGGCCGCCCAGGCCCGGCGCGACCTCGGCCGAGTGCGGGTGATCGCCGCCGGGGTAGGCCGCGGTGAACAGCGCCCCGGTCATCCTGACCTCGTGCTCGATCGTGCCGTCCAGGTAGAAGTACCAGTAGAAGCCGTAGTCGTAGTTGCCGACCGTGGCCCAGGACGAGACGACCAGGCGGCGCTGGCGCCGGGTCTGGGCCGAGCCGTTGAAGACGTCGGTGTGCTTCCAGAGGATCCCGAAGTCCTCCTCGTGGATGCAGATCGCGTTGCGGATCACCTGCGGCGCGCCGAAGTCGTCGGGCACGGTCGCGTCCAGGTACGCGATCTCGCCCAGGCAGTCGCAGCCGCGCTCGAGCGAGTTGGTCCACTTGCCGAGCAGGTACTCGCCGCAGTCGAAGTACGTCTGCCAGTACCGGAACCGCGGGTCGCCGTACGGCACCACCAGCTCAGGGATCGACGCCCGGTAGATGACCGGCCGGGCCCGGCCCGCGTCGTCCAGGCTGATCTGGTGCAGGACCAGGCCTTCCCGCGCGTCGAAGCCGACCCGCACCGACCAGCCCTGCCAGCGCAGCAGGTGGCCGTCGAGGGTGAAGCTCGGCCCCTCCGGCTGGGTGATCTCGATCGGCCGCAGGCCCTCGCGCAGCGGCCCGCGCACCGCCGGGTCGTCGTAGTCACCGGACTCCTCCGGCACCGCCCGCTCGAACTCGTCGACGATCTTGAACACCTTGCGCTCGGTCAGGTCGACGTACGCGGCGATCCCGTCCACCGGGTGCGCCCACACGTAGTCGTGCTCGCGCTGCTGCCGGAACGCGAGCACCCGGACGAACCGCCGGTGATCGTCGCCCTGGCCGAACGCCCCGGCGGTCTGCGGGCAGGCCCGGATCTTGGTGACGTCGGTCAGGCCCCGCCGGGCCATCGCCGCCCGCCAGCCCGGATCGGCCCTGACCACCTCCTCGACCACGGCGAAGTCCTCGCTGATGATCGGCACCTGGCCGTCAGCGGGCGGGTCCAGCACCCGGTGCGACACCACCCGGCCCTCGCCCAGCGAGACCACCACGTCCCCGGACCGGCCGGTGGCCACGTCGATCAGGAACGCCCGCAGGCGGCGGTCCGCCTCGCCGGCCAGCACCGCCTCCTTGGGCGGCTCCTCCAGGCCGTAGTAGGCGAACCGCGCGGTGCCGGCCAGCAGCCCGGCGCCGGCCAGGATCTCCCGGCCGGCCAGGAATTCGGCCCCGGTCGCCGGGTCCAGCGGGTGCGCGGGCGCTCCGGGCGCCTCCGTCGGCCGGATTTCGGTGTCAGTCATCGATATCCCGGGACCTTTCCGCGACGCGACGCCTCCGCCCGGGCCGGGCCTGGCCTTCCATCTACTCGTCGGCCACGATCGAGCCGACCCGGTCGGCCAGGGCCGGGTCGCGCCGGTTCAGCCAGTACGCGTAGACGGCGGAGAGCACCACGATGATCAGCGCCGCGTACGGGAACCAGTCATAGGGCTGAGGCTGCGGCGGCTTGCACAGGTAATAGACCGGGATCGCGATCGCGATCATCCCGAGGACCGGCAGGATCAGGTGCTTGATCACGTTGAACTCGGCCGGCCGGTACTTCCGGTAGTAGAACGGCAGGGCCAGGTTGGCCAGGAAGTACACGACCAGGATCAGGATCGTGCCCATCGTGCCGGACTCGTCGAAGTAGTTCAGCCCGTCCATGCTGCCGCCCTTGCCGAAGATCAGGTGGCCCAGGCACCAGACCAGGATGATCCCGCCCGCGAGCCCGACGAACACGTAGATGGCGTTGACCGGCGTCTTGCGGGTCGGCTGCACCCGGCCGATCCAGCGCGGCAGCAGGCCCTCGCGGCCGGCGTTGAAGATCAGCCGGGCCTGGGAGTTCACCGCCGCGATCAGCACGCCCACGGTGGACGTCAGGCCGGCCAGGTAGGCGATGACCGCCGCCTTGGCCAGGGTCGAGTGCGCGACCGTGATGAACGGGATCGGCGCCGCCGCGAGCGCGGTCCCGTTGTCGCGGAAGCCGCTGACCGTGGAGTAGGCGACCAGCAGGTAGAGCACCGCCATCAGCGCTATCGACAGGTAGACGGCCCGCGGCACGTTGCGCCGCGGGTTGCCGGTCTCCTCGGCCAGCGCGGCCGAGTTCTCCCAGCCGATGAACAGGTACACCGCCAGCGGGAAGCCGGGCGCCAGGCCGCTGAAGCCGTTGTTCAGGTGGCTCCACTCGAACGGCGCCGCGGACAGGTGGCCGCCGTTCTTGGCCAGCGCGGCGATCGACACGATGATCAGGACCAGCATCTCGAAGCCGAAGAAGAAGCCGGCCAGCTTGGTCGAGACCGCCACGCCCCGGTACATCATCACCACCGAGCCGCCGGTCAGCAGGACCGAGAGGATGATCCACGGGATGTTCCAGCCGAAGTAGTACATCAGCGTGTAGCCGAGGAACCAGCCGGAGACGGCCAGCACCGACGAGATCGCGATGATGTAGCCGGCCCCGCAGAGCAGCGCGGTGGCCACCGCGCTGGTGCCGCCGAACGACTTGCCCACGAACGTGATGAAGCCGCCGGTCGACGGCTGGGCCCGGGAGAACTGCGACAGCGTGTTGCCGAGCAGGGCGATCGCGATCACGGCCGCGATGATCGTCAGCGGGGCCGCGATGCCCGCGGTCGCCACGATCAGGCCGAAGCCGAAGAAGAAACTGTAGGCCGGGCCGATGTTCGCCATCGTCGAGGCCGCGATGTCGACCAGGCTCAGCGCCCCGCGGTGCAGCCGGTCCGGGGCTTCGGGGGCCTTGGTCTCCGAGAACGGAACCGAAGCGTGCTCGCTCATGTCCACCCCTCGTCTCGGCCGCCTGGTCGGCAGCACTGCCTGCATTGTGGGACGATGCGCAGCCCAGGGGAAGGGCCGCGACAAACCCGTTACCAGGCGTCATAGCGGGCACGCCCGGCCATCCTCCGGGCCGCGGGCGTGCTGCCGCGCGCGGCGCCCCGGGCTTGCTGCCGCGCCCGCCCGGGCCGCCGTCGGCACATCCCGCGCCCGCCGCTTGGCAAGCGCTTTCCAGTCTGGCCCGGACGGGCCGCCAGCGCAAGGCCGGCCCGGTCAGCGGCGCCGCGGCCGCGTGCTGTCCCGCATGATCACCTCGCCCGGCACCGGAACGACGCGGGGCCGGCCGGGCTGGGCGTCGGCCAGGACCAGGCTCGCCGCCATCTCGCCCATCCGCTTGAGCGGCAGCCGGACCGTGGTCAGCGGCGGGGTCACGTCCCGCAGCGTCGAGATGTCGTCGAAGCCCGCCACCGCGATGTCGTCGGGCACCGCGATCCCGGCGGCGCGCAGCCGGGCCAGCGCGCCGACCGCCATCACGTCGTTGACCGCGAACACGCAGTCCGGCAGCGGCCCGCCCGCCGCGAGAATCGCGCTCATCGCCTCGTAGCCGCCATCCCGGGTGAACGGCCCGGGCACGACCGAGGCCGGGTCCAGGCCGGCCGACCAGGCGGCCAGGCCGGCCCGGAAGCCCTCGATCCGGTCGCGGACGGTCAGCAGCCCGCGCGGCCCGGCCAGGACGGCGAACCGGCGGTGGCCGAGCCCGGCCAGGGCCCGGGCCAGGGCGTCCGCGCCCGCGGCGTTCTCCGGCGCGATGGTATCCACGCCGAGCAGGGGCTGGCCCACGCAGACGGCCCGGCCGCCCTGGCCGACGAACGCGGCGATCTCCTCGCTCAGCCCGGCCCGCGCGGCTTCGTCGTCGGTGCGGCTGCCGATCAGGATCACCGCGCGGGCCCGCTGCGCCCGCATCAGCGCCACCTGCGCCCGCTCGGCGGCCTCGTTCGCCGGCGTGCTGGCCAGGCAGACCAGCAACTGGCGCGGGTCGGCCACGTCGATCAGGCCGGCCGCGATCGAGGAGAAGTACGGGTCGGCGATGTCGTGCACGACCACGCCGACCATGCTGCTGCGCCCGGTGGCGACCGCCCGGGCCTGCAGGTTGGCCGTGTAGCCGAGCTCGGCGACGGCCTCGCGGACCCGCCGCGCGAGCGGGGCGCCGACCCGCCGCGAGCCGTCGTTCACCACCCGGGAGGCGGTCGTGATCGACACGCCCGCGCGGTCGGCGACGTCCTGGAGGGTCACCCGTGACCCGGGCCGTCCCGGCCGCAGCACCTCGCCCGCGCCCGGGTCAGGACCCGGCACGGTCCCCGCCCGGCCCGGGCGTGGTTGTGCCGGTGGTCGTGCCATAGGCCGCCCGCTGGTACATTCACGCGCCTTCGATTCCGCGGTTGACCGCGCTTTCCGGCTCAGCCTACCTTGGAAAGGGGTTTCCCATACGCAGGCGGCGCCGTCCGGCAGCCCGCCCCGGGCGAGGAAGGGTGACCGATGGCACGCAAGGTCCTGCAGGTGGCCGTGAACGGCGTCACCGGGCGGATGGGCTACCGGCAGCACCTGGTCCGGTCGCTGCTCAGCATCCGCGAGCAGGGCGGCGTGCCGCTGGCCGACGGCACCGCCGTGTACCCCGAGCCGGTCCTGGTCGGCCGCAGTGCGGAGCGGCTGCGGGCGATCGCGGAGCGGCACGGCTTGCCGCGCTGGTCGACCAGCCTGGCCGAGGTGCTGGCCGACCCGCAGGTCGAGGTGTACTTCGACGCCCAGGTCACCAGCGCCCGCGAGCCGAGCCTGAGCCAGGCGATCGCCGCGGGCAAGCACGTCTATACCGAGAAGCCGGTGGCCGACTCGCTGGACGGCGCGCTGCGGCTGGCCCGCTCGGCGCGGGAGGCCGGCGTCACCAACGGCGTCGTGCAGGACAAGCTGTTCCTGCCCGGCGTGATCAAGCTGCGGCGGCTGATCCGGGAGGGGTTCTTCGGCCGGGTGCTGACGGCGCGGCTGGAATTCGGCTACTGGGTGTTCGAGGGCTCGGGGACCGCGGCGCAGCGCCCGTCCTGGAACTACCGCGCCGCCGACGGCGGCGGGATCGTGCTCGACATGTTCCCGCACTGGCGCTACCTCCTGGAAGACCTGTTCGGCCCGGTCACGGCCGTGTACGCGCGGAACGCGACGCTGATCGGCCGGCGCTGGGACGAGTCCGGGGCGCCGTACGAGGCCACGGCCGACGACGCGGCGTTCGCGGTGCTGGAGTTCGCCGGCGGCGTGCTGGCGTCGGTCAACTCGTCCTGGGCGGTCCGGGTGAACCGGCGCGAGCTCCTCGAGCTGCAGGTGGACGGGACCGAGGGGAGCGCGGTCGCCGGGCTGCGGCACTGCGCGGTGCAGCACCGGGTGTCCACCCCGGCGGCGGTCTGGAACCCGGACCTGCCGGACCCGGCGGACTACCCGGCGCAGTGGACCGACGTCCCGGACAACGCGGCCTTCGACAACGGGTTCAAGGTGCAGTGGGAGCAGTTCCTGCGTGCCGCCGCCGAGGGCGCGCCGCTGCCCTGGGACCTCGCCGAGGGCGCGAAGGGCGTGCAGCTGGCCGGGCTGGCGCTGCGGTCCGCGGCCGAGGGCCGTCGGGTCGGCGTCCCGGCGCTGGCGGTGTCATGAAGGGGGACGGGGAGGCGGGCGGGGCCTGGATCCGGCTGCCCGGGCGGACCGGGCCGCTGCTGGTCGCCGAGCCCGCCTGGGGCCGCGGGGACGGCGCCGGGGCGCGCGGGTACCCGCCGCCGGCCAGCCGGAGCGTTTACGCGGCGGCCCACGTGGCCGCGCGGCCCGGGGGCGAGATCGACTGGGCGGCCACCATCGCCTTCCGTGACTTCCTCTGGGACTACGGGTTCGGGGTCGCCGAGGCCATGGACACCGCGCAGCGCGGGACGGGGCTGTCCTGGGCCCAGGCGGGGGAGCTGATCGCCCGCTCGGCGGCCCGCGCGGCCGAGCGCCGGACCGTGATCGCGGCGGGGGCCGGGACCGACCAGCTGCCGCCGGGACCGCATCCGCTGCCGGCCATCGTCGCGGCCTACGAGGAGCAGCTCGATCTGGTCCAGTCGGCCGGGGCCGGCGTGATCCTGATGGCGAGCCGGGCGCTGGCCGCCAGCGCCCGGTCCGGCCGCGATTACCTGGACGTCTACCTGCACCTGCTGCGGCAGGCCGACCGGCCGGTGATCCTGCACTGGCTGGGGCCCGCGTTCGACCCGGCCCTGGCCGGCTACTGGGCCGCGCCGGACTTCGAGACCGCCGCCGGGCTGGTGGTGACGCTGGCCGAGCGCGCGGCCGGGAAGGTGGCCGGGGTCAAGCTCTCGGTGCTGGACGCCGGGCAGGAGGTGGCGCTGCGGCGGCGGCTGCCGCCCGGCGTCCGGCTGTACACCGGCGACGACTTCCACTACGACGAGCTGATCGGCGGCGACGGCGAGGGGCACAGCGACGCGCTGCTGGGCGCGTTCGCCGCGGTCACCGCGCCCGCGGCCGCGGCCCTGCACGCGCTGGACGCCGGGGACCTGGCCGCCTACCGCGCGGTCATCGGCCCGACGATGCCGCTGAGCCGGGCCATCTTCGAGGCGCCCACGTCCTGCTACAAGGTCGGCATCGCGTTCCTGGCCTGGCTCAACGGGCTGCAGCCGCACTTCGCGATGCTCGGCGGCCTGCAGCGGCAGCGCGCCCCGGAGCATCTCGTGCGGGTCTTCGAGCTGGCGGCCCGGGCCGGCGCGCTGCTCGACCCCGGGCTGGCCGTGGCGCGGATGGGCGAGTACCTGGCCGCGGCGGCGAGCCGGTGACCGGGCCGCTGCGGCTGTCGCTCAACCAGGCCACGGTCAGGCACCTGGACCTGGACCAGGCCGTCGGCCTGTGCCTGCGCCACGAGATCCCGGCGATCGGGCTGTGGCGGGACCGGGTGGCCGAGGCGGGCCTGGCCCGGGCGGCGGCGGCGGTCCGCCGCGCCGGGCTGCACGTCTCCAGCCTGTGCCGGGGCGGGTTCTTCACCCACGCCGACCCGCAGGCGCGGGCGGCGGCCCGCGCCGACAACCGCGCGGCGGTGGCGGAGGCCGCCGCGCTCGGCGCGGACGTGCTGGTCCTGGTGGGCGGCGGCCTGGTGCCGGGCAGCCGGGACCTGGGCCTGGCCCGGCGGATGGTGACCGACGCGGTCGCCGACCTCGTGCCGGTCGCGGAGCGGGCCGGCGTCCGGCTCGGCGTCGAGGCCCTGCACCCGATGTTCTGCGCGGACCGGTGCGTGCTGGCCCGGCTCGGCGACGCGGTCGACCTGGCCCTGCGGTTCCCGGCGGAGGCGGTCGGGGTCGTGGTGGACACCTACCACGTGTGGTGGGACTCGCTGCTGGCCGCCGAGCTCGCCCGGGCCCGCGGCCGGATCGCCTGCTTCCAGCTCGCCGACTGGGTCCGGCCGCTGCCCGCCGACGTGCTCCTGGGCCGCGGCCACCTCGGCGACGGGGACATCGACCTGGCCCGGATCACCGGGCAGGTGCTGGCCGCGGGCTACCGCGGCTACGCCGAGGTGGAGATCTTCAACCAGGAGATATGGGACGCGCCGCCCGATCACACCGCCGCCACCGTCCGGGAGCGGTTCGCCGCGCTGCTCGGCGGGCCAGGCGGCTAGGCGCTGCCCTCCTCGAGCAGCAGGTGGTAGCCGTTGGGGGTGCGGGCGTGCAGCACGCGGTATTTCCAGTCCGGCGCCGGCGCCATCAGCTCCTCCCGGTACGGGACGCCGGCGTCGGCCAGCAGCTTGCGCGCCTCGTCGATGTCGGAGACGCCGAACTGCCAGGTCAGGACGTGATCCGGGGCGCCGCGGCGGAACCCGTCCCGGCGCTCGATGCCGAACTCGATGTTTCCGTGGCCGAGTGAGGCGAAGTCCGGGTACTCGGGACCCTCATACGTCACGTGGAAACCCAGCCGGATGTAGAAGTCGCGTTCGGCCGCAAGGTCGGCCACGAACAGGATCGGAATGATCCTGCTGAACAATGCGGTCATAGTCGGGCATCGTAGCGAGCCCGGTCACCTCGTAGTGGCCGAGTGTCATCACGGGACGGCAACCTTTCGCCCGCGGGCCCGGCCCGGGGCTCCGGCTCACCCCGGGGCGGCGCGGGCCAGGCGGTTTTCCAGCACGGCGACCGCCTTGGCGAAATACCGGTGGCCGGGCGGGCGGGTCAGGAAATCCGCCAGCGCATACAGGTCGAGTGCCTCGCTGACCTCGCGCCAGTCCGGCGGCAGGCGACCGCCCGCGTCCTGGTAGCCGCCGGTGAACGCCGCGTCGAAACCGGGCGGGCGCTCGGCGCGGAACCTCCGCATGTTCCCGATGTCGACCAGCGGGCTGCCGCTGAACGCGAACTCCCAGTCCAGCACCGCCGAGACCGACCACCGGCCGCCGCGGCGGAGCGTGAGCAGGTTCTTGCCGTTGTAGTCGGAGTGGACAAGCTGGCGGGCGGACGCGGCGCGGGCGGCCAGCGGAGCGGCCGCGGCGGCCAGGGCGCGCACCCCGCTCATCTGGGCCGACGACAGCGCCGCGGCCGCGTTCCCGGCGCGCAGGCAGGCATCGACGAACTCCGGCAGGCCGGGCGGCATCCCTTCCGGGGACGGGTCGAGGCCGGGACCGGTGAAGGCGCCGGGCCGGTCGAAGGCGACCGCGCCGATGGCGGCCAGTGCCCGGCCG
>Ga0335077_10003776_pt1 | contig 18402 bp, 17 predicted proteins | sample Lox_Sample_31_FD_207151 | JGI IMG/M metagenome (GOLD analysis project Ga0335077, IMG submission 207151) | Soil microbial communities from Loxahatchee National Wildlife Refuge, Florida, United States - Lox_Sample_3.1 | ecosystem: Environmental > Terrestrial > Soil > Wetlands | place: USA... | reverse complement strand
CACGATCAGATTGATTCGAGAGGTTGACCGGCATCCGGTCAACCTCTTTTTTCTGCGCGTGAATCTCATCGCAGTGTGTTTCCACTTCGTTCCTGTGCGATCAGGCTGTTTGAGATTCTCGTTCATCTGTGCTTCGGTGCGCGGTTCTGCTGCCGGTGATAGCGTCCCCATTGGATTCAATCGCGTGGAGTGTCTTTCCTCGTGTTCGACAATCTCTTTATTTTCAGATATTTCCGCCCATAAACACCCCTCACCAATCGAAGGCGGCAGCGCAGTGCCACTGGGCGCGGATGAGATCAGTGTGGCAGAACTATTAGTGTTCCAGAACTAAGGATGGAGGACCGAAAGCTGGAATTGAGAACTGACAGCAGGCTGAAGACTCACAGTCTGACCTTCTGAACGAGATCCGCGATTTGGGTATGATCAAGCTATGCAGACTGCTTCCGTGGACACAAATCCACCCCCGGGTTTTCGCACCTACGATCCACGCCTTGAGGCAATCGCCGCGAAGGTCAAGGCGAGCGCGCGTCTCGACACGGAAGATGGCCTTGCGCTCTATCGTTCGAAGGATGTACTCGCAGTGGGGTGGTTGGCCAACCATGTCCGCGAACGGATGCACGGGGATGTCACCTACTTCAACGTGAATCGCCACATCAATCCGACGAACGTGTGCGTTGCCGCGTGCAAGCTCTGCGCCTTCGGTCGAAAGAAAGGTGATCCCGCCGGCTATACCATGGCTCTCGAAGAAGCATGGCAAACAGCAGCCTCTGGTTACAGCGAAGCTGTTACCGAGTTTCATATCGTTGGCGGACTGCATCCTGATCTAACCTTCGAATACTTTCTCGATTTGGTGCGTGGCCTCAAGGAGCGCTTTCCGAAGGTGCATATCAAGGCCTTCACCATGGTCGAGGTGGCGTACCTGGCCCGTCGTGCAAAGCTGTCCATTGAAGAGACCCTTGTCAAGTTGCGCGAAGCCGGGGTCGATTCGATGCCGGGTGGCGGCGCGGAGATCTTCGCCACCCGAGTCCGCTCGATCATCTGCGATCACAAGATTGACGGCGATGAGTGGCTGAAGACCGCGCGGCTAGCACACAAACTCGGATTCAAATCGAACGCAACCATGCTCTACGGCCACATCGAAAACGATGAAGATCGCGTCGATCATCTTTTGAAATTACGCTCCCTCCAGGATGAGACCGGTGGATTCCAAACCTTCATCCCGCTCGCCTTTCATCCGGAAAACACACCGCTCGATCATCTGCCCGTCACTACTGGGCTCACAGATATTCGGCAGATCGCGGTGAGCCGGCTGCTGCTCGACAATTTTCCGCACATCAAGGCCTACTGGCAGATGATGACGCCGAAGATCGCGCAGATCGCGTTACGTTTCGGCGCAGATGACCTCGACGGGACGGTGATCGAAGAAAAAATCTATCACGACGCCGGCGCAACTACGCCACAAGGCATGACGCGAAAAGAGCTTTGCCGTCTCATCACCGAAGCCGGACGCGTGCCCATGGAACGCGACACTCTCTATCACGCCGTGACGCGCACTGAAGACAGCTTCACGGTCGCCGTTTAGTAGATCCAGCTGCAGTGGCTCGTAAAATCGGACGGATCTGCGCGCCGCCACGTAGAACCGCTCTTCTCTACTTCGAAGATGCCGCCGCTGCCGCACTCAGCACCGCACATTCTGATCACTGAAACAAGTGCCTTTGTCCGCGCGTGATCGAAACCTGGAACGCCAAGATATCGAACGTGTCGCAATCGTGAATAGAGACGGCAGTCAGGATTCTTCGTGCGAGCCTGGATGCAATTCTGCGCCATTGCTGATTCGGCATGCGAAAGGAGCTGATACGTCGACGGAATCACGAACTTAGGCTCCCAGCGATGGCTCTGCTTGTTTGCGGCGTCAAAATCGTCTGTCATCTCCTGCTCCTCGGGATTCGATGGCTTGAGGCAACTCCCATTCAGCTGCGGAATGTCCGTCATTGAATCCTCCGCAAAAGCAAGAGGCTCAGGTTGAAGACTCGCATAAAGAGCGGAATAGACGTCATATGCTTCGGCCGCGACTGCTCCTCCGCCAGGCTGGTTCAGCGGACTTGTAACGGATCGATCAGGAATCGCACTCGATACGGGCGCATGCACGTGGTGAGGAGCGATCATGCGAACTAACCAAATCGCGAACACCACGACCACGAGGCTTGACCACAGCCACAACGAACGCGAGAATCGCACCGACATTCCTACGTCTCCGGGGAGTCTGCGCCAGTTAATGGCGCAAGATCTCGCCGTTCTTCATAACGAAGTTCACTTGCTCGCATGTCGAGATGTCTTCCAGCGGATTGCCACGGACGGCAATGATGTCGGCGAAATACCCCGGCTTGAGCTCACCGATCTGACCCGCCCAGCCAAGCAGCTTTGCCCCATTGATCAGGTCGGCCTGCAGCACTGCGAGCGGCTTCATGCCGTACTGCACCATCAGCGTCATTTCGCGGGCCTGCGTGCCATGCGGGAACGGGCCGACATCCGACCCTACCGCGAATGGAACGCCCGCGGCAACCTGCTTCTTGAATTCGCGAATCTTGTAGTCGAGCATCTCGGCTTCAGCGGCTGCCTGGTCCTGCGATTCGCGGTGCTTCGCGAAATATTCGAAAATCGCGAACGTCGGCACCGCGTAGATACCCTTTTCCTTCATCAGGCGGATCGTCTCGTCGCTCAGCTGCGTTGCGTGATCAATGGACGCAACTCCGGCCTGTGCGGCGTAGAGCGTGCCGGGCTCGCCCATGGCGTGCACTCCGACGCTCGCGCCCATGCGCCGGGCTTCTTCCACAGCCGCAGTGAGCTGCGCAGTTGTGTATTGATAGGGCGTGCGCAGAACCCCATCGACCATGCGGTCGGGGCCCGTCTCGTAAATCTTCGCGAAGTCAGAGCCCTCCTTGTGTTGTTCGCGCATCACCTCGACAATCTGCTCGGCAGTGTTTGCATAGTCGGCATTGGAGAGCACGTGCTGCGCGGGGTTGTAGCGATTGGCATCTTCGTGGCCGCCAAGGATGTCGATGGCATTGCCGCTGATGCGTAGACGCGGGCCGGGGATGATGCCCCTGTTGATGGCATTGCGCACGGCCGTATCGGCAGAGCCCGCGCCTTCCGTGCCCATGTCGCGCTCCGCCGTATAGCCTGCCATCACGTCGTCCTTCGCTGCCTGTTCGGCGAGGATGGTGCGCCAGGGAACGGATTCCACCACCGTCTGCAAGTCTTCGGCGCCGGGATGCAGGAAGAGATGCACGTGCGCGTCGATGAGACCTGGCATCAGGGTGGCGTTACCGAGGTCGATTACCTTCGCACCCGCTGGGCGTTCAACCGTGGGGCCGACGGCGTGAATGCGATTGCCTTCGACGAGAACCTCGCCAGGTTGCAGCAGCGTTCCCGTATCAACCTGGAGAAGGCGGGCTGCGTGCAACACGATTGGCGCGTTTTGTTGCTGTGCGCTGGACAGCGACGACATAAGACACAGAAAACCGCAGGCGATAAAGGTACGAATACCCATGCAATTTCTCCGACTTGCGAATGATATAGCAAATGGAAGGGCCAAAACGGCACCGCTAGTGATCGTTTTAAGCCAGATGTTATGATTTGCGCGAGGTTCTCGTAGAAATGCAGAACGACTACTACATCCTCGCGCATGAGCAGGCGAGCAAGGACCGCACTGAACTTCGTGCCGAGATCGAGAAGCTTCTCGCGCGGGATGCAAAGCTCGAGAGGCTGGTTGAATGCCTGAAAGACTTTCTCCCCGAGGTACATGCCGAGACACACCATCCAGAGGGCCACAATGATGGACAGGAGCACCACAGCGGATAGTTGTTTTTTAAATCAGATGTTGGCGTTCAGTATGCTCCGATCCCGGTGATGTGCTGGCCGAGGATCAGCGAGTGAATGTCGTGCGTGCCCTCGTACGTTTTCACAGATTCAAGATTCATCATGTGACGCATGATGGGATAGTCTTCCGTGATCCCATTCGCGCCGAGGATGTCACGGGAGATTCTTGCGCATTCGAGCGCCATCCACACGTTGTTGCGTTTGGCCATGGAGATGTGCTGATGGCCAACTGTGCCCGCATCTTTCAAGCGGCCTACCTGGAGGGAGAGCAGTTGTGCCTTTGAGATTTCGGTAAGCATCCAAACGAGCTTGTCCTGCACGAGCTGATGGCTCGCGATGGGCATGTTATGGAACTGCTTCCTCGTCTTGGCATACTGCACAGCAGTGTCGTAGCAAGACATCCCTGCTCCGATTGCGCCCCAGCTGATTCCATAGCGCGCCTGGTTGAGACACATCAACGGGCTCTTGAGACCATCGGAGCCGGGCAAGAGGTTCGAAGCGGGCACGTGAACGTCTTCGAGAGAGAGGCCGCTGGTGACGGATGCCCGCAACGACCACTTGCCGTGAATATCTTCCGCTTTGAAGCCGGGACGGTCGGTCTCGACGATGAAACCGCGAATTCGTTCGTTCTCGTTTTCGACCTTGGCCCAGACGATGGCGATGTCGGCGATGTTGCCGGAGGTGATCCACATCTTTTCACCATTGAGGATGTACTCGTCGGCAGATTTGCGGGCGACGGTGGTCATGCCGCCGGGGTTTGACCCAAAGCCGGGTTCGGTGAGGCCGAAGCAGCCGAGCTTCTGACCGGCGGCCATCGCGGGAAGCCAGGTGTTCTTCTGCTCGTCGGAGCCGAAGGTGTAGATGGGGTACATGCAGAGTGCGGACTGGACGCTGACGAAGCTGCGAAATCCGGAGTCGCCGCGCTCGAGTTCCTGCATGACAAGGCCGTATTCGACGTTGGACATTCCGGCGCAGCCGTAGCCATCGATGTTGGCGCCGAAGAAACCGAGCTCGCCCATGACGGGCACGAGTTCGCGCGGAAAGCGTTCGTTGCGGTAGCACTCCTCGATAATCGGGACCAGGTTGTCTTCGACGAAATCGCGGGCCGTGCGGCGGACGAGCAGTTCGTCTTCGCTAAAGCTGGAGTCGAGATGGAGAAAATCAACGCCCTGAAATTTGAATGCCATGATTGCACCTTGCCGTTTCTGCATTACCCAAACCAGCAAGGCTAGCAGATGGGGCTTTGGGGCTTCCAGTGGAGCGGGGATCAGCGTTTGAGATCTGCATCGTGTTCTCCGAACCTGGAATTCGTCAAGGGGGACGTTCGGCTACTGCTCGGGTCCTGCTGTTGGCGTTCGTGCTTTCCTACCCACCCGGAGGTTGTTCCGGACTGCGGGGGTCAGCGAGATACAGGCTGCTGCTTCCTTTGGTTGATGGCCTCACGTTCTTTCTCGCGGCGGCGCAGGGCACTGGATGAACAGTCGGTTGATGTTTTCCGGGGTTGGCTCTTCTTCTTCGTCTTCTTCTGAATCGTCCTGATCCTGGTCTTCGTCTTCGTTTTCCTCTGTCTCTTCTGCTCCGTCATCGTCACCGGGCTCGTCGTTCTCTTCGTCCTGTTCTTCCTCTTCTTCTTCTTCGTCATCGTCAGGCTCTTCGTAGTTGCTACAGGTGTCCTGTCTGGGGCAGTGGCGGCAGTCGCGCGGGGGCTCGCAGACTTCCTTGCTGGGCGCGAGTTCGATGCCGTCGCTTGTTTCCTCGCAGACGCGCACAGACTAGTTGGGCTCGGTGGCGGCCGTGTGCTTCAAGAGTTGAGCAGCGAGTTGGAGGCCGTAGAGAGCGAGGCCGATGCGACGCGGTTGCATGTACGGCGAGTTGATGGCGGCGAGAGCCTGGGTCAGGGCGATCTGGATTCCGTGGGCGTCTTCAATGGGAAAGTAGGTGAATTTGTCGTTGAACTGCGGAGGTTTGCCATAGCTATGGAGGTTCTGGTGGTAGTAGCACCAGGCTTTTCCGCTGAGTGCCGGGGAGTGGCATTTTCTGCCGCTCGGCATGATGTGTCTACATTCGTCGTACATGATCGATTCTCCGGGGGTACCCCACCCCGTCTCTGGTTGGAAGTTCGGTGTCATCAATGGTTTGCAGAAAGCAACTCCGGGCAAAGTCTTCTTTACAAAGGAGTTGCGGGTAGAGTCTTGAAAAGACATGGATTAGGAGACAGGGACAAGGGGACAAGGGAATACGGAATAGGTAGTAACAAGGCTCGGTGGTACATGATTACGTGCTCCAGCGCAGGAGGATTGATTGCAACTTCATTGTGCGGCGGAGACGGGAAATTACATGCAAAACCGGGGTGGCGGGAAGTAGCTGAGGAATATGGAGTTGAAGAATAGTTTCAGGCCGAGGGGGTTGACATCTCTTGAGGTGCACCCTGTAGTGAGACGGTTTTGTGCCAACGTGAATTGCGTGATGGTTCGGGCAGCCCTCCGGGACGCGGGGTTGTGGGGACTGTTTTCCAAGGGTTCCCCTTAACTGCGTTCAGGGTTCACCCTGGGCTATTTTCGGCATGCCCCTCCGGGGCGCGTTCTGTTCATGGCAGACGAGGCGTCTTTGCTTTCCCAGCGCCTTGGGGTACCCGGTCTGTACGTCCCGGAGACCGCCCGAACGATTTACATGAATCTCACTTCACAACCTTGCGCAACTTCGGATCTCCCGTCGTCGCCCGGGCTCAGATCTGCGAAGCGTCAAGCGGGCTGAGGATGAGGTTCGTGATGTTGCTGACGATGGGCTCGAAGGCGAAGCGCGGATCAGACGAGAGCTTTTTCCATGCGGGATCGTTTCGGAAGACGTTCCACCTGGCATCAAGTTCGGCGGAGTCGGCAAAGCTGAGCATGTAAGTGAGGTTGGGCATGCGCGGGCCGAGGAGTGTGTCGCCGAAGAAGACGGGCTGCAGTCCGGCGTTCTTGAAAATTTCGAGCTCGCCCGAATGAAACATCTGGACTTTGAGAATGTGGTCGCGGTAGCTGGGGCTCTCGTAGGTGCGCAGCTGGAAGATGCGCTTGCCCTTCGCTGGTGGTGTAATCCGCGGCCATCCCTCGAAGGCGACCAGGAGCGACGACTCAACGCGCAAGAATGCTGGCGAAGACGCGGGTGCGCTCCAGAAGGGCTCAGCGGCTTTGATGTAGGTTTCGTTCTGGCTCAGTTCCAGTTCAAGCGCAGCGGCCATGGCAGGCGCCATGATCGGGATCAATACGTAAAAAGTCGGAGTCTCCGGTCCGATATCGAGACGGAATGCGCCGACCGGTCCACCCTTGTCGGCCAGCGCCGGAATGAGTGCTTCGCTGATGTACTTCTCTGTCATCGCGACCTGCGGGCCGGATTGCAACAGGTACCGGCGAAGCTGGTAAAACTGGCGCGGGCGAACGGCCTCGGTCGTCTGGGCACCGGCATTGGAGCCGATGGCGAGGGCCGAGGAAGCCAGAGTTCCAGTCAGAAATTCGCGACGCTGCATAAGGTCCTCCCAATGATGTTTCTTACAGCAATGGCGGTTTCGAGAGCAGTTCGGGTGAACCTGAGAATCTTTACATATAGTGAAGAGTTGAAGAAACCAGGTCTGCAGGGACTAAAGCCCAACGCTCCTCTTGCGGTATTTGCGGCACCGCTGAAGCGATGCCCTGATACAAAACTGCGGTTTCATCGGATTTTCAGCAAGCTGTCGAATTGAGCTCTTTCAAAACAGACGAGTGTATGTTCAAAGACCGGGACGCTTGAAAATCCGCGCCTGTAACAACGGCTACGTTTCGCCTACGATTCCTCGCCGATGTCTTCGTTCCAGATCTCGGGGTGCTCGGCGATATAGCCCTCGAGCAGTTGGCGGCAGTCCTGATTGTCGAGGTCGATGACCTCGACGCCGTTTTCGCGCAGCCAGTGGATGCCGCCCGAGAAGGTGCGGCTCTCGCCGACGACGACGGTCCCGATGCGGAACTGACGGATCAGGCCGCTGCAGTACCAGCAGGGGGCGAGTGTGGTGACCATGACGAGGTTGCGATAGGTGCGCTGTCGTCCGGCACGGCGGAAGGCATCGGTTTCACCGTGGATGCTGGGGTCGCCTTGCTGAACCCGGCGGTTGTGACCGCGGCTGATGAGTTCGCCGGAACGGGTGAAGATGGCTGCTCCGATGGGAATGCCACCCTCAATACGGCCGTGCCGGGCCTCATCGAGTGCGACGGCCAGCATGGATTCGTACAAGTTTCTCTGTTCAGACATTGCCGAGATGATGATACGGGATCAAATCGACGCGATACGGAATGGCGTCGGGCAGATACAGCGCAGTCGTGAGCTGCCCGATGGTCACATTTCTTAAGAATTGTTAAGGACCGGTCCGAGAACGGTTGCGGTTCTGTTCCCTTATGTACCTGAATCCTTGCGAATTGCGGCTGATTGGGCGTTGATGCGATTGATGAACATACTATCAATTGCCGTGGTTTCCCTGCCAACACCTGCAGCACTCTTGACTTTGCGCGCGCTCTAAGTTGTAGGTTGGACTTGATGAGAGACGCTGGATATACGATCCGAAGCATGGCAGAGCGATGCGGAATGACCGCACACACTCTGCGCTACTATGAGCGCGTCGGCCTGATACAGCCGGTTGGACGCGCGCGCAACGGCCATCGACGTTACTCTGAGGCGGACGAGGCGTGGCTCAATTTTCTGCATTGCATGCGAGCCACCAATATGTCGATTCGCGAAATGCAGCGTTATGCGAAGTTGCGCGAAGAGGGCGACGCCACCTCTCTGCAACGGCGCAAGCTGCTAGAAGACCACCAGGGCGCCATCGCCACAAAGATCGTTGAATTGCAGAAGGCGCACGACCTGCTGACCCATAAGATCACCAATTACAAAATGATCGAGCAACGAATCCGCATCGGCGGTCCGCACCTGGTGGAAGAACCAGAAGGCGAACTCGCAACTGCCAGCTAAAATCACGCGCCAAGGGGTCTGGTCCAGGGTCGAGCCAAACCCAATTCTTGAACGGGCGAATCGCTAATTTCTCGACCCGTTTTCATGGCCCGAAAACCCCAATTCCCAGCTGTCAGGTGATGGGCGTAGGATATCTCCACGGCGCTTCCCTGTCCGCGCGAGTACCCCTGCTCGACTATACCGGCGGACCAAAATCACCGAGGCAGTCCTGTCCCAAGGAGGTCGACCTGTGACAGACACGATCAATCCTCATCTGAAGCATTTGTTGATGCAACCGCGCGAGAAGAAAGCAATTGAACTGGCGCCGGATCAGCAGCCAGTTGATCTGGAACCCTTGCAGCCGGAGTCCGCACTCAATCGAGGGTTCAGCCGGCGATCATTCCTGTCCGGTCTCGGAGCGACGAGCGTTTTGGCAGGGGCTGCTCCGCTGGCGATGGCAGCACCACTTGTCGAACCCGCGGCACAAGCGGGATCCGAAGACGGCGGCGCGGGCACAATCACGCTCCGCGTCAACGGCAAGGACTATACGCTGAAGAATCTCGACTCGCGCTCAACACTTCTCGATACCTTGCGCGAACGCATTCATTTGACGGGCACGAAGAAAGGCTGCGATCACGGGCAGTGCGGTGCTTGCACGGTGCACGTGAATGGCCGGCGGGTGAACAGCTGCCTCTCCTTCGCCGTGATGCATGAGGGCGACGAGATTACGACGATCGAGGGCATCGGCCAGCCCGGCAATCTGCACGCAATGCAGGCCGCGTTTGTGGAGCACGACGGATACCAATGCGGCTATTGCACCAGCGGGCAGATTATGAGCGCTGTGGCACTGCTGAAGGAGCCGATTGGGCAGTCGGACGACGATGTGAAGCAGGCCATGTCGGGCAACATCTGCCGCTGCGGCGCGTATACCAACATCCTAGCCGCTGTGAAGCAAGTGCGGTCACGCGCCTAACGGGCGGCGCGCAAGAAGGAGGAGAGATCATGGAGACCTTCAACTACGTCAAAGCTCCAAGCATCGAGAAGGCGTTGTCGAGCGCGCAACAGGCAAAGTTCATCGCAGGCGGTACAACGCTTGTCGACCTGATGAAGCTGAATGTGGAGACGCCGAAGACCCTGGTCGACATCAACCTGCTGCCGCTCGACAAAGTGGAGAAGTTGCCAGATGGCGGGCTGCGGATTGGCGCCATGGTCCGCAATTCCGACCTGGCATGGAATGCCGATGTGCAGAAGTCGTATGCGGTGCTTTCAGAGGCGCTGCTCTCGGGTGCGTCGCCGCAGTTGCGGAACATGGCGACGACGGGCGGCAACCTGCTGCAACGCACGCGCTGCATGTATTTCCGCGAACCGAATGCGGGGACTCCCGGCGGTTACGGATGCAATAAGCGCACACCGGGATCGGGATGCGCGGCGATGGACGGATTTAATCGCATGCACGCGGTCCTTGGCACCAGCGACCACTGCATCGCGACGCACCCTTCGGATATGTGCGTAGCGATGGCCGCACTGGAGGCGGTGATTCACGTGGAGGGGCCGAAAGGAAAGCGGGCAATCGCGTTTGCGGATTTTCACAAGCTCCCTGGCGACACGCCGCACATCGAGAACGCCCTTGAGCCTGGCGAGCTTGTGACCTATGTCGTGCTTCCGAAACCGGTTGAAGGCGCAAAGTCGACGTATTTGAAGCTGCGCGATCGCGCGAGTTACGAGTTTGCGCTGGCGTCGGCGGCCATTGTTGTGCGCGTGGAGGGTGGACACATCCGTTACATTCGCGTGGCGATGGGTGGCGTGGGCACGAAGCCGTGGCGTTCTCACGAAGCCGAAGCCGCGCTGATGGGCAAGGCGGCGAATGCGGCAACGTTCAAAGCGGCGGCGGAAGCGGCGCTCGCCAAGGCGAAACCGCAAAAGGACAACGCATTCAAAGTGGAACTGGCCAGGCGCTGCCTGGTGCGCTCGCTCAAAACAGCAACTGCAACCGCATAGTTGCATATGGTGAAGGAGTCATTTATGGCGACGGACACGCTTCCTCACGCGGCGGGCATTATCGGCGCGGCGGTGCCTCGCATCGACGGATCCTTAAAGACCAGCGGCACAGCGCGATACGCAGTGGATCACAACTTTCCCGGATTAGTGCACGGGGTGGCGGTGCAGGCCACGATTGGTAAAGGAAGAATTCGCAGCCTGGATACTTCGGCCGCGGAGAAGATGCCCGGCGTGCTGCTCGTGCTTCATCACGGCAAGATCGACAATGTGTACCGCTTCTATCCGCACGAAGCGGATGGCACCATCAGCGAGGCGCGACCGCCTTTTGCCGACGAAAACATCTACTACTGGGGTCAGTTTGTGGCGGCGGTGGTTGCCGAGACTCTGGAACAGGCCAAGGCGGCAGCGAACGCAATCAAGGCGGAATATGACATTGAAAAGCCCGATGTGAATCCGGACCTGAGCGATTTCACCGGTCCCAAACCGGAGAGCTGGCTTCGCGGTGATCCGGACAAGGCGCTGGCTTCGGCTCCGGTGACGGTGGACGAGACGTACATTACGCCAGTGGAGACGCATAATCCCATGGAGATGCATGGGACGGTTGCGGTGTGGGATGGCGACAATGTGACGCTATATGAGTGCACGCAGGGAGTCGTCAATCATCGCGTCGTGATGTCGGAGGTGCTGGGGGTTCCGCGCGAGAACGTGCGCGTGATCTCGCGCTTCATCGGCTCAGGATTCGGCGGCAAGCTGTTTCCGTGGACCCAATCGTCGATTGCGGCATCGGCTGCGCGCACGCTGAACCGGCCGGTGAAAATCAGCGTGGATCGCCGCATGATGTTCACCAGCACCGGGCATCGTCCGCGTACGCAGCAGCGCATCCGGCTCGGAGCTACCGAAGACGGCAAACTCACGGCGATCCGGCACGACTTCTTCACTGAAACATCGCAGCTTGACGATTTTGTGGAGCATTGCGGCGAACAGACGCCCTTTCTCTACAGTTGCCCGAATCTCGTAGTGACCACGGGAATGGTGCGGCGGAACGTTGGCGCGCCTGCACCGATGCGTGGACCGGGGGCGGTTCCGGGATTGTTCGCGCTCGAGTCGGCAGTCGACGAGTTGGCAATCAAGCTGAAGATGGATCCGGTTGAATTCCGCTTGAAGAATGACGCAGAGCGCGACGAGGGCAAGAATCTGCCGTTCTCATCGCGGCACCTGAAGGAGTGCTACACCACGGGCGCGGAGAAGATCGGCTGGAAGAATCGCACGCCGGAGCCGGGCTCGATGCGGCGTAACGGGAAGATTTACGGCTGGGGCGTAGGGGGCGCTTCGTGGTCGGCAGCGCGCATTCCGTGCACAGCATCGGTTGAGCTTTGTCCCAATGGCCGTATTTGTGTGCGTTGCGCTACGCAGGATATCGGCACCGGAACCTACACGATCTTCGCGCAGGTAGTGCATGCTGCCACCGGGGTTCCACTGGATCGCATTGATGTCTTTCTGGGCGACAGTTCGTTGCCGGAGGGTCCCACGTCCGGCGGCTCGATGGCTACCAGCGCTGTTCTGCCGGCTACGACCACGGCGGTGAACTCCGCCGTCACGCGGCTGCTGCATATCGCCGCGATGATTCCGAATTCCCCATTCCACGGAATGAAGCCGGAGAGCTTGGCGTTTGCGAACGGCAGAGTGATGCAAAAGGAAGAGGAGCCAAAGGTCGTTGGCGTTTCTCTGAGTTCGAGCAGCCAATTGGCGGCGAATGGCGTTCCGTTTGAGGAGGTGCTGAAGCTCGCGAATCTGAGCGGGATCTCGGCGATGGGGAAAACCGCGCCGTCATTCGAAGACCCCAAGGCGAAGCAATATTCGCTGCACTCGTACGGGTGTCATTTTGCCGAGGTGGAGTGGGACCCGGAGATTGTGCGTCTACGCGTGAGCCGGATCTTCTCAGTGTTTGATGCCGGCCGGATCATTAACAAGAAGGCGGGAGCGAACCAGATTCTGGGCGCCGCAGTGATGGGTGTCGGCATGGCTCTGTTCGAAGATACGGTTCACGACTCTCGCACCGGACAGCCGATTAATAACAACTTCGCTGACTACATCGTTCCAACGTGCGCCGACCTGCCGGAGCTCGACGTGACTTTTCTCGACTATCCCGACTACATCGTAAATGAGTATGGAGCGCGGGGAATCGGCGAGATCGGGATGGCAGGAGTGGCACCGGCAATCGCATCGGCCGTGTACCACGCAACCGGAGTGCGCGTGCGCACGTTACCGATCCGCATTGAAGACCTGCTGAAGTCGAACATTCGCGAAGCGTGAGCTGTTCGATGCCGGTTGGTTCCAACGAGAGAGCAAGAAAGAGGCGAGCATGAGCACGACTCCCGCAGGGATCATTGGACGCCCGACTCCGAGAATCGATGGCCCGCTCAAGACGACGGGCATGGCGCAGTACGCGGCGGACTTCCACTTCGATGGGATGGCCTACGCGGTGCCGGTGGTTGCGACCGTCGCGAGCGGGCGCATTCGAACGCTCGACGCCTCTTCTGCGGAGAAATTGCCGGGTGTGCTTCTGGTGCTTCACCACGGCAACATCGGTCCGCTTTACCGTACCGTTCCCGGCGATGACAATGCTACGAACTCTGAGGTCCGCTCCGCGCTAGAGGATGAGACGGTGCGGCATTGGGGACAATACATCGGCCTCGTTGTCGCTGAGACACCGGAACAAGCAACCGCGGGAGCAGCCGCCGTACGGGTGGAATATGATGCCGAACCAGCCAGGTTGGGCAAGAGCCTGAACGACTATTCGGGTGAAAGAAAGAAAGGCAGCAATCGCGGCAATTTCGACAGCGCATTCAAAGCGGCCCCGGTGAAAGTCGACCAGACCTACATCACTCCGATCGAAACGCACAACCCGATTGAAATGCATGCATCGGTGGCGACGTGGGATGGCGATCGGCTCACGATGTACGAGACGACACAGGGCGTGGTGAATCATCGCGTGGTGATGGCTCAGACGTTGGGGATTCCGATTGAAAACATGCGCGTGGTGACACGCTTCCTGGGATCGGGGTTCGGCGGGAAGCTGTTTCCGTGGCCGCATTGCGCGATGAATGCGGTTGCGGCGCGCAAGCTGGGCAGGCCGGTAAAGCTCAGTATCACGCGGCGCATGATGTTTTCGAGCGTCGGCTACAGGCCGCGGACGGAACAGCGCATCCGGCTTGGCGCTTCGAAGGAAGGCAAGCTGTTGGCCCTGGGGCAGGATTACCTGAATAACACCTCTATGCTCGACGACTTCGAAGAGGGCTGCGGCGAAGCGACTCCTTATCTCTACAGTGTCGCGAACCTCGCGGTAACCAGCGGGCTCGTTCGGCGTAATCTTGGCGCGCCGATGTACATGCGTGGCCCCGGAGCTGTTCCCGGCTTGTACGCGCTGGAATCGGCGATGAACGAGCTTGCGGATGAATTGCAGATCGATCCGGTAAAGCTTCGCATGATCAACGATGCAGCAACGGATGAGGACAAGAAGCAGCCATTCTCATCGCGCCACTACCGCGAATGTCTCGAGACGGGCGCGAAGAGATTTGGGTGGGAGAAGCGCGCAACCGGGATCGGCTCGATGCGTCGCGACGGCAAGATCCTGGGCTGGGGAGTTGCCGGTGCAAGCTGGGTTGCATTGCGGCTTCCCTGCTCGGCGGTCGTTGAACTTCACGCGAATGGACGAGTCTCAGTGCGCAGCGGCACACAGGATATCGGCACCGGAACGTACACCACATTTGCACAGGTGGTGCATGAGAAGACCGGGGTTCCGATCGACCGCATCGATGTGATCCTGGGCGACAGTTCCCTTCCCGAGGGACCCATGTCAGGCGGATCGATGGTGACGGGCTCGGTTCTGAATGCAATTGCCAATGCGTCGAACGACGCCATCAAGAAGATGATTGCGCTCTCCACCAGTACCGAGGGCTCGCCGCTGAAGGGCGCGAAGGCGGAGGAGCTTGAGTTTGCCCAGGGCCGGGTCCGGAGAAGGGATCAGGTTGCGGGCGATCCGGCGTTTGCAGACATTCTCAAACTGGCTCGTCTCAACGGATTGAGCGCTGAAGGCAAGACCGTGCCGACGTGGGAAGATCCCGCGGCAAAGGACAAGTCTCTTCACTCCTACGGCGCACAGTTTGTCGAAGTGGAGTGGGATCCGGAGATGGCTCGACTGCGCGTGAGCCGCGCGACCGCGGTGATCGATGCCGGACGCATCATCAATCCGACAGCAGCGGCGAACCAGATTGCCGGCGCAGTCGTGATGGGTGTAGGGATGGGCATGCTCGAAGAGACCATCCATGATCAGCGAACGGGTCAACCGATCAACGGGAGCTTCGCGGATTACCTGGTTGCGACCTGCGCAGATGCTCCGGAGATCGACGTCACGTTTCTCGACTACCCCGACCCTGCAATGGGCGATTACGGCGCTCGGGGAGTGGGCGAGATCGGGCTGGCCGGCGTCGCGGCGGCGATCACGCAGGCGGTATATCACGCAACGGGTGTGCGCGTGCGTGAGTTGCCGGTGAAGATCGAGCACCTGCTGCAGTCGAAAATTGTCGAAGCTTGAGCGAAAATAGAAGTCGATGACGGATATCGAAATGATCCTGCCTCTATGGCATGAACTGGTAGCCGCTGGAGCGGAGTACGTTCTGGCCACGGTGGTGGACGTGGAGGGCCCCAGCTATCGCAAGCCGGGCGCCCGGATGCTGATTGCAAACGATGGCCGCCGAGCCGGGACGGTTAGCGGCGGATGCCTCGAAGCCGAGGTTGCGAAACGCGCGTGGTGGTTAACGGAGTCAGGGCCTGCTGTTGGGCGCTACTCTACGGCAGCCGACGACGGCGATGTACCATACGGCTCCGGATGCGGCGGCGTGGTATTCGTGTTGCTGGAGCGAAGCGTGACGGCTGCTCCGCTGCTGCGTGCGCTCGAAGCGGCATTTCATGCGCGCGAACCACTGGCGATCGCGACCGTGCTCGAAGGTGCGAGTATCGGCAGGCGCGTGTGCGCGGGAAGCACTGTACAGGGCAAGACGGATGGGGCGGATCTGCTGGATGTGACGCTTGGCAGTCTCGCGGCACAGGCGCTTGGGCGTGTCCACTCGATCGATCAACGGGTTGCTGTCGATGACAGCAGAATTCGCATATGGGCCGACTATCGCGCGGCGCGGCCGGGGCTGTGGATCTTCGGAGGGGGCGATGATGCGAAGCCTCTTCTCCACTTTGCCCGCGAATTGGGGTGGTTTGTTGCTGTTGCCGATGGTCGTAGTCATCTGGCCACGCGTGAGCGCTTTGCAGCAGCGGATCGAGTGGAGACATTGCACATCTCGGAGATACCGGGGACCGGCGCTTCGCTGATTGCCGAGGTGAAGGCGACAGACGCGGTTTTGCTGGTGACGCACAGCTTTGAGCAAGACTCGCGGATTCTCGCAGCGCTGCTGGCACGCGATTTCCTGCCTGCCTACCTCGGCGTCCTCGGACCGCAGAGGCGAACGCGCGAGGTGCTGGCAGAGGCTGCCCGGCTTCTCGGTCTGGCAGGAACGGCGGAACGCGTGGAGCAGTGGCTTGCTCAACTCCATGCGCCCACGGGCCTCGATGTGGGCGCGGAGACACCGGCCACGATTGCACTCTCGATCATTGCCGAGATTCAACAAACGCTGAACAACGGATCCGCTCTGCCATTGCGACAGGTGCGCGCGGTAGCGGCGGTGAGCCGGACCTGACGGGTCAGGCAGCGGCCTGTTGTTTCAGGTGCGCATCGAGAACTTCGAGGAATTTCGCAAGCCAGGCCGGGTGCGCGGGCCACGCCGGACCAGTGACCAGTTTCCCGTCGACCATGGCGTCGGTCATTTCGAGCGAGACAAATGTACCACCTGCCAAGCTGACTTCAGGCGCGCATGCCGGATAACAGTTGAGCTTGCGGCCTTTGAGCACGCCCGCCGCAGCCAGGAGCTGCGGGCCATGGCAGAGAGCGGCGATCGGCTTTCCTTCCCTGTCGAAGTGACGAACTAACTCCAGCACCTTTGGATTGAGGCGCAGATACTCGGGCGCACGGCCGCCGGGAACGACCAGCGCGTCATAGTTTGCAGGATTCACTTCATCGAAAGTCGCATTGAGGGTGAAATTGTGACCGCGCTTCTCAGTGTATGTCTGGTCGCCTTCAAAGTCGTGGATTGCCGTGCGCACTTGTTCACCTTTCTTCTTGCCGGGGCAGACGGCGTCGACGACGTGGCCAACCATTTGAAGGGATTGAAAGGGAACCATGATTTCGTAGTCCTCAACGAAATCGCCGGCCAGAACGAGGATCTTTGCTGATTTCATTCGAAATTCTCCGTTAGGATGTCGGTGAATGATCTTCCGATGCCGGACTCGGCACGCTCCGGAACGTCAGACACACATGGTATCTGATGGATTGGGTAGGGTGAAGATGCAGTTATGAGGAGCTTGAAGCGGACGAAGCAGGCTCTGATTGGCAGCCGCGATGTGTGAGCGCGGTATAACCTAGAAGTTGGGATGGCCACTCCGCCGAAGACTTTGGAAGCACTGAATTCGCGCATTGTTGCGTGCGATCTGTGCCCCCGGCTGCGAGCGCACTGCAGAGAGATCGCGCGGGTGCGACGGCGCGCGTATGCGGATTGGGAATACTGGGGACGCCCGGTGCCTTCGTTCGGAGATCCAGAGGCGCGCGTGCTGGCGCTTGGGCTGGCTCCGGGAGCACACGGGTCCAACCGGACAGGGCGGCCTTTTACGGGAGACGGATCGGGCGACTTTCTCTACCCTGTCCTGCACGAGGTGGGATTTGCCTCGCATGCGAAAGCGAGTTCGCGAGAGGACGGGATGAAGCTGACGGGACTCTGGATCACGTCGGTTGTGCGATGTGCGCCTCCAGGGAACAAGCCCTCTCCGGAGGAGCTAAGGAATTGCTCCTCCTTTGTTGATCAGGAGCTGGCATTGCTGCGGAATCTGCGCGTGGTGGTTTGCCTGGGCCGAATCGCTTTTGAAGGCCTGCTGGCGCACGAGCAGCGTGGCGGAGGATCACTAGTGCGGTCCGAGTTCGGATTCGCGCATGGAGCTGAGTTCAAGCTGCCGAGCGGGCTGAAAGCCATCACGAGCTATCATCCTTCTTTGCAGAATACGAACACGGGAAGGCTCACGCGACCGATGTTTCTGAAGGTGTTCAGCCGAGCGCGAGAACTGGCTGAATCGAGCTAGCAATGGTTGGGCTGTGCCGCCAGCCGAAACATATTGGTGTGGAGCGGCGGCAGGAATTCAGTAGGCTGTATTGAGCAGTGTGGGCAGGAGGAACTCGATGCAGAAGACGGCTGCCAAGCTGTTAGCTTTAGTGATGCTTGTGGTAGCGATGGGAGCGCACGCACAGACGATGAAATCGGACCACTGGACGACGGCGCAGTTACTTGAACGCGCAAAGCAACTGCAGGAGATCGCAGCGAAAGGTGACGGCTCGGCAAGCGAGACGCTGGAGAAGTATCCGCACCACTACACGATGCTGGCCTTCCGACAGAGGAGCGGCGGCGGAGAGTTGCA
>Ga0335077_10003774_pt1 | contig 18402 bp, 14 predicted proteins | sample Lox_Sample_31_FD_207151 | JGI IMG/M metagenome (GOLD analysis project Ga0335077, IMG submission 207151) | Soil microbial communities from Loxahatchee National Wildlife Refuge, Florida, United States - Lox_Sample_3.1 | ecosystem: Environmental > Terrestrial > Soil > Wetlands | place: USA... | reverse complement strand
ATCACTTTTCGCTGATGAATGCGCGAACCGATGCTGGAGGCGAACCAGGAATCAATCTTGCGAAACTGAAGACCCGTTTCTGTCAGCGTCACCCCCTTGACGCGCCGCATCTCCTCGTCGGCCTTTAGAAGAAGAGCGAGTTGCGTTTCGAGAGGAATTTCGAAGGGATCTTTCTGGAAAGGGCTTTGCCAACCGTCCACATAGGCGCGCTCTGGAGCCATGACGGCGTCGCTCTTTTTCGCGAGTGCCGAGGCCTTCGAGATGCTGACGGCTTGCGCGGCACAAGCGGCCACTCCTTCGCGGGTGAGGCGCTCCGTCGAAGCAAAGCCCCACGCCCCATGAGCGAGCACGCGGATGCCAATGCCGATGGATTCGGATTGCGCAAGCGTGCCGACCTGTCCGTTTTTCGTCGTGAGATCTCGCTGGCGAAGGTGCATGACGCGCGCGTCAGTGTAAGAAGCGCCGCGAAGTTTTGCGATGTCCAGAGAGTGCGAGGCCAGTTCCCACATGTGCTTTGAAAAGTCCTACCGTCTGCAGCAAGACCCAGGCTATTTGACGGCGGGATTCCGGACTAACTCAACGAGAGCCAGTTGGTGGCCATCCCATTGATAGATGAAGTCCTGCGTGCAATCGGAGTCTCCGCACTTCGGAGCTTTTTCGTCCCAAAACAAGTACCGCACGATCAAGCGGCCCTTGTCAATTTGAATGTCCCAAGGGCCCCGGTATTCCCACGGAATTTTCGTGTTCCTGAACTTGGCGGAGTCCTCCTTGGGCTGAAGCGGCCACGGCACGACTTCTCCGGATGGCTGCCGATGGAAGACCGCGAGCATATCCGGCGGAGTCTGGCCGGCCTGACACGAGAACGCGGTAACCGCTGCCTCCTCGAGGCCGTCGCCGTCCAGGTCACCGAAGACGGTGTTCTCGATGTCCACTGGACCACGGTCTGATTCGGAGCAGGCTTTCTTCATCGCCTGCTCTCCGCCTAGACTCTTCGCAAGAACCCCGGTCATCAACTGTTCGAAATCCGCGCCGCGGATGGCCTGTGCGTCCTGCCGCTTTTGAGCCTCAGCTTCTTCGCCACGTTTCGCGACGAGCGGCGGCGCAGGAAGTTTTCGATTGGCAGCTTGGTCCGATAAAATAGCGCCAACACTCGACAATCTAGGAGTTCGGCGGGCCGATACTGCGAAGGCCGGAGAGAAGAGCGCAAGGACAAGCGCGTACGCGCCTCCCGCTTTCGGCAAACGAAAGCTCCGTAGAGGATGCACCCTGAGCACAATATACCAGATTCCCTCCCCCGGACGCTTTCACCTTGGCATCTGTCCAAAAACGAATGGCAAGGCCACCGGTCCTATGGTCGGATCAGGTGCCTTCTTGCCAGGAAGCCAGGTAGTGTTCCTGCTCCGGCGTAAGTTTATCGAGCTTGTGCCCCATGGATTCGAGTTTGAGGCGCGCGATCTCCTTGTCGAGATGCTCAGGGACAACGTAGACCTCCGGCTTCAGTTCCCTCGAATGCTTGACGAGATATTCTGCAGAAAGAGCCTGGTTGGCGAAGCTCATGTCCATGACGGAGGCGGGATGGCCTTCGGCAGAAGCGAGGTTGACGAGGCGGCCTTCCCCGATCAGGCAGATTTTCCGGCCGTCTTTCGCAGAGTATTCGTCCACGAGCGGGCGAACTTCTCGTTTGCCGGTGGAGGCGCGTTCGAGAGCGGGGATGTCAATTTCCACATTGAAGTGGCCGGAGTTGCAGACCACCGCGCCGGATTTCATGATGTCAAAATGTTCCGCGCGAATGACGTTCTTGTTCCCGGTAACGGTGATGAACACGTCGCCTTCTCTTGCCGCTTCGGACATAGGCATGACGCGGAACCCGTCCATCACGGCTTCGATTCCTTTGACAGGATTGATTTCCGTGACGATGACGTCGGCGCCGAGGCCCTTGGCGCGCATGGCGACGCCGCGGCCGCACCAGCCGTATCCCGCGATGACAACTTTCAGTCCGGCGAGCAGAAGATTCGTCGCGCGGATAACGCCATCGAGGGTACTCTGTCCCGTGCCGTAGCGGTTATCGAAGAAATGCTTGGTCTCCGCGTCGTTCACGGCAATGACCGGATACTTCAACGTGCCGTCCTTGGCCATGGCACGAAGCCGTATCACTCCGGTTGTCGTCTCTTCCGTACCAGCGATCACATCTTTCACCAGGTCCGTGCGCTTGGTCAGCAGCGAAGTCACCAGGTCGGCACCGTCGTCCATGGTGAGCTGCGGGCGATGATCGAGTGCCGCGCTCAAATGCGAATAGTAGGTCGCATTATCTTCGCCTTTGATGGCGTAGGTGGGAATGTTGAAATCGCGATTCAAGGAGGCGGCGACTTCGTCCTGCGTGGAAAGAGGATTCGAAGCGCAAAGCACGGCGTCTGCGCCGCCATCGCGCAGAGTGATCATAAGATTCGCGGTTTCGCTCGTGACATGCAGACAAGCGGCGATGCGAAGGCCCTTGAGCGGCTGCTCCTTGATGAAGCGTTTCCGAATCAGCTGCAGGACGGGCATCTGCTGCTGCGCCCATTCGATCTTGCGCTTGCCTGCTTCCGCAAGCCCGATATCCTTTACATCGCCTTTTTTTAATTCCGCGATTGCCATGATGTGCTCCTTCTTGATCGCATCCACTGGAAAATCCGCCTTTTCACGAATATCGGAGAGGCAACTCCGGCGACAAGGCAGCGGGACTGCGCGCCTTGTTCGCGAAGAGAGGGTAAATCGCTGTTCGCCTAGACCCGCACGCCCACTTCGACCGTCATTGATCCTAGACCCGCGGCTTTGCGTAACGCATCTGCCCGGTCCGTCTTTTCCCACGTGAAGCCGGGACCTGTACGGCCAAAGTGACCGTAAGCAGCCGTGGCTTTGTACACCGGCCGTCGCAAATCAAGTGTCTCGATAATTCCCTTTGGAGTCAGTTGGAAATGCTCCCGGACGAGCCCCGTAATTTTCTCTTCGGGAACGGCGGCCGTGCCGAAACCGTCCACCATAACCGAGACAGGTTCCGCAACACCGATGGCGTAAGCGAGCTGGACTTCCGCCTTGCGCGCAAGTCCCGCCGAGACGATATTCTTCGCGATATACCGGGCCATGTAACACGCCGAGCGGTCCACCTTGGATGGATCCTTGCCGGAGAACGCTCCTCCGCCGTGTCTGCTGTAGCCGCCATAGGTATCCACGATGATCTTCCGTCCCGTGAGGCCCGCATCTCCCATAGGGCCGCCGATGACGAAGCGCCCGGTTGGGTTGATGTGATACTTCGTGTTCTTGTCCAGCATCGCCGCAGGTATCACCGGCTTGATCACCAGCTCCATAACCGCGCTGCGAAGTTCCTCGTTGGAAACGCGCTCGCCGTGCTGAGTGGAGATCACCACGCAGTCCACTCGGGCTGGCTGGCCATTCCGATATTCAATGGTGACTTGGGATTTTCCATCAGGGCGGAGGAAATCAACTTTCTTGGACTTGCGAACCTCGGCGAGGCGCTGCGTCAAGCGGTGGGCGGACTGGATGGGCATGGGCATCAACTCATCCGTTTCGTCGCAGGCGAAGCCAAACATCAGGCCCTGATCGCCCGCTCCACCAGTATCCACTCCCATGGCAATATCCGGCGACTGCCGTTTGACGGCGCAGAGAACGGCGCAGGTTTCTCCGTCATAACCGTATTTCGCCCGGTCGTAACCCACGCCGCGAATGGTGTCTCGAACAAGCTGGTCGTAATCAATGTGGGCTGTCGTGGTGATTTCCCCGGCAACCACAGCCAGTCCGGTAGTAACGAGGCTTTCGCACGCCACCCGGCCCTTCGGGTCCTGCCGCATGACCTCGTCGAGCACCGCGTCGGAAATCTGGTCGGCTATTTTGTCTGGATGGCCCTCTGTCACTGATTCCGAGGTGAACAGGAAATTCCGTAATCCTTCTCTCAAAACGAACGCTCCTCTGGGGTTAGCGGTAGATTCCCTCTTCTTTCCGCCGCTATTCCCGTACACAGTTCGATTTAGCTTCGGGTCTCCAGCGCGCGATGCGCCCTCAAGCACCGAGCTGATATCAAGTTAAAATACCACCCCTCGCGCGCCGAATCAACGTATTGAATCCAAATGCCTTATATGGCGCCTGAACGGTCGTTTTTGAGGGTCCAATGGCGATGCGGCCACCTCGCCGAATCCTCAGGCTGCATCTTCGTCGGGCTCAGCTGTAAGCCTGCCACCCTTCTTTTTTGCCATGAGGTAGGAGCGAATGAAGGGATCAATGTCGCCGTCGAGCACGCGGTCCACATCGCCCATCTCAAATTTTGTGCGATGGTCCTTTATCATCCGATAGGGCTGCATGACGTAGGACCGGATCTGGTTGCCAAAGGAAATATCCTTCTTGGTTTCGTCGAGCTTGTCGGTTTCCGCCTGGCGCTTCTGGATTTCAAGGTCGTAAAGCTTGGAACGAAGCATCTTCATTGCCAGTTCGCGGTTCTTGTGTTGGCTGCGCTCCGCCTGGCAGGCTACGATTACGCCCGTCGGGATGTGCGTGATGCGCACTGCGGTTTCCACTTTATTGACGTTCTGTCCGCCCTTGCCGCCAGCGCGAAATGTATCCATTTTCAGGTCGTCGGGCTTGATGTTGATCTCGATGCGATCATCCACTTCGGGAATTACGAAAACGCTGGCGAATGAAGTGTGTCGGCGCGCAGCCTGGTCGAATGGCGAGATACGCACGAGCCTGTGAACTCCCGTCTCTCCTGCCAATAAGCCGTAAGCGTTCTCTCCGGAAAACTGAACCGTGGCGTTCTTGATCCCCGCTTCTTCTCCCGGCGTTTCGTCGAGAACCGCAGTACTGAATCCTTTGTGTTCTGCCCAGCGCAGGTACATTCGCAGCAGGATCGAAGCCCAATCCTGCGATTCCGTGCCTCCCGCGCCCGGCTTGATGGTCATGATGGCGTTGAGGTGGTCGTTTTCTCCCGAGAGAAGGGTTTGCGTCTCAAGCGTGGAGACATAGCTCTCCGCCGCGTTTAGCTCACGGTCCAGTTCCTTGATCAGATCCTCTCGCTGCGCGGCGTTGCTTTCCTCATGCGCCAGATGGATATAGGTCTCAATGTCACCGGAAATCCGGTCGAGCTTATTCTCGGCCGCGATCTGCTCTTCAGCCCGCTTGCGCTCCCGCAAGACAGCCTGGGCGGCATCCTGGTCGCTCCAGAAATCCTGCTTGGCGATCTTTTCTTCGAGAGTTTTCAGTTGTTCGCGGTATCGCGCGGCGTCAAAGATAGCTCCGCACCAGCGCAACGCGCTGTTTGAGGCCTTCGTATCGGTGTTCCAGGTCTTCGAGGATCATAATTTCTTCAGTCTGTGGCTCCTGCAAGCTGGCGCTTGCGCGCGGGAGAAACTGCGCCGATCAGCGCTTCTTGCGGAACAAAATTCCCTTTCCAGAAGGTTGAGGCTATAAGAATAGCGGAAACCAGAACGCAGAGCCAAGCGAACCAGTTCCCAAACCGTGTGAACAGGGTTTCATTCGTCTTGAAGTCATACGGCAAATCCACGGCACCGCGGACATCGCGGGGCATCGGGGCAAAAATCCTGCCATACGGGTCAATCGAAGCGGTGATTCCGCTGTTCGTTACGCGCAGGAGCCACCGGCGATTTTCCACGGCTCGTACCCGCGCCATGTTTAGATGTTGCACCCCGGCCGCAGATTTGCCGAACCATCCGTCGTTGGAAATATTGATCAGCAGTTCCGCGCCGTTCGCCGCGAACTCCCGCACTTCTCCAGGATAAATGGCTTCATAACAGATGAACACGCTGAATTTATAGCCATTCGAAAAGCTGCCAACCGCGTAGCGCGAGCCTTTCGCAAAGCCGCCCACTTCGCTCGAGACGCTGCTGACCACGCGATGGATCAAGGGAAATGGCTCGTACTCGCCAAAGGGCACAAGATGAATCTTGTCATAGGAGAAAATGCGCTGGCCCTGGGCGTCCACCAGAATGGCACTGTTGTACGGTTCCATACCCATGTGACCGTTCGGCAGCTTCTCGTTTTTCCATTCGATCACGCCCGCGAGAAACGGATGCCCCGCGCGGATCGCGAGGCTTGACGCCAGTTTCGCAAATTGCGGATCCTGCCACGAAAAGGGCGCCGGAGCCTCAGGCCAAACCACAATGTCCGGATGCAATAGAGAAGGTTCGACGCTCAAGGCCTCGATATCCCGCATGGCATCCTCATTTTGTTGCAGCCAGTTTGCGGGATAGGAATCCGCCTCCGGAAAATTCGTCTGAACCGCTCTCGCGTGATGCTCCACCTTGGCTCTCGGTACCAACCGCGAACCCCCGAACATGATTCCAAGCACTCCAACCGCAGCAGAGGCAAAAATACCGATGCGCACCAGCGCCCGGGGTTTTTCCGCGGCATCCGCCCAGGCCAGCAGCGCGTTGAACGCCGCGACGAGAAACGACAATCCCCAGATGCCCGTGACCGTCGCGATTTGTGCAAGGCCAAGATTCGCTGCGGCCGGATACCCAAGCAGGTTCCACGGAAAACTGATCTCCGGCAGTTTCGCGCGCGCAAATTCAAACGTGACCCAGAGGAACGGCGCTCCGATGCACGCATACACAACGCTGCGCCGCCACAGCCGGTGAACGCACCACGCAAAGCTTCCCGTCAATACGCCCCAGGCTGCGGAAATCAAAAGCAGAATTCCCCAGCCACCGACATCTGAGAGGCCTCCATGCGCGGTCAGGACCGCAGCGATCCAGGGAACAGAAGCCAACACGAACGCCAATCCGTGCAGAAATCCGCAGAAGAAAGCGACGCGCGGTGTCGCCCCAAAGAGAACAATGATGAGCAGGCCAATACAAACCCACGAATAGACAGCTAGATAGAAACCGGTAAAGGAAAGCGCCAGGCCCGCTCCGGTTACTGCGGCCACAAGAAGCCGCATAACCGCCGGTGTCTGGCTGGAAGGATGCGGCCGCAGGAAGGAGCGCCAACCGTGGACCGGCATCAGTGCTTCACGATCGCTTTGAAGCCCGCCGACTCAAGCCCCTTTTTTGCAGCTTCCGCGGACTTCTGATCCGCGTAAGGTCCCACCTGGACGCGATAGAATTTGTCGCTTTGCGGCGAAAGGACAAACGCCGGAAATCTCTTTTTCTGAAGATTTGTCGCGAGGAGCATGGCATCCGTTTCCTTGGTCAGAGCCGCGACTTGCAGCGAGTAGGCCGCCCGAGACGCCGCGGCCGGATTCACCGCCGGATGAGAAACCGCGCTCGTGGATTTTGGTCGGCCCGCCGGATTTGAGCTGACATCTACGGTCTTTGCCGGATGAGCGGGCTTCAGATGATCGTCGGGTAGTTTTTTTTCGCCGGCACGGTAGAATTCCCAGTCGGAACTCGGAGGTGTGGAGGCATCCGTCGAGGGATCTGAATTCGCGGCCCAGGAATCGCCCTGCTTCGGGCCCGGCGCCGGCTTCGGCGGTATGGCTGCAGTCAAATCGTGGGAAGATTCGGCCCGGACCTGGCCGTCGAACTGATTGCGTCCCATGACGTAGCCGAGGGTGAAGAACACGCCGGAAAAAAGCAGCATCAGGAAAAATAGTCCGATGACGTGCCGCCCCTCCAGCACGCGCTCCCCTGCGCTTCCTCTTTTCCCCCCAGACGCCATCCGTTACTTCTTTCCGCTGCCCAATCCCTCCACCCACCTATTAATGATATCGATGGGCAACGGAAACACAATCGTTGTGTTCTTTTCGACACCTATCTCCGTCAGCGTCTGCAGGTAGCGCAGCTGGATCGCGGAAGCTTGCGTTTCCAGCACTTTCGCCGCCTCCGCCAGTTTCGCGGACGCTTGCGCTTCCCCTTCGGCATGAATCACCTTGGCGCGGCGTTCACGCTCCGCTTCCGCCTGCCGCGCAATGGCGCGCTGCATCTGCTCCGGAATATCAACTTGCTTGACTTCAACTTTCGTGACCTTGATGCCCCACGCTTCCGTGTCCAGATCCAGAATGTGTTGCAGCTTCTCGTTCACTTTGTCGCGTTCGGCAAGAAGTTCGTCCAACTGGAACTGTCCGACCACGCTGCGAAGCACCGTTTGTGCCAGCTGGGAAGTTGCGAAAAGGTAATTTTCCACTTCACGTAGTGCCCGGTTGGCATCCACAACCTTGAAATAACAAACCGCATTCACCTTCACTGGAACGTTGTCCCGCGTGATGATGTCTTGCGGCGGAACGTCCAGCGTGATCACCCGCAGCGAAATCCGGTAAAGTACTTCAATCGGCCAAAACACCACTCGAATTCCCGCGCCTTTGGCTTCGGGAATCATGCGGCCTAACCTGAGGACCGCACCGCGCTCCCACTCCTTGATGATGTACAAGGAATTCCAGAACCAAATCAGAACGATGGCGGCAATGACCGCCGTCCCAAGCAAACCGATCTGCATCAGATCCTCCTTCAGTAAAATCCGGCCTCAGCCTTTCGGAGCCGGGGGTTCCACAGGCTCGACATGCAACTTTAAACCCTCCAGGCGCAACACACGTACGCGCTGGCCCGCGGCAACGTCTCGCGTCGCCATTGCGGTCCACAATTCGCTGTGGACACGAATCATTCCTTCATTTCCCGCGCGAAATCCGGAAAGGGCCGTCCCCTCTTCGCCGATCATTTCCTCGGGGCCGGTCGAGGGCTTCCACTTTCTCGACCGCAGCACCAGGCGCATGAGAAATACGGTGATCCCCGCGAATGGCAGCGTCACCGCGATCGCCACGCCGAGGCTTACTCCCCCCGCGGTCAATGGCGAACGAATCAAAAATAGAGCGCCGAGTAGCATGGCAACCACGCCGCCGGCAAGCAGCACTCCATGACTGGTGAATTTCGCCTCCAGAATAAACAACCCAAGCGCCAGGAGAATCAGCGCGATCCCCGCTATGCTCACCGGAAGCAGGTGCATGGCATAAAGGGCGAGCACCATGGAAACCGCGCCGATCACACCCGGAGCTACCATTCCGGGATGCGTGAATTCGGTATACAGCCCCAACGCCCCAATAATCAGCAAAAGGAAAAACACGTCAGGCTCGACAATGCGCGCGAGAAACCTCTGCCGTCCGGACATCTCGTACTCTGTTCGGAGAGGATGGTCGAGAGCCAAAGTCATCTTATCGCCATCGAAGCGCGTAATGGTGCGGCCGTTCAAATCCTGCAGCAGTTGATCTTCCGAAGGCGCGATCAGGTCAATCAGCTTCTCGTCGAGAGCTTCCTTTTCCGTGAAGGCCTTTGCGTCCGTCACGGCTTGTTCGGCGAGTGCCGGATTGCGCCCTCGTTTTTCAGTGATGCTTCGCAGGAACGCGGTGGTGTCGTTGAAAATCTTTTTCTTCATCGTGTCGTCAATGGCCGGCGTCCATCCGCCAACGGAAATCACAGGCGACGCCGCTCCGGTGTGCGTGCCGGGCGCCATCGCTGCGATATCCGCCGACATAAGAATGAAGAATCCCGCGGAGGCGCCGCGCGCCCCCGTTGGCGCGACGTAAACAACAACAGGAACGGGCGACGCCAGAATGTGCTGGATGATCTCCTTCATGGAGTCACTCAAACCGCCGGGAGTGTCCATCCTTATGACAACGAGGGCCGCATGGCGCTCCGCGGCATTCGCGATGCCCTCGTCCAGATAGGACGCAACCACCGGCTCGACTTCACGGTCCAGGTTCAGGTCCACAACCAGCGCGGAGGAATTGCCGTTCGTTTGTGCACTGGCCCACGATGCACAAATTCCAGCCATCGCAAGCGACAATAGGGCGCTTGAAACGTAGCGCGTAAAAAAACGAGATTTCCCCGTCATGGCGAAGTACCTCCGGGGTTTTTGCCCTGAAGATGCTCGAGGAGTTGCTTTGCCGCGGTGTAGTTTGGGGCCAGTTTCAGCGCGCGTTGCAGTTCATCTTGTGCCTGCGCCGTCTTCTTCTGCTCGAGGTAAATGCGAGCGAGCGTGGTGCGGTCCACTGCGGAGTCTCGTCGCGCCAGAGCGGCTTGCAGTTCCGCGATGGCATCATCGAGTTTGCCTTGCCGCCGGAGCACTTCCGCCAGACCGCGATGCGCGGACGGGTAATCCGGCTGGGCAGCCAGTGCCGCGCGATAATCCGTTTCGGCGGAATCAAGATGGCCCGCGGCCAGCTCGGCTCGCGCCTTGCGGACCAGCGAGTAGGCCGAAGTCGTGGAGCCGTCGCCTTTCGCCGCAGGCTCCGCAAGTGCGTTTTGCGATGAAACGATTTCCAGCTGCAGGGCGGTAATATCGAGTTCATCCGTCACGCGCTGCATTTTGCCGAAGGAATCGGGCTTTACTGCCGGAAGCGCGTTGGGACCCAGAGACTCTTCCGCGGAGCTTCGTTCATCTTCCGCTTCGTCCTTCTTGCCCGCCTTTTGCAGTGAATAAATCAGAAGCGCGCGGTCCTCGGGATTGTCGGGCTCGCGGTCGCACGCCAAGCGGAAATATTTTTCGGCGGAAGCGGGATCTTTCGCTTGGAGATAAAGCAGGCCAAGGTTGAATGGATAATCGTCTTCATCGGGATCGAGATCGGTGGCATGGCGTAGCTCGTCCATGGCCGGAGCAGTCTTACCCTGCCGCGCCCGCGCCAGCGCAAGATCGTTCAGGATTTCCGGCAGGTCTGCTCCGGATACCAGATTATCCTTCAGCGAATCCTGCAAAGCGGTGAAAACGAGCTCAGCCTTGTCCGGTTGATCCAACAGCAAGCGGCAAACGCCGGATGTAAACTCCGCCTCCACATACCGGGAATTGGATCTGGGAATCCGCGCAAACCACGTAAGCGCTCCTTCGCAATCCCTGCGCGAAAATGCCGCCTGTCCGAGGGCGAAGGAAGGTGCGGGCCATTCGGGATCGAGGCTCACCGCTTGTCGCAATTCCTTGACCCGCTGGTCGTCATCGGATGCCAGAAGGCCGCGCACATAGTGCTCAAAGGCATCGAGCCGCAGGGGCCGCTGAAGCTGTCCGAATTGAGCGAACGTCTGCTTGTCCTTGGGATCATTCGCGGCCAGGAGCTTCCACATCAGGCGCGCGTGAAGATCCATCAGCGAGGAAAGCGGCCCGCTCTCGCGTACAGCGGGTGAAAGCCCGGCGGGGTGGATGCGGAGAACTCGAGCTTCGACGGTCAACGTCTGTCCATCGGAGTTGAACCGTCCAAAGACGACGTAGTCTGCATCGAGATCGGTCCCGATGCGAAGCATCGTGGCATGGCTGAACTTTGCGGAGGTAGGAAGACCGTAGCGTTCCAGCTCTGCGGCGCGCCCGGCGTGGGAATAGACCTGCTGTCCATCGTCGGAAAGCCGCTGGATGGTCAGCTCTTCCAGACCCTCTCCAAGCCAGTCGAGACGCGGACCGGCGCCGTCGTTGTCGAACGGAAAAACTAGGAAAATACCCTGCGCGGGGGCGGCATTGTCAACCGGGTGTTGGCCGGACAACTGCTGGGGCGTTGCGAAGACACTTGGGGCACCCAGCAGGCAGCTTGTGCATAGGAACGAAGCGAGCCACTGCGTCATCACGAAGATTGTAACAGAGTGCCGCTGGCGTGCCGAAAACGATCTGTCGAATTCGGCTAGGGATTGAGCGGATAAGTCGGTGGCGCAAGTACCTCTTGCATCGCCGGTAGCTTTAGCATGGCGCCGAAGGCCGGATCGGATTTGACGTCCTTCAGGGATTTGTACCCCTCGTCCTTGGCTTTGCGGAGATAAAACAAGCTACGGTCAAAATTTCCGGCTTCCGCAAACGACTTGGCCAGGAGAAAAAAGAACCGGCCCCGGTCGTACACCGACCGGTCCTGCAGCAAAGAACCCGCTCGTGCGCTGCCGTGCTCAAACACAAGGGGATCGAGCGTCAATGCCTGCCGGAACGATGCGATGGACGCTTCGTACTTCTTGTCGCCAAAGTACGCGTAGCCCAGATTGCTGTAGAGCACGGCCATGTCGCTGCGCATTTTGATGGCTTTTTTGTAAGCGCGGATGGCCTTGCTGTACTTCTTCCTTTGGTACCAGATTGTCCCGATGTTGTTCTGCGCATCCGCGTAGCTTGGATTGAGCTTGACTGCTTTTTCGTAGCATTTCAGCGCGGCCCCCAACTCCGTCTGCTGGTGCAGGGCAATCCCGAGCTTATTCATGTACACGGCGTTGCGCGGATCCTGGCGCGTCAGTTCTCGGTATTTATCGGCCGCATCGCGATATTCCTTGCGGATCATCATCAGATCGCCAAGCTCTTCTTCTGTGAGTGGCACGGGAACAGTCGAGGGAGGAGCTACTTGTGAGACGGCTTGCATGGGGGGCGAAGAGGCGTCGTTACTTTTGTTATCCGGCGCGCTTCGGACTACTTTTGGAATCGTTGCTGCGAAGAGGAGAACACTGACTGGTATCGCCAACCGGTAGGAAATCATGGCGAACCTCCTGTGCCTGAATCATCCGGTTTCGGCTTGTCCGGATCAGGCTTCTTCTTACCCCCAAAGATACCAAAAATCTTCTGCAATGGACTCTTTTTCTTCTCGGCGGCAGGGGTCTCGCCACCGGCCGGCTGGGCCTGCGGGTTGCCGGTTGAAGGCTGGCCTGGCGGATTGCCAGGTTGCCCGGATCCGGGTGTTTGCGCTTGCTGCGGCGGCTTCGGATCGCCGCCTCCGAAGACATGAGATAGCCATGCCCCGGTCTGCGAGAATACGTTGTGGTTCCCATGCAGTTCGCAGAATTGCGTCGGCGCGGATCCCGCGATGAAAACCTCCTGCCGCGTGTTGGGACACTGAGGCGTGGCAAGTTCCAAAGTATCGGAATCAATAAGCACCGACTGCACGCCTTCCGGCATATCGAAATCCTTCACGTCCCGGTATCCCGGCAGCGACGTCGCCTCCTTCATGAAATCCGCCCAGATCGGCGCCGCGCTCTGCCCTCCCGCTAAACCCAGATCACGGTTGTCGTCGAAGCCGATCCAGACCACGCACACGAGATTGGACGTGAACCCCGCAAACCAGCCGTCGCGCGAAGTTCCGGTTTTCCCTGCGGCGGGCAGCGTGAACCCCCGCGCGCGCACCGCTGCTCCCGTGCCCTTGTTCAGCACGTCCTCCATGATATTCGTTACCAAAAAGGCCACGCGCGGATCGAGCACCGTGTGCGTCTGCGGACTGAATTTCTCCAGCACCGTGCCATCCGAACTCACCACGCTCTGCAGGAATTCCGGCTCCGCGCGCACGCCATTTTCGGCAAATGCGGTGTAGCCTGCCGCCACATCCACCGGCGTCATTTCGTAGGCGCCCAGTGCCACCGCTGGCGTCGGCTGAATGTTATTGCCCAACCCCATCTGCCGCGCGATCTGCACCACCCGCCCATACCCGATCATTTCCGCCACCTTGACGGTCGCAACGTTCAGCGAATTCGTCAGCGCCTCGCGCACCGTCACGTGGCCCATGAACTTTTCGCCGTAATTGTTCGGCGTGTAATCCTGGTTGTCGAACTCGAACGTCGTCGGTTCGTCCTCGATGGTCGTTGCGGGGGTCACAATCGGCTGGACGCCGTCCACCGCGTTGTCGAACGCCGCGGCGTAGACAAACGGTTTGAAAACCGATCCAGGTTGCCGGTGCGACAGCGCGTGGTTCAATTGGCTTTGCCCATAATCCCGGCCACCCACCAGCGCCTTGATCTCTCCCGTCCGAGGATCGAGCGCCACCAGCGCCACTTGTGCCTCGGGAACCGGCTCGTTGCTCTTTTTCTTGGCCAGTTCCTTTCGCCACTTGTCGTACCTCTTCGCCAGCAGCACATCCACATTCTTCATCCCTGCGTCCACCGCCGCCACTGCCGCGCGCTGCATTGCGGGATCCAGTGTGGAGTAAACGCGGTAGTTCTGGCTGAGCAGTTGGCTCTCCGAATATTTATCCAGAAGATGGTCCTTCACCATGTCCACAAAGTACGGCGCCACCCCGCCGGACACCGCCGCGCGGATGATTTTCAACGGTTCACGTTTCGCCTGGTCCGCTTCGTCCTGGGTAATAAAATTATTTTCCACCATCTGCGCGAGCACCCGGTCGCGTGCCTGCATCGCGCGCTCCGGATGCCGGTCCGACGAGGAGTAATAGTTCGGCGCGCGGATGATGCCTGCCAAAAAAGCGCACTCAGGCAGCGTCAGTTGCCGCAAATCCACTCCGAAATAGGCGACGCTGGCCTCCGCAAATCCCCGAATCCCGAAACTCCCGCGGTTCCCCAGGTAAACCTCGTTGGCATACATCTCAAAGATTTGCTGCTTGCTGAAGCGCTGTTCCAATTCCAGTGACAGCATCGCTTCCGCGAGCTTTCTCCGCCAGTTCCGGTCCGTGGAAAGAAAAAACGTCCGCGCCACCTGCATCGTGATGGTGCTCGCGCCCTGCAGGTGCGAACCGTGCCGCATGTCGTTCCACGCAGCTCCCACGATACGGATGAAATCAAATCCGGGATGCTCGAAGAATCGTTTGTCCTCCGCCGAAAGAATCGCGTTCATCAGCACCGGAGGCAGATCGTCATACCGCACCGGCCTGCGCTTTTCCCGCGCGCTGTCGAACAAATTGGTGATCAGCGCCGGCTCGATTTCCGCGACGGGAAGCTCCTGGCCCCCTCCTAGGGGCCGAATCGCGCGAATACTCTTCCCATTGAACTGCACCGCCAGCGCGTTCTTGCCCTCGAAATAAGAGAGCTTCGAAGGGCGGATGTCCACCGTATTGCCCTGCGCTGTGAATTGCCCGAGCGAAGATTCGTCATGTTCGGGACGGTAACCGACCCGCTCGAGATAATTCGTCAGGTCGTCCGGGCCCCACGCCTGCCCCGGCGAAATCTCTTCCGGCGCCGAGAAAATCTGCGTGGTGTTCTGCAAAATGTGCCCGGAAAGCCGGGCGTCAATCATGTGGGAAAATTTGATGTAGTAATATGTGAAGACGCCCGCCGAAACGATGCAGCAGGCAAACAAAACGCCAACCACGGTCAGACCAAACGCCGACGTCCAAAATCCCTTCTGTATGCGGATGCGCAAAATAGCTCCAGCGGGCTGAATCTTTATTCTCTCCTACATGAGATGCCGGTGGAAAGGCAGAGTTTGGCCATGAATGTCGTTCATGGCAGTTCGGAGTTAGATAATGGAGCGGTTTTCAGCCGATGGAGTAAAGTGCAATTGCGTATGGTAAAAAAGCAAATCGATCGGCACCGTATAGTCCACGGAAATAGTCACGAGTGACTTTGTCGCCGTCACCTTGATGCTGTCCTTGGTCGCGGGAATGTCCAGGTCCTGGATCGCGCTGTAAACCGTGTCCCGTATCTGATCTTCCGTGTAGCTGTTGACCACTGCGAATCGCGCCGTCTCATCCAATTTGTTCGAGAGTTGATATTCCGCAAGATACGGTGGAACCGTCCGCACCGCCACGAGCACCAGGAACGCGAGAATCAGGGTGAAGAGAATAGCTTTGATTTTGCCCGCGCCGCGCTCCTTCGAGCAGTTCGAGGCCATCACGTTCCTTTTCCCTTGCATCAACACGCACCATCTCCGCAGTCGCACCCCGCTTCCTTCGCGGAACGCCGCATTTTCTCCTCCGTTTTTCCAAAACTAGCACCGCGTATGGGGAGTGTCGAGGAATCCGGCGTACAGGTGTTCCCGGTAAGTAAAGGAGGTCAAGTGGTTTGCGTCTAGTACGCTCTCGCAAAAATCGCCCGTTCGCTCGCCGGCTTGTTGCAGTAAATACATTTCCCGCTGCCACCCTCTTGCTCCAGCGGGATGCACCGCATCGTCGCCCGCGTCTCTTCCTTGATCGTCGCTTCGCACTCGCCGCTCCCGCACCACCACGAATACGCAAATCCCGTCTCCACCGCCGCCTTAAACTCCTCGTAGCTCTCCGCGTCCCGCGTATTCGCTTTTCGAAATGTCAGCGCCTTGTCATGCATTGCCTGCTGAATCTCCGCCAGCAGTTTCTCCACCGTCGCCGGCAAATCCGCCAGCGCCGCGAATGTCTTGCCTACTTTTCCCGGCCGGTCCCGCCGCGCCAGCACCGCGCTCTGCTTCGCCACGTCTTTCGGCCCCAGCTCGACCCGCACCGGCACTCCGCGCATTTCCCAGTCGTTGAACTTCCACCCCGGACTTTGCCCTTCGCGTTCGTCCAGCGTCACGCGAATCCCCGCCTTCGCCAAATCCGCCTTCAGCTTCTTCGCCGTTTCGAAAACCGCCGCCTTCTCTTCCTCCGTCTTGAAAATCGGCACAATCACCGCCTGGTACGGCGCCAGCTTCGGCGGCAGCACCAATCCCTGATCGTCACCGTGCACCATGATGATTGCCCCGACAATCCGCGTCGAAAGCCCCCACGAAGTCGTCCAGCAATGCTGCAACTGCCCGCCCTGATCGAGATACCGCACCTCGAACGCTTGCGCGAAATTCTGCCCCAGGAAATGCGATGTCCCCGATTGCAGCGCCTTCCCGTCCCCCATCATCGCTTCAATCGAGTACGTAATATCCGCGCCCGCGAATTTCTCCGCATCCGACTTCTTTCCCGGAATCACCGGAATCGCCGCATCGTTCACCGCAAAGTCCGTGTAGATGTCCAGCATCTGCCGCGTCTCGTCCATCGCCTCCTGCTGTGTTGCGTGCGCCGTGTGCCCCTCTTGCCAGTAAAACTCCAGCGTCCTCAAAAACAGTTTCGTCCGCAGCTCCCATCGCACCACGCTGTTCCACTGGTTCATCAGCACCGGCAAATCGCGGTACGACTGGATCCACTTCGCCCACATGTGCCCGATGATCGTCTCCGAAGTCGGCCGCACAATCAGCGGCTCCGCCAGTTCCTCGCCTCCGCCAATCGTCACCACCGCCAGCTCCGGCGAAAATCCCTCCACGTGGTGTTTTTCTTTCTCGATGAAACTCTTCGGGATGAACAGCGGAAACGCCACGTTCTGGTGCCCCGTCGCTTTGAACCGCCGGTCCAGCGCCGCCTGAATGTTCTCCCACAGCGCCCATCCGTAGGGGCGCACGATCATGCACCCGCGCACCGGCGCGTAGTCCGCCAGCTGCGCCTTCAGCACCAGCTGGTTGTACCACTCCGCAAAATCTTCTTTTCGTGTCGGCAGCTTTTCTTCAGCCATGCGGCGCTTCGCCCGTCCCTCTCTCCAAAGTTTCCGTCCCGCGTAAACAAAAAAGCGTATCGGACCACTCCCACCCTGTCAACGCGCGCTCAGTCGCGGTGCTTTTTTCTTCGGCGCACTTGCCATCTGATTCTCCCACGCCGCCTTCAATGCCATCCGCACGCTCGCCTTCTTCGCCGCGTTCAACTTCACGCTCGTTGCCCCCTTCAATCCCCACTTCCCTTTCACCGGCGAAAACACCGCCGGCTCCGCCTCTACAAACTGCTCCTGCTGTCCCGGCACCAACTTCACCATCGCCCACTCCCGGCTCGGGTATCCCATCGTCGCAAAAATCTTCCCGCCGACCCTGAAGTCAGGATGGTTCATATGCTTCTTCTCTTCCGTCTCCGGCAAAGCCAGCGCCAACTTCCGAAATTCCGCTGCCGTCATTTCTCACCTCCCCGCCACGCACGCCTTTGTACCGGCCGCGCTTCAGCCCGGCCGCTCGCAGGATTTTACACTCCCCTTGCTTCTCGTTCCTTCCCGGATTAGCATCGCCCCCGCTGCTTACACCCGAGGTGATCCATGAAGCGCATCCATCTTCTCTCAATCGCCGTTCTTCTCGCCGTTCCATTCCTCACTCCGCCTCCCTCCTCCGCGCAGGATTGGGCCGTCGCCAAGCTCGATAAATCTCCACGCCATCGCGAATGGGTCACCGTCAAGCACGATGGCCGCTCCGTTGAAACCTTCGTCGTCTATCCCGAATCCAAGGACAAGACTCCCGTCGTCCTCATCATTCATGAAATCTTCGGCATGACCGACTGGGTCCAGGATCTCGCCGATCAGGTCGCCGCCGCAGGCTATATCGCCGTCGCTCCCGATCTTCTCTCTGGCATGGGACCCAACGGCGGCCGCACCACCAGCATCCCGCCCAACGACGTCATGGAAGCCATCCACAAGCTCAATCCCGACCAAATCACCGCCGATCTCAACGCCGCAGCCGACTACGCCAAAAAGCTCCCTTCCTCCAACGGCAAGCTCTTCCTCGTCGGTTTCTGCTGGGGAGGCGGCCAATCCTTCCGCTTCGCCACCAATCGTTCCGATCTCGCCGCCGCCTTCGTGTTCTATGGCCCTCCGCCCGATAAGGACGCCATGGCCCGCATCAACGCGCCTGTTTTCGGCTTCTATGCCGGCAATGACGAGCGCATCGGCGCAACGGTTCCCCAAACCGTCATCAACATGCAGGCTCTCCACAAAACCTACGAGCCCGTCACCTACGATGGCGCCGGCCACGGCTTCATGCGCGCCGGCGAAG
>Ga0335077_10003773_pt1 | contig 18404 bp, 14 predicted proteins | sample Lox_Sample_31_FD_207151 | JGI IMG/M metagenome (GOLD analysis project Ga0335077, IMG submission 207151) | Soil microbial communities from Loxahatchee National Wildlife Refuge, Florida, United States - Lox_Sample_3.1 | ecosystem: Environmental > Terrestrial > Soil > Wetlands | place: USA... | reverse complement strand
CGAAGAGCAGATGCCCCAAGTTATTGTAAATAAAACAAAATGGTAGGTAGAGGTAGAGGGTTTGGAATTGTTGCGTACGCTTGCAAAGCAGGTGCTCTCCCAGCTGAGCTACACGCCCACACACAATCCTCTAATTTTAATTGATTTTGCCCATTTGCGCATCTGGGTTGCCTCGCATTGGGAAACTCTCTTCGTCACGCGGATCTCCGCGAATCTGCGAAGCTCCGGTACTAATTACACGCTCTAGTACGCAGCCCTGCAGCGCAGTCGGAGCATCCCCGCTCTCCTAACGCGCGGTGGGAAAGCGCCTTACAGGATTTCTCCAGCTCTGGCATTTCAACTGCTCCCCTGCGGGCGTTCTTCTTTTTCGGGCACCTTCGCGCAGCCCTTTTCGCGGGGACCATTTGCCAGCCCAGCCGTGCGCCCGAGTTACATAATTTGGTCACAGGTGCGAATTCATGCATATGCGTGGCGAAATCTTTTCGGAAGCACAAGCGCTGCGGCTGGCCCAGCAAGGCGACCCGGCCGCGTTCGAATATCTTTACCGGCGCCACAGTCCACGCGTCTTCGCGCTCTGCCTGCGCATGGTGAAAAATCGCGCGCACGCTGAAGACCTCACGCAAGACACGTTCCTTGCAGTGTTCCGCGGCCTTCGCGATTTTCGCGGGCAGTCCGCCTTTTCTACCTGGCTGCATCGGGTTGCCCGCAACACGGTTCTGATGGGTTTCCGCAAGCGCCGCCCGCAAGAAACTTCACTCGACGAATTTGCCGATTCCGACTCCGACACCCACCGCACGCGTACTGAACTTGGAGCCGCGGACGCGCGTCTGGAGAGTATTGCCGATCGGTTGCTGCTCCGCAGCGCTGTAGCCCGCTTGTCTCGCGGATTTCGCGCCGCGCTCCTGCTGCACGATCTTCTCGGCTACGAGCACAGCGAAGTCGCCGCGATTCTCGGCTGTGCCACGGGAACCTCGAAATCCCAACTTCACAAGGCGCGCTTGCATGTTCGCAAAATGCTTTCAAAAGGCGCGCGCCGGAACAAAATCAAAACCATCCAAGCGGGTGCTTCCTCTTCTTTGCGGCGAATCGCAGCGTGATTTTCCGGGCTGAATGAATCCAGCTTGAAACTAGTTCAAGGTTCCCTGCAAAACTTCTTTCAGCAATTCCTGCTTCTGCGCCGCCAGCTTTTTACCTTGCGCTGTCAGGTAGAACACGTCGATCGCTTTCTGGCCTTCCGTGTCGATCAGCGCTACGTCGATGTTGCATCCCAACCGCGCCAGCGCCGATCCGATTCCATACAGCAATCCCGGGCGATCTTGTGTGACCACTTCCACCAGCGTGCTGTTATCCGAAGAGCTATCGTCGAAATTGATCGACGTTGCTACCGCCACCTTCGGCGGCCGCGCCACTCCTGCCGCCAGGCGTCCCTTCAGCATCGGCTCCAGGGCCTGCTTTCCATTCACTACGTCGCCAATGCTCTGTTGGAATCGCGTAATCTCGCTCGGGTTCAGTTCCAGCGTCTTGTGCAGGTCCACAAAGTGAAACGTATCCAGCACTACGCCCGCCGCATTCGCGAAGGCATCGGCCTTCACGATGTTCATTCCCCATGCGGCCAGCGCTCCCGCAATGGTCGCGAACAGCGCCGGCCGGTCCGCCGAGAGCAATGTCAGCGTAAAGACGTGGTGCGTCTTCTTCACTTCTGTCTGCACCGGCTCCGTTCCCAACTTTCCGTACAGCGCAAAGTGCGACGCAATTTCCGCCGGCGCGTGGGCCGCCAGGTAACGCCGCGGGAAGCCCTCCAGGAATCGTTCCACGTCCACTTTGCTTGCGCAACTGGCAAGCTGCCGCACCTGCTCCAGCAGTCCGCCTTCGTCCGAGGCGTGCAAGCGATCGCGATCCGCCGTGCGGCTGAAGTAATTCGATGTCGCCACGAACAATTGCCACATCATTTCCGCTTTCCAGGGCGTCAATGCTTCGGGGTTCACCGCATGAATGTCCGCATACGTCATCAGGCAGAGCCGCTGTAGCCGCTCGTGCGTGGTTACTGTGGCTGCAAATCCCGAAACCGTCGCCGGATCGAAAATATCGCGCCGCTGTACTGTTGCCGACATGTCCAGATGGTGTTCGATCAGGAAATGCACTTCCGCTTTTTCTTCCGGCGTCAGCTTCAATCGGTCCGACGCAATCTCCAGCGCCGCCAGGCTGCCGGTGACGTGGTTCTCTACCGGCATCCCCTTGCCCACGTCGTGCAGCAGCAGCGAAAGGATCAGCAAATCGCGGCGCTCTACCGTCTTCCATAGCGGAAAGAAATGCTTCCCCAGCGTATCCGAGGAATCCCCGAGATCCTGCAAATGCTCAATCGTTCTCAGCGAATGTTCGTCTACCGTATATCGGTGGTAAAAATCTCTCACCACCAGCGAATCGATCGACCGGAACTCCGGCAGCGCTTCGGCCAGCAGGCCCAACCGGTGCATCGGACGCAGCGCCACGCCCGGATAATCCGCGTTCAAAATGTCGGAAAGGATTGGCCAGGCGATTCTCGAGTTTCTCTGTGGCAATTCCGGGTGCGCCATGATGTACGCGATGCTCCGCTCGGCATCCCGGCTGAGCGGCACTCCGGTTCGCGCCGCTTCTGTCAGCAAACTGTAGGTCACATTGCGGTCCGCGTAAGCCGGCTCGTTCCCAATCTCCAGCAGGCCATCCCGCACCGTGAACTGCCGGTTGCTGCTCGGTCCTTCGGATTTCGTGCCGATTGTCGCTGCCAGAAGCCGCTGCCTCAGGGAAAGCGCCGTTTGTGTCCTTTGCTCGGTATACCGCAACAATTGCCGGTTCAGCGTGCGCGCGTGCCGGAAATACAAGCGCATCCATTCCGCCGCGTTGCGCCGCAAATTGTCGTCAATTCCCAACGAGCGTTCCGCCGCCTGCGCCTGCAGCTCGTACGTTAGCGTGTTGTCGTTCCGCCCGTTGTTGTAATGCAGGAAGCAGCGGATCGCGCTCTGAAACTCCACCGCGTTCCGGGTCAGCTCGTCCTCGTTCACCGGGCTGAATCGCGGATCGCGCCGGTCTCCCGCCAACTGCCGCATCCACAGCGTCGAGTGGAAATCCCGCAGTCCGCCGGGCGCATCCTTAACGTTGGGTTCCAGATGAAAAATTGTGTTTCCGTAGCGGGCCAGCCGGTCGCGCGTCAAGCGCTGCAGTTCCACCAGCAAAAATGGCCGTGCCTGCTTTTCCGCCACCGAAAGAACTTTCGAATCGAGCTTTTCGAACAGCGCTTTGTCTCCATCCAGGAAGCGCCGGTCCAGCATCGCCAGGTGGAATTCCGCATTGTCCTGCTCGATGCGCTTACATTCGTCGAGTGTCCGTCCGGCGGAACTCACCCGGAAACCCAAATCCCACAAGGTCCGGGAAAACTCCGCGATCAGCGGCCGCGACTCTTCCTCGATTTTCTCGTTGCCAAACAGGAACAACAGGTCCAGGTCCGAATAGGGGAAGAGAACCTCGCGCCCATATCCTCCCAGGGCCAGCAGGCTCAGACCTTGCTTCGCGCCACCCTGTACCTGCTGTAATTCTCCGAACACCTTGCGGATCGTTCCATCCGCCAGTTCACACAACTGCCTCAGCGTCTCTTGCCCGCTCGCTCCGCTCTCGAATAATTTTCTGATCCGTTCGCGTTGGGCGTCGCATTGCGGCCCCAACACCGATAACGGTGTGACTGATTCTTCCATGTTGCTCTTCGGACGAACCGCGGGAACCAGACCTGGCCGGGGTGAGGACATTCCTTGCTTACAGAGCGCCTTCGCCCCGTTCCTCATTCCGGATCCGGATCGCCTCTTCGACTCGCGTCAAAAAGATTTTTCCGTCCCCTATTTTACCAGTCTTCGCGCTCTTCAATATCGCTTCCACCGCGCGGTTCACCAGTTGGTCAGCTAACACCAGCTCGATCTTGATCTTCGGCAGCAGATCCACGGTGTACTCTCGCCCCCGGTAAACTTCCGTGTGGCCCTTCTGCCGCCCGTGTCCGCGTACCTCGATCACCGTCATCCCTTCGATGCCGATCTCCACCAGCGCTTCTTTCACCGATTCGAATCTTGACGGCTGAATGATCGCTTCAATTTTCATCATACGAATCTCTGCTCCCGCCTCGCTTTTAGCCGACTCTTGTCCCGTTCGTCCTTGCTATTCAGGGGGTCGGAGCTTTAGCTCCGACATCATGCCAACCCAAAACCGGGCTTTCGCCCCTGAAGAAACTCTGGCTCCCACGCTACGACTCCAGGTTGTACGCCTCTTCCCCATGTTGCGTGATGTCCAGTCCCTCTACTTCGTGTTCTTCCGCAACGCGTACCCCGACGGTTACATCCACAATCTTCAGGATCACGATTGTTCCTACCAGCGCGAATCCCCAGGCACAGAGGATTCCCACCACTTGATTGCCCACCTGGCCCCAGTGTCCATCCAGTCCGCCCACCGCTTTTCCTTCGCCGAAAATGGGATTGATGGCAACCCGCGCGCATACGCCCGTCAGCAGCGCCCCAATCGTTCCGCCGGCTCCATGCACGCCAAATGCATCGAGCGAGTCGTCGTAGCCGAATATTGCCTTGAACTTTGTCACCATCCAGTAGCAGAAAATCCCCGCGATGAATCCAATCCCGAGCGCCGAACGCGGCCCAACGAATCCCGCCGCCGGAGTGATCGCCACCAATCCTGCCACGGCTCCGGAAATCGCGCCCAATGCGCTGGCTTTCCCGTTCTTGATCCATTCCGCCAGGCTCCAGCTTAGGGCCGCCGCCGCCGCGGCAAAGTGTGTGGCGATGAATGCGCTGGTTGCCAGTGCGTTCGAAGCTAGTGCGCTTCCGGCGTTGAATCCGAACCAACCCACCCACAGCAGGCACGCGCCAATAAAGCTCAGCACCATGCTGTGCGGCGGCATCGCCTGCTTGGGATACCCCACGCGTTTCCCCATGTACAGCGCGCACACCAGCGCCGAAACCCCCGACGTGATATGCACCACCGTTCCGCCCGCGAAATCCAGTGTCGGGAATTTTCCGCCGAGCGCCGCGTTCAGGAATCCCCCCTTGCCCCACACCATGTGCGCCATCGGGGCGTATACGATCAAAAACCACAACGTCATGAAGAGCATGGTGCCGGAAAATTTCATCCGCTCCGCCGTTGCGCCCGTGATCAGCGCGGGCGTGATAATCGCGAACATCAGCTGGTACACCATGAACGTGCCTTGTGGAATCGTGGGCGCATAATCGGCGTTCGGCAGCGCCCCCACTCCCCGCAGCAGCGCCATCTTGAAGTCGCCAATCACCGGCCCGCTTCCGCCGAAGCACAAGCTATATCCCACCAGTGCCCACAGCACCGTAATCAACGCCATCAGCGCGAAACTTTGCATCATGATGGCCAGCACGTTTTTCTGGCGCACCAGTCCGCCATAAAACAGCGCCAGTCCCGGCCCGGTCATCAGCAGCACCAGTGCCGCGCTCATCAGCATCCAGGCGTTATCCGCCGACGATTGCGCCGCCGCCACTTTTGCTTCCAACGCATTCAGTTTATCGATCACGGCTTGGGGTGCTTCAGGAGAGCTTGCACTGGCGGAGGAACTGGCGGGGGTCGTACTCGGCGTGCTTGGCGTTTGCCCCAACAACGGTGCGCCCAGCAGCGCCATCATCACCACGCTACAACACCACTTGCCCATGCGCTTCATCGATTTCTCCGGTACGGATGCGACAACACTTCGACTCTTTTCGCGTCTTTGCGCTATCAATTTGCGGGCTTACTTCCGTGTATCCGGATTATATCCATCGCTTCCCCCGCCCGTACCCTGAATTTTTTCTGCCCCGCATTCACTTTTTGCATAGCCCCGGCTCTAACCGCTTTCTCTTCTTGGCGTGGCTTCCCGGGATCGCCTTTCGCTGAATGGCGGGCGTTCCCGCGCCGCCAAACCTCTTCGTCTTAACCCTTCACTTTATACTTTTCACCTTATACGGCTTCCCTGCTCGTCTCCTCCCACCTTGCAACCAGCCTCCTCTTCACCTCTCCCGCAAACCGGTCTGCGTCCCGCGTCGGCCGTGGAATCCGGAACCCGCCACTCACTGCCCGCGTCAATCGAATCGCCGTCTCCAGACTGACCCTGTTCCCCTGCGACACATACACCGGCTTCACGCCCTCCCGCGTCCGCACCGCCGCCCCAATCCGTTCCCCATTCTCCGGGTCCACCAACTCTCTCCAGCATCCGGCCTTCCTGCCCAACTCCCCATGCTCGCCAAGCAAAAGACTCTTCGCACACCCAATCGTCGGCCGGTCCAGCCACACTCCCAAATGCGCCGCCAGCCCGAACCTTCGCGGGTGTGCATATCCCTGCCCATCGCAAAACAACAGGTCAGGCATCTCTCGCAGTTTGCCCAGCGCCGCCAGTAGCGCTGGGATCTCTCGAAAACTCAGCAGTCCCGGTACATAGGGAAACTCCAGGGGCACCACCGCATATTCCCGCTCTACCTCTTGCAGTGGCACAGCCATTCTTGGCTGTGCTCTCCGGTTGAGACTGATCCGATACACCACTACGCATCCAATCGCCTGATTCGCGTTCCGCAAGCTCTCCCACCGGCTCACTTTCCTATCCAGCGCCTGCGATTCGTGCAACACAAACGCCGCATCCAGTCCCCCAACCGTCCGAATCTCTCCCAGCCGGTCCCGGCCCTCCCACGCCTCCCGCAATTCCTCCTGAATCTCCCGTGCCTCCGCTGGGGTCACGTCCCACCGGTGCCTGCGCCCCTCCGTCGCTCGTTTCTTCTTCATACCCTTCATCGTATAATGCTGGCACCGCTTCCGCCGCAGCTCGCGGAAAAAGACGCGATTCCGTCATTCCGAGCGGAGTCCGCGGAGTGAGGAATCTCTCTTTCCACGCATTACCAGGCAAGAGATACTCTTCATGGCGCTCGAATGTCCGTGAGGTGTTTTTTCCGCGGATGACCAGGAGCAGCAGCCGTTCAGTTCGCACTGAGGGTATTGTTAAAATGACGCTTCATCCACCACTGGAAGTCTCTGCACGCGAAGCCGGCGGCGTTTACTACCTTCACGTCAACGGCCGTCTCACCATCGGCGAGCCCAGCGAACACCTCTGCGAGTTCACCCAGAATCTACTCAATCAGGGCGCGCGCAAGATGGTCGTCGATCTCAATGACATCCCGCAGATCGATAGCTCCGGCATCTCCGCCCTCGTGAAGCTTTCCATCTCCCTGGCCCGCAAAGGCGGCGGCCTTCACCTCATCTGTGGCCCCGGCCGCGTCCGCGACGCCCTCACCGTCACGCGCCTCGTCGAAGCCATCCCCACCTTCGAAAACGAACGCGCCGCCACCGCCGGCTTCTAATCAATCAGACCATAAAACGAATTGGTCATCCTGAGGTTCCGTACTGTAGGGTCCGCCTTTTGCGGCGGCCCGCTCACGTCGTGCTCACCGCTGCGTATTCAATCGCAGCCAGGATGTCTTCCCGCTCTAGGAACCCCTAGTCTTCCAGAATTTCTTCGATCGTCGCGCCCGCGCTCAACAGCTGCAGCACGTCCAGCACTCGCATGCGCGTACCGAGCACACACCACCTTCCACCACACTTATCCGGCTCAATCGTGATTCTCGGAAGTAATTCGGCCTTCGTCCGGCCCAGACAGGCACCTTCGCGCTAGCTGCCCTTCTTCAACTCCGCCAGCACCATCTTCGCCAATTCCTTCAGCGTCTCGAACACGCCAACGCCCTGAATCGCTACGCCCTCAATAACCGGCTCGCCCTTCTTCTGCAATTGTTTGGTCAACTCTGCCACCGACAGCGCGTTCGGCAAATCCCTTTTATTCACCTGCAGCACGTAAGGAATTGTCGCAAAATTCAAATTATGTTCCCTCAGGTGTTCCTGCAGGTTTTCCAGCGTCTCGAAATTTGCGTCCAGCCGTTCTTCCTGCGAATCCGCCACAAACACCACGCCGTCCGCGCCCTTCAGAATCAGCTTCCGGCTGGCCTCATAGAACACCTGCCCGGGCACGGTATACAAATGAAAGCGCGTCTTGAAGCCCCGCACCGTCCCCAAATCCAGCGGCAAAAAATCAAAAAAGAGCGTCCGGTCGGTTTCCGTCGCCAGCGACACCATCTTTCCCTTCTGATTCTGCCCCGTATGGTCGTAGATCCACTGCAGGTTCGCGGTCTTTCCGCCGAGACCGGGACCGTAGTACACCAACTTGCAATTTATTTCGCGCGCAGGAAAATTGATGAAAGGCACGAGTCTTTAACCTGAATCCGAACTTGAACTTATAACACACGCGCTCCGGGCAGGCCACCTTCCCGATGTGCGTCCATCCGTCTTATACGGTTCTAGTTTCAGGGACAAGGACGATTCCCCGCTCAACTATTTTTACACATGCTGCCACTCGGTAAAGGCTATCCAACTCAGCACTTTCCACAGCCCCTTCCACTCCGTTGACGTAACCCCCGCCCTTTGTTAGCATTCGCCCCATATGGCGAAACCCCAGAAATCCTCATCCGCGCGGGCCAAGTCCGCGGCTCACTCCAAGTCTAAGTCCAAGAAAAAGAATAACATACCCGTCGCGCCGCCCCGCCGCGGCGGCGTCGAGATGGTTGACCCCTTGGTGCAGGCCCAGATGAAAAGTTACGAAGAAGCCATGGGCCTCTTCCATCAGCAGAAATTCCAGCGCGCCAAACTGGAGCTCGAAAAGGTCGTCGCCGGCCCTAGCAGGGAATTGGCCGATCGCGCCCGCACGCACCTCCGCATCACAGAACAGCGCATGAAGCCCTCTCACGATCAGAATCCCAAGTCGCCCGAGGAGCACTATCAGCGCGGCGTCGCCATGATGAATCTTGGCCGCTGGGATGAAGCCCGCGAATCCCTCGAGAAAGCCCGCAAGCTTGCTCCGAAAGCCGACCACATTCACTACGCGCTCGCCGCCCTCGATTGTTTGACCGGCGAAGCCGATTCCGCCCTCGCCAACCTCAAAATTGCCATCGACCTGCGCCCCGCCAATCGTTATCACGCGCGCAACGACGAAGACTTTAACTTCCTTCAGGAAGATCCGCGATTCACCGAGCTTCTATACCCTGAAAAGGAAGGCTATTCCGGCTGATTCGTGTGCCGCCGTGGCACAGCCATTCTTGGCTGTGTGCTGTTTTGGCTGCGGGGGATTTCGCTTTTCGCCTTACGACTCGCTACCCCACCCCGCGAGAATTTTCACCCAATTGGCGCTCCGCACCTATAATCTCTTGTAGTAGTGAATCGTGCCCCAAAACGCTTCTGCATTTCTCTTCAGGAGGTGGGGGCTTCCAGCCCTCCACACAAATGTATCGACTTACGATGGGCTTTAGCCCCTCAAGCAACCATGAACGTCCGCGACAAAAAATATCGTAGCTCTCAACGGGCTCCCCGCTCCTTCAGTGTTGTCGCTCTCGGCGGCGGCACCGGACTTTCCGCTCTTCTTCGTGGCCTGAAGAATCACGTCGTCCGGCGCAGCGACAAACAACCGACCCTCGCACGCCCGATCACCGATCTCGCCGCGATTGTCACCGTCACCGACGACGGCGGCAGCTCTGGCCGCCTGCGCCGCGAAAATCGCATTCTTCCTCCCGGCGACATTCGCAATTGCCTGGTCGCGCTCTCCAAGGACGAAGCTCTCCTCAGCCGCCTCTTTCAGTATCGATTCCAGGCCGGACGCGGTCTCCGCGGCCACAACTTCGGCAACCTCTTCCTCGCCGCGCTCACCCACGTCACCGGCGATTTCGCTGAAGCGGTTCGCGTTTCCGCTAAGGTCCTCGCCATTCGCGGCCGCATCTTTCCTTCCACCACCTCCAACGTTCATCTCATCGCCACTCTTTCCAATGGCAAGCGCGTGGAAGGCGAAACCAATATTTCCCGCAGCACGTTTCCCATCCGCAAACTGGAACTCGTTCCTCGCCGCGTTCGCCCTCTCTCCGCCGCTTTGGAAGCCATTCAGCAAGCCGACCTCATCCTCATGGGCCCCGGCTCCCTTTACACCAGCGTTCTCCCTAATCTTCTGATCCCGGAAATCGCCAGGGCTATCGCTCGCTCCCATGTTCCCCGCGTCTATGTCGCCAATCTCATGACCCAGCCCGGCGAAACCGCCCATTACAGCCTTAGCGAACACATTCGCGCTATCCAGGATCACGTCGGGAAAAATCTCATCGACTACGTCATCGCCAACCGCAAACCCATCTCCCTCGACGTTGCCCGTCGCTACCGCGCCGAAGGCGCCGAACAGGTCCGCCTCGATCCCGATAAGGTTTCCAGGCTTAAGGTCAAACTCCTCACCGGCAATCTCATCGAGGAACATGGCGTCATCCGTCATGACTCCCCCCAACTCGCCCGCCTCCTCGTCGAACAGTTCCTCCTCCCTCGCCACTGATTAAGATCGCTTAGTCGTACTAAGAGAACCTCGTCATTCCAAACGCAGTGAGGAATCTCTCTCGCCTTTCGGTCCCAGCGATCCCTAGCGTGCAACTATTCCGCCCGCACCGTCGTATACTCTCCAGCGGCCCCATTTTCGCGCACAGGAATTCCAATGAATCGACACATTCTCTTCGCTCTTTTTACTTTGCTGTGTCTTGTTGCTGTTGCTCGCGCCCAGCAGAACGTCGATCTTTCGCAATCTCAAATGCCTTCCGTGGTCACTGTACCTCCTGAGGCGCAGCCCTCCGACCATTTCTCCGCCGACGCCGCCACGGAAGCCTACCTCTCGCAAATCCCTGCCTCCGCCCGCGCTCGTAGCGATGCCTATTTTGTGGGCGGCTACTGGCTCGTCCTCTGGGATTTCCTCATGGCTATCGTCATCTACTGGGCCCTTCTGCGCTTCGCCTGGTCCGTCAAAATGCGCGATTTCGCCCGGCGCATCACTCGCGTCGCCTTCCTGCAAGACATGATCTATTGGGTCCAGTTCCTCATCCTCACGGCGATTCTCGGCGCGCCGCTCGCCACCTACGAAGGCTACTTCCGCGAACACAAATATGGTCTCGCCAATCAGACCTTTGGCCCCTGGCTCGGCGATCAGCTTAAGGATCTCGCGGTGAACATGGTCCTCGGCGGCCTTCTGATCGCCGTGCTCTTCGCCATCGTTCGTAAACTTCGTAGCACCTGGCATATCTGGGGCGCCGTCGTCACCATTGGCTTCTTCATCTTCGGCATCATGATCGCCCCGGTGCTCATTTTCCCGCTCTTTAACAAAATCACGCGCCTCGACGATCCCAAAGTCACCACTCCCATCCTCGCCATGGCTCGCGCCAACGGCATTCCCGCCCACGACGTTTTTAAAATCGACGCTTCCAAACAATCCACCCGCATGAGCGCCAACGTCAGCGGCTTCGGCAAGACCATGCGCATCACTCTCAACGACAATCTTCTCCGCCGCGGCTCCCCGGAAGAAATTCAATCCGTCATGGGTCACGAAATGGGGCACTACGTCCTCAACCACATTCCCAAAGACATTCTTTTCTTCTCCGTTGTCATTGTGATTTTCTTTGCCATTCTTCGTTGGGGACTTAGCTGGGCGCTCGCGCGCTATGGAGACGCCTGGCACATCTCCGACGTTGGCGATCCTGCCGTTCTGCCACTCGCTCTGTTGATCATCACCACATTCTTCTTCGTCCTCACTCCTATTCTCAATACGCACATCCGCACCAACGAACACGAAGCCGACATGTACGGTATCAACGCCAGCCGCCAGCCCGACGGCTTCGCGCAAGCCGCTATCCATCTCGGCGAATATCGCAAAATGTCCCCTGGTCCGGTCGAAGAGTGGATTTTCTACGATCACCCCTCCGGACGCCGCCGCATCCACGACGCCATGCAATGGAAAGCAGAGAACCTCCAGCTTTTCCAACATTGACTTTGGAGTGCGGAGCCGCATCTCAGCACGACGCGGGCTCTTGCCATCCTGAGGAGCGTAGTGGGCGACAAAGGATCTCAACCTCTTGCGTTACCCGTAGCCATGCAGTGGCTTACGTCCTTGTGACACTGGGCACTGCACTTCCTGTTCCGACACGTTATCTTCATTGGCTGGCGGTTTCAGCCTGACTCTCTGGTGGCACTCCTGTGATCTCTGACCTTCGCTACGCCCTCCGCATGCTCATGAAGTCCCCGAGCTTCACCTTCATTGCCGTTCTCACTCTCTCCCTCGGCATCGCCGCCAACTCCACCGTCCTCAGTTGGATGAGCGACACCCTGCTCAATCCCATTCCCGGTGTCACGCACACCAGCAACCTCGTCGCCGTCATGCGCGGCGAACGCAGTGACCACCCCTCCCCCCCTTTTTCCTATCCTGATCTGGCCGACCTCCGCGAGCGCACCCGCACCTTCTCCGGCCTCCTCGGCTATCACGACGACTACATGTCTCTCACCGGGGTCGCCAAGCCCGAGCGCATCTACGGCGCCCTCACCACCACCAATTACTTCGACGTCCTCGGCGTTCGTCCCATCCTCGGCCGTGCCTTCCTCCACGAGGAAGAACAACAGGGGACCGGCTTATCCGTGGCGGTCATCGGCTACAGCGTCTGGCAGACTCATTTTGGGCGCGACCCGCAAATCATTGGCAAAGCCATTCAGCTCAATCGTCATCCCTATACCATCATCGGTGTTGCCCCACGCGAATTTCACGGCTGCAAGACCGGGCTGCGCACCGACATCTGGATTCCCCTCACCATGGACCGCGCCGTTTGGGGTTCCAATCGTCCCAATGACCGCGGCACGTTTTGGCTCAACGTTCTCGGCAAGCTCGGCCCTGGCGTTGCGAGAGAGCAGGCGCAGGCCGAACTCAATCTCCTGATGCAGGGAATTGCCGATCGTTTTCCCAACGAGCATCGCGACAGCCCAAACCAGATCTCCCTCGATCCGCTTTGGCGCTCTCCCTTCGGCATCAACGGTTACCTCTACAAGATTTTTCCGATGCTGCTCGGCCTCGCTGCGGTCCTGCTCTTGCTTGCCTGCGCCAATGTCGCCAACCTGCTCTTGGTCCGTTCCGTCGCCCGCCGCCGCGAAATCGCCATACGCCTCGCCATGGGTGCCTCACGCACGCAACTCGTCCGTCAGTTTCTCATCGAAAGCTTGCTGCTTGGGCTGCTCGGCGGTGTTGTTGCCATCGTCATCACTTTTTGGACTTCACGCAGCCTCGCTGCTTTCTTTCCTCCCACGACTCTCCCTCTCACCCACGGCGCTCACATCGATCAACGGGTGCTCTTCGTTACCACTGCTGTCTCGGTCCTCGCCTCTCTGATTTTCGGCATTCTTCCCGCCCTTCGTTCGTCCAGCCTTCCCGTGCAAACCGTTCTTAAAGAAGAGGCCAGCAGCGTTTCCGTGGCCATCCACAAAACTCGCCTCTCCAGCAGCCTGGTGGTCGCGCAAATCTCGCTCTCTCTCCTGCTTCTCGTCTGCGCCGGCCTGTTCACCCGCAGCCTCCAGAAAGCGCAGCAATCCGATCCGGGTTTCGCGCCCGATCACGTCCTCCTCGCTTCCTATGAACTTTCGCCCGCCGGCTACAATCGTTCCACCGGCGTTGCCTTCGATCGCCAGCTCCTCGCCAAACTTGCAGCGCTCCCTGGCGTGGAATCCGTCACCATCGCTGATTTTTCTCCGCTCAGCTTCACCATCCATTCTGACTATTTGCAGCTCCAGGGCTACATTCCCCAGCCCCATGAATCGATGGAGATCAGTCGCGGCATCGTTGGCCCAAACTACTTCCGTACGCTGCGCACAAGTCTGCTCGCCGGGCGCGAGTTTACCGGCGCCGACACCCTCGACTCGCAGCTCGTGGCCATCGTCAATCAAGCCTTTGTGGATCGCTACTGGCCTGGGGAAGACGCCATCGGCAAGCAAGTCACCGACGACGAGCAGCGCTTCACCATCGTCGGCGTCGCCCGCAACGCGAAATACCGGTTACTCACTTACGCGCCCGAGCCCGTCATTTATCTCCCCATTTACCAGGCCTATCGCTCCACCCAAGACACCACCATCCACTTGCGAACCTCTGGTGATCCGCGCGCCATGGCCTACTCTGTTGAACAAGCCGTCCACCAGCTCAATCCGGAAATGCCTTTGTTCAACCTGAACCCGCTCTCGCTCACCATGCGCCTTGGCACCATTTTCGATCGCGTCGCGGCCACCTTCGCCGGCTCCTTCGGTTTTCTTGCCATGTTGCTTGCGGCCGTCGGCATCTATGGCGTAGTTGCCTACACTACGCGCCAGCGCACTCACGAAATTGGAATCCGCATGGCGCTCGGCGCCGAGAAGCCCCAAATCTACCGCATGGTTCTCCGTCAGGGATTTTTCCTGACACTCTCGGGCCTGGTCGTCGGCACCGTCCTGTCGCTCGCCTTTACTCGCTTTCTGAAGTCCCAACTCTTCGGCGTCAGCGAAACTGACTTGCTCACCTTCGCTGGCGTTGCCCTCCTGCTCGCTGCTGTCGCCCTTCTCGCATGTCACATCCCCGCTCGTCGCGCCACCAGAATCGAACCCATCCAAGCCCTCCGCAGCGAATAAGAGCATCCGCTCGCTTCTTCGAACGTTAACGGCAGTGCCCAAACCTGTGCACAGCGAGGGTTGCGTTTGTACGGACGGCCTTCTGACGCCGTCCGCTTCGCGTCGTAGGATCGGGTCTTCAGACCCCTGCTTTCCGGTGCTTTGTGTCCGGGTGGGATCGCGCCACCGAGAGGTCTCATGCAGCCTCGCCCTTACACCCGTGCGCCCATTCCCCTTCGTGTTTCATCTAACCGGTGCACCCACTCCACGAAAGGACTCCACCATGCCAGAAAAATCGCCCTCAACGTTCGCCACCTTCCGCAAGGAACTCATCTCCCATCTCACCGAAGAGAATGCTCACGCCGGCTTCGCCTCATCCGTCAAAGCCTTTCCCGCTGATCTCCGCGGCGCTCGGCCGAGCGATCTCCCCCACTCCGCCTGGCAGCTCATCGAGCATCTCCGTATCGCTCAGTGGGACATCATCGAGTACGCCCTCAATCCCAGCCACAAATCCCCCAGCTTCCCTGATGGCTACTGGCCCAAATCCCCCGAGCCGCCCAACGCTTTAGCCTGGGATAAATCTATCGCCTCGTTTCTCGCCAACCGCAAAAAGCTCGTTGCCGCCCTGAAAAAATCCGATCTCCTCGCTCCCATTCCTCACGCCAACAATCAGTCTCTCGCCTCCAAAACCATCTTGCTCATCGACCACAACGCCTACCACCTTGGCCAACTCCTCCTCCTTCGCCGCCTTCTCCACATATGGCCTGAAAGCTAAGGCTCACCCCAATTTTCCCCCGCCAGAAGTGACCCCGTCTCCTGCGGTTTGTGACTAAGGTCTTCTGCCGAGGCTTCTCCTCGTCGAGTTGTCCCACGCTCTTCCTTACTCCCACGCGATTCTCACTCCGCCTCGCGCAAACACCGGCGGGCCCACCGTGTACACCGGCGTCGCCGAAACGTAAAACCGGTCGTTCGTCAGATTCTGTGCCGCAAAAAACAAGGAAGTATGCCAACCCAATTCCCGCGAGATCTGCGCATCCAGCGAAAATGCCCGCCCAAGCGGCAAAAGATTCTGATCATCGTCGAATTGGTTCCCCAAGAACCTTCCCTGCAATCCCGCGCTCCATTTCTTTCCCGCATAGCTTGCCTGAAAGCTGAACTGGTTCTGCGCCGCCTGCGGCAGAAAATTTCCAACCAGCGCCGCATTCGCCGCGAAGTGCAGCACGATGCTGTTCACGAATAGATACCCCGCCGATACCTTGATACGCTCCGTCACCTGCATCTCCCCCGCAAACTCGAATCCTCGCGCCTGCGACTCCCCCAGGTTCTGCTTCTGCCGCGTAATCAGCACAGGAGTGTTCGTGAGCGTCACGTTTGCCACTGGTTCCGCTATGTCGCTCCAGAAAAAATTCCCCCGCACCGTCAGCCGGTTTCGCCACACCGTCTGACTCAGTCCCGCTTCTCCGCCCGTCAGGTGCTCTCCGGTCAGCGCCGCATTCGCCAGCGTCACCACGTTGCCCACTCGAAAATTTCGGTACAGTTCATTCAGCGTCGGCGCGCGAAATCCCCGGTACACCGAGGCATTCACAGCCCTTCCATTCCCAAAACTCTTAAGCAGTGACACGCGCGGACTGAACGCGGTCTCCGTGCGGCTCGCAAACTCCGTCGTCGCGGTGCCGCTGTCACTTCCAAACGGTGTCCGGCTCTGATAGCCGCTGTTGTTGTTCCAGATGTCCACGCGCGCGCCGAACGTCAGCATCCACCCGCGCCCGATCAGCCATGCGTCCTGCGCGAAAAATCCAAAGGTGTGTTGTCTTCCTCCCGCATCGACAAACGCCGACGCCGCATAATTCGTCTCCGCGCTGTGTCCGCGCACATCCATCGCTTCCAGCCCAGCCGCCACTTGATGCTTTTCCGCGAACAACCTCGACCATGTCCCTACAAATCCGATCTGCTGCGATGGGTTCGTTTGCTGATTCGTCAGCACCTCCGAATCTCTTTCCGGTGCCAGCACCGAAGAAAATGTCTGGTGATACAACTCGTGCGATCCGTACACTCGCGCGGAAAAATTCCCTGCCTCCGTCGATCCCCAATCCGTTCCCAGATCTGCTTCCGGTATGGTCGTGTCGTTCCTCTGCAGCGGCGTTCCGTTCTTCCCGCTTTCGCCGAAGCCGCTGCCACGCACAAAAAAGCTTCCGCGCTCTCCCAATGCTCGCCGCAGTTCCACGAATCCTGCCAACACACCCGATCCGAGCGCCGTGTCCACCGCCCCGCGTTGAGCCTCCGGCACCGCGATGTAGCCATCTGTCTGATACGCCTGCCCCGCCGCAGTCAGCGACCATTTTCCGATCGGCACTCCCGCTGCAAACGACGTATCCGGCGTGTTCATGTTCCCGTAAGAAAACTCTGCGTTCGCGTACGCCACCTCGCCCGTTCGCGTCTTCAAATTCACCACTCCCCCCAGCGCTCCTCCTCCATACAAATCTGACGCGCCTCCATTCGAAACTTCCATCGTTTCGATCGCTTCCCTTGGCACCCGCGCCCAATACACCCATCCGCCAAACGGATCGTTCAACGGAATTCCGTCCACCAGCACGATCGACCGGCTCGTCGCGCTCGCCCCTACTCCCCTTAGCGACACGCCCTGCGATGTCGGATTCGCAAACAGACTGCTCGACCTTCGATAGGTGCTGAAGCCTGGCACCTGCCGCAACACGTCGTCCACCACCAGGCTCCCCGAATCTTCGATCGCTTCCGACGAAACGCCATACTCGCTCGTCGGCACTGCCGGCACGCGATCCGTCGCCGTCCCCTTTACCTCAATCCGCTGCAGGCTGGCTGCCGGAGCCAGCACGATCTGCAGGTTGTCCGTGGCCATACGCGCCCGAATCTCCCGCGTTACCGTTGCGAATCCCGCGAAGCTCACCACCAACGTTCCCGCGCCGGTGGCACCGTCCACGGAAAATCTTCCGTCGTCTCCGCTTCGCCCTATCACCACCCCTGCCGCCGATCTGAATTCAATCAGTGCCCCCGAGACGCCATTTCCCAAAGTGTCCGTCACCGTGCCCCGCAGGCCGCTGCGTTCCTGCGCCTTTCCCCCTGCCGTACACAGGCACACCACCACCATCGCCGCCACTATCTGCCGCTTCCGTGCGAGCCACCAACTACTCATGCTGCTACACACCCATGCGCACGCATCCTTCGATGCTACACAGTTCTTCGCCGAGACTTACTTTGTGCTTACCCTTCCCGTCAACACCATCACCGATGCCTTGGGCAACTCTACCTTCTGCCCATCTTTCCATTCCACTGTCGCCCGTTTTGCCGGACCTGCCGGATCCGCATGGCTGGTCGTCCCCGATGGCCTCCACGCATATTCTTCCGCGCCAAATGTCACCGTCTTTACCGCCCCGGCGAACTGTGCTCCCGTCTCTTTTCCGTTCTCCTCAAAGGCGATCTTCACTTCGTGTGCGTTGCTTGGATCCTTATTGATGATCATCAGCGACCACTCGCCATCCGGCCGCTTCACCGCGTACGCCGTGATCAATTCGTGCTTCGCCTCGTCCAGCAGGTCTCCCGACGCTCCAAACAATTGATGTTCACCCGCGCCATGTTTCACCCAATCCAGATTCAGCATCTGGCTCGCAAAATACTGCGCCGTGTGCTGCCGGATCTCCAAATCCCCGTTCGCCACAAAATTCCCGTAGGTGCTCCATGCTCCGCAGCCCGACCGCAGCGGCTCCGGCTGAATTGGCGAGTGATAATATGCCGCACCCGGCCCGCCATTCAACAAATACGCTCCCACGCTGTCCGCCAGCCACAAGCCCGCAAACAAATCCTGCATCGGATCCGTCAGCGACCAGGAAACATTGCTCTCCGTGTTCATCAGC
>Ga0335077_10003770_pt1 | contig 18407 bp, 21 predicted proteins | sample Lox_Sample_31_FD_207151 | JGI IMG/M metagenome (GOLD analysis project Ga0335077, IMG submission 207151) | Soil microbial communities from Loxahatchee National Wildlife Refuge, Florida, United States - Lox_Sample_3.1 | ecosystem: Environmental > Terrestrial > Soil > Wetlands | place: USA... | reverse complement strand
TATACACCGGGCGCCCAATCTGGCGTCTTCGCCTTTATTGCCGACATGGTCTCCGCCGTGAGCCCGACGCCAACGGCGAGTTATGTCGATCTTTCCGCGACGGAACTGCGGCGATGACGCACTTCGCCGTCTACGACATCACGACGGGCGCGATCCGGCGCCACGGCTCGTGCGCGCCGCGCGACCTCGCGCTGCAGGCACAAGCCGGCGAGGCGACGCTCGAGACGGCCGCTCCCGCGCCCGGCGACCGCTTTGCCGTCGACACCGCGCAATCCCCGCCCACGCTCGTGGCGAAGCCGCAGTGACCATGGCTGAGAACGGATCCGCCGAGAGCCGCATCGGCCGGCTCGAGGGCCGCCTCGGCGCGATCGAGGACAAGGTTGACGCGATGGACCGCAAGCTCGACCGTGTTCTCGCCTGGACGAGCGAGCATACGGGCGCCGAGCTGGAAGGCGCCCGGCGCGAACGCTACGACGCACAATCGCGCAATCTTCGCGCGACGCTTCTTGCCGGCGGTGTCAGCGGTGTCGTCTCGCTCTTCGTGAGCTTCCTCGCCAGCAAGCTCCATTGGCCGTCGTGACGCTCCGCCTCACGCCCGAAATGCTCGCCGCGGCGTACGAATTCCTGCGCGTGTCGGCGCCGTTCCGCGCCTGGAGCCTACCGCACGCGGACGACGTCGAGTTCCACGTCATCGCCGCGCGCGACCGGCGTGGCCATTATTGTCGCGGCGAGAGCGCGCCCCATCGCATCGCCGTGTCGGCCGCCAATGTCGGCCATTCCGAGACGCTCCTGCGGACGATCGCGCACGAGATGCTGCACCTGCATCAAAATGAGCGCGGCACGGAAACGTCCAGGGCCGAGCACAACGTGGAATTCCACCGGCTCGCGCGCATCGTCTGTCTCCACCATGGCTTCGACCCGAGAGCATTCTGATGGATCTCTTTGATGCGGCATTCGCGCTCGTCGTCGGCGAGGAGGGCGGCTACGTGTTCGATCCGCGCGACCGTGGCGGCGAGACGAAATTCGGAATCTCGCGCCGCGCCTATCCGTGGATCGATATCGCAAGTCTCTCGCTTCAGGGCGCCAGGGATATTTATCAGCGCGACTATTGGCAGAAGCATCATTGCGGCGAAATGCCGTGGCCTTGGGCCCTGGCCGTGTTTGATTGCGCAGTGAATCAAGGAGGGGCGGTCGAGCTGGCGCAAGCGGCCCTGGGGCTCGGCGTCGATGGCGCCGCGGGGCGTGAGACGTTCATGGCGATGGCGCGGGCGCAGGATGATGCGTTCCACGCCTATCTCGCGCTGCGCGCCGAGCGCTATGCGCGCGCGCCGGAGTTCGCCGAGTTCGGCCGCGGCTGGATGAAGCGGCTCTTTCGCGTGGCGCAAGCGGCCGAGCATCCGCCGCGGTGATCAGCGGCCTGACACGTTCCCATCCGCCGCGGTGAGAAGCGGCCAATCCTGGAGAAAATGATGGCAGCCTATCTGCTCGCCCGCTGGGGCGAAGCCACGACCAATCACGGGCTCGCTGTCTTAGCGATCTCGCTTTTGCAGGCGCTCGTCGGTGGCCAGCCGCCGCTCACGCTCGTGAGCATGGCGGCTTACGGCATTCTCAACATCCTTCTGCCGGAGTCGAAATGATGTGCAAACTTCTTTTTGCCGCTGCCGCCGTCCTGTCGCTCGCGGCGTGTGCGGCCTTGAACTCGAAGGTCGTTGATCCGCTTCTGACCGATCTTCAGAAGATCAACGCCACGGCGGCTGCGGATCTGAACAACGCCGAGGCGGTGGCCAAGGCCGCGACGCCTCCCGACACCGATGGGGCGAACTGCGCAGCGGCGATGCTGGTGGTGCAGGGCCAGATCGCGCAAGTCATGGCGGCGAACGATCTCTCGAATGCTGGCATGCTCACGGCGGCGGAGGTGGCCTCGCTCTTCCAGCCGGGATCGGCGCAGTACAATCAGGCTGAGAACACCGTCGCGACCGGCTGCATCGCCAAGGCCAACGACGTGCTCGGCGCGGCCAAGGTGGTTGCGGCCGGGGGTGTTGCGGCAGTGCTCCCGCAGATCATCCAGCTCGCCGCCGCGGCGCCATGATCACCGATCTTCTCCGCAATATGGTGTGGGTGTGGACAGGGTGGTTGCTGTTCCTCGTCCTGTCCTTCGCAATTCTTGAAGGCATCGCGCTTACCAAGGGTGGCCTCACGCTCTCGATGTATACGTGGCAGTTGAGTGAGGAGTGGCCGCCCATCATCTGGATTTGCGGCGTGTTGTGCGGCGGCCTTGCGGTGCATTTCTGGTGGCATTGGGCGCCCCCGGGCACGGGGCCGCTCGGCGGCACTGGCGGCTAGTCGGCACGACGCGGTGCGGGTCCGCCCGTGTTCGCAACATCCGATGAGGGCGTGACGCTCGCGCTTACGCCCCGGCGAAGGCCGGGCGCGGCCGTTCGGGACTGCGGCGGCCGACGCGCAGGACGAGGAGCGCGGCGACGATGCAAATGATGCCCGACACCACGAAGGCGCCGTTGTAGTCGCCGAAATCGGTGCGCATCAGCCCGCTCGCATAAGCGAACACGGCAGCGCCGATCTGGTGCATCACCATGATCCAGCCATAGACGATGCCGGCCTTCCCGAGCCCGAAGATGTTGCTGGTGAGCCGCACTGTGGGCGGCACCGTCGTGATCCAGTCGAAGCCGTAGAAGAGCCCGAAGAGGCCGAGGCCCCAGTAGGAGAGGTCGAACGCGAACGGCAGGAACAGCAGCGAGAGGCCGCGCAGCCCGTAATACCAAAACAGCAAGACACGCGAGTCGAATCGGTCCGTGAGCCAACCCGACGCAAGCGTTCCCACGACGTTGCAGACGCCCATCGCCGCCAGCATCTCGGCCGACGTGTTTTCCGGAATGCCGTGGTCGAGGCAGGCCGGGATGAAGTGGGTCCCGATGAGACCGAACGTGCTCGCTCCGCACACGAAGAACGTCGCCGAGAGCAGCCAGAAGTCACGTGACTGAATAGCCTCGCCGAACACGGTGAAGACGGTGGCGAATGGATTGGCGCGCGGCGGTAGCGGTTCATCCGCCGCGTCGTCGGGCACGCCTAAGGGCTTCACGCCGATGTCGCGCGGCCGGTCGTACATGAAGAAGAACAGCAGCGGCAGGACGAGCGCCGCCATCACGCAGGCAGTCCAGACCGACGTGCGCCAGCCGAAACGCTCGATGATGCTGGCGAGAAGCGGCAGAAAGAGGAGTTGGCCCGTCGCGGCGCTGCCCGTCAGGATCCCGATCGCGATGCCGCGATGCGCGACGAACCAGCGGTTGGCGATGACGGCCGCGAGAACGAGCGCGGCCGCGCCCGTCCCGAGTCCGGCGCCTAGGCCCCAGGCAAGCCAAAGATGCCACGGTGCCGTCGCGAACAAAGTTCCGCCGAACCCAAGGATCGCTAGCACCACGGCGCCCATCAGCATTTTGCGCAGGCCGAATCGCTCGACGAGCCCGGCGGAGAACGGGCCTACGAAACCATAGATGAGGAGCTGGACGCCAATCGCGAACGAGATCGTCGAGCGGTCCCAGCCGAATTGCTGCTCGAGCGGAACGATGAGGACCGTGGGTGCCGAGCGTACGCCCGCGGCAACCAGGAAGGTGAAAAACGCGACCGCCGTGATGGTCCAGGCGTAATGGAACCGGGGTTTCTCCGCGGAGGTCATTAAAATGTCACCCGATCTCGGCCCCTTGAGAGGCCGAGTGTCGCAGGCACCGGCGAAACCGCAAGCCTTCTCTTGCGAATGGCAGGGATGCGGCATGACCCCAAAGCACATCGAGCCTCGCCGCCGGCCGGCGGGAGGCTCGAGTTCGATGAGCGGGCCGCGGGCGCTGCCGCGGCCCCGCTTCTAGGCGAACAGCCGGCGCAGCTGCGACAGGGGCTTCAGCGAGGGGCCCCACCATGCCGGCACGGGCGCCACGGTCCGCGCGAGTGGCCGAATTACCACCCCTGAGACAATATTGTCGCGAGCCTGGTTCAGGACCTTCACCACCAGACCATGGCTGGTCAGGGGATGGTCGTTGAACATCTCGATGCGCAGATAATCGCGCCCGGTAACCTGTTTGATCGCCATGAGGATCGGCTCCTTGAGCGCGATCGTCGCATCGGCCGCCATCATGGCGCCGAGGATGCAGCGCCGGCCGTCATACGAACGGAGCTGCTGCTTGCACCAGCGGTCCTCGCGCGACAGCAGGTCGATCACCTTGTCGATCTTGTCGAGGGCATCGATTCGGCCTTCCAAGCCGGTCCCGTCGAAAGGCATAACGCGTTCCTCTTGACCCAGTCGGCACCCGTTCTTGCGGTGCCACCGGAACCAACGGAGGGGACGGGACAAAGTTCTCGCCCATCGGCGAGAGGATGAAGTTTTGTGGCACCCAACCGGCGGGTTAGGGTGGGCGCCCGGACCGAACGAGGAGAGAGCGTTCAGCGGGCGGACATGTCCACCCCACAGCCTTTCGCCGGCGCCCGGCGTGGCTTATGATCGAGTCGCGATCGCCTTTCCGGGGGTGCGCCATGAGGTTCGGGCGGTTTCTTTTGGCGCTGGTCGCCGCGCTTGTCCTCAGCGGGGGCGCGGCGCGGGCGGAATCGGTCGACGTTGCGCTCGTCTTGGCGGCCGACGTCTCCCGCAGCATCGATGAAGGCGAATTCAAGCTGCAACGCCAGGGTTATGCGGCGGGGATCACGAGCCCGCGCGTGCTCACGGCGATCCAGGCCGGCACGCATCGCGCGATCGTGGTCTGCTTCATCGAATGGGCCGGCCCCGAGGAGCAGAATACCGTCGTCAAGTGGACGGTCATCCGTGATGCCGAAGGGGCGGCCGATTTTGCGGCAACGCTCGCGAGCGCGCCGCGCTCGTTCAGCGGACGGACGTCGATTAGCGCAGCGATCGATTTTGCCATGGCCGAGTTCGCGAAGAGCGGCGTCGAGGCCGAGCGCCGCATCATCGATGTCTCCGGCGACGGCACCAACAACGCCGGCCGCCCCATCACCGATGCGCGCGACGAGGCGATCGCGAAGGGCGTTACGATCAACGGCCTCGCCATCATCAACAAGCGGCCGGAAGGCTACTTCTTCGCCCACACGCAGCCGCCCGGCGGGTTGCCGAACTGGTACAAAGAGAACGTCGTCGGCGGGCCGGGCGCGTTTCTCCAGGTGGTCGAGGATTTCACGACCTTCGGCGACGCCATCACGAACAAGCTTTTGACCGAGATCGCGTCCGCGCAATCGCCGCGGACGGCCGCGCCGTTCGATTAGAGCGGAAGCCGCGCGCCCTCAAGCTTGGCCCCGTCGAGGGTCGCGCCGCCAAGGTTGGCGTCATCGAGGATGGCGCCGCTCAGATCCGCCTCGGTGAGGTCGGCGCGGCTCAAATTGGCCATCCGCAGATCGGCACGCGAGAGATCGGCCTTCCTGAGGCAGGTTCCCGCGAGGTTTGCGGGCCAGAAGCGGCCCGAGGGCGAGCCGTCCCGATTGCGGATCTCCACCGGCCCGAGCTGAGCGTCGCACAGTGTTGCTCCCGACAAGTCGGCGCGCGCGAGATTGACGCCGTGCAGTACCGCTTCGGTCAGGTCGCACTGGATGAGGTCGGCCGCCGAGAGATTGGCCATGGTGAGGCTCGACTTGCGGAAAATCGCGCTGCCGAATTTGCATTCGAGCAGGCTCGCGCCGCTCAGATCCACCCCCGTGAAATCGATCCGAACGAAATTGCGGCGATAGAGCTCGGCCCGCGATCCCTCGCGCCCGTGGCTATCTGCCCACATGACGTGATCGCGGATGATCTTCTGGATGTCTTCGGCAAGGGTCGAGATCGACAGGCTGATCTTGGCGCCGGTCAGCGTCGCGCGCGAGAAGTCGACGCCTTCGACTTTCGCCCCGGTGAAGTCGCTGCCTTCGAGATTGGCGCCGGCGACTGTCGCCTCGGCGAGGTCCGCGTTCTTGAAGTCCGCCTGGATGAGATTGGCGTTGCTGAGATCGGCTCCGGCGAGCTGTGCGTCGGCAAGTCGCGTGTTCTGCAGCGTCGCGCCCACGAGGGTCGCCTTGACGAGTTTCGCCTCCGAGAGGTCGGCCCCGGTCAGGATCGCGCCGTCGAGCTTCGCGCCAGTGAGATCGGCGCACTTCAAGCCTGTCGCGCGCATGTCGGATTGGCCGCTGACCGAGCCCTTGAACTCGACCGTGCCGTCGCCCGACGGACCGAGTAGCGAACCCTTGCGCAGATCGCTGCGCTCGAGGCGCGCCCCCTTCAGATTGGCGCCGCGCAGATTGACGCCGCGCAGATCGGCTCCGCTCAGATCGGCATTCGTCAGATCGACGTTGCTGAGATTGGCGGAAAAGAGGTCGCAACCGCGCAGATCGGCATGGGCGAGGCGGCTATAGGAAAGATCGCAGCCCGCAAGCTTCGCGCCGCGCAGATTGATGCGCGTGAGATTTGCGCCGGAGAGAATCTGCAAGGTGAGATCCGCGCACACGCCGCCCGGCTGCTTCTTCGTCCAGCGCTCGTGCAGATCGAGGATCTGAACGATTTCCTCGGGCGTTCGCACGGCCGGACCGGCGCCGTTTGAAGCCCTATTAAGTTGTTGGCGCAGCATGATTTCTTAGAGCGCTTGACCCCGGCTCGCAGGGTAAGCCCAGCGGGTTAAAACGCTGTAAAATTCTGTTCTTTGCGGGCCGCAACTAGGCCGGGAGACGCGCCAGCATCGCGCTCTTGAGCGCGTCCGGGCACGGCAGGCTCGCGATGCGGGGACGGCAGGCAGCCACGGCTTCGTCATCGCCGAGCTCGTCGAGAAGCGCCGCGAAATAGGTGCCGACCGCGCGCTGCTGGCGCTCGGCGATGATGTCGGCCGCCTGGACCAGCAGTTCTTCGAGGCGGCCGGCCGCGCTGTCCGCACGGAAGCGGATGGTTTCGACGCCGCCGATGATCTCGAGCCGGCGCGAGCGCCGGGCGATCGCCTCGATCATCGCGGGGCTGCCGGCAAAGAACCCGTCGGCATCGACGAGCTTCTCAAGCAGCGTTTCGAACTGGCGTCGCTGCGTCGTCGCATCATCGCGGCTCAGCGACTTCTCGCTGCCGAGCTCGCGCTCGATGCGCTCGATCAGGACAAGGCGCGTCTCCGGCATGGAGCCGGCGCCGAAGAGCGGCGCAAACGCTGCGAATGCCGGCGGCACCTTCTCGACCTCATGTCCCAATGCGAGATCGGCGAGCGTGCCAAGCGCGCCGGCGAGGTGCGACTGCGCGCCCAGAACCTCTTGGATGAGCGCTGCGGCGCCCAACAGGCCAGAGGCGATTTCGTCGATGAGCGGCACGAGCGCAGCGCCCGCGCTTGCCCACGTACCGGCCATTGCGAGCTTGTCGGCGGGTCCGAAATTTGTCTCCCACGCCACGCTCAGCGCGAAGCGCAGGTAGAAGGCACGGTCCGTGTCGCTCTTCGCCAGGTCGGCAATTGCGGTGACGAGCGCCTCGATGCCGTCGGGACCGAGCCGAGGAGCCGCGCGCGAGGCGAGTGCGTCGCGTGCCCGAGTGTTCGCGTCCGCGACGAACCGGTCGATCGCGTCGGCGCGCAGGCGCGGCTCGATGCCACGCGCCTTTGCTTGGATCGACGCCATGCGCTGCACGGCCTGCGTCTGCAGATTGTCCTGCCGCTCGAGCATGCGCATGTAGCGATGGTGGTGCAGCAGCTCGGTCGGCGTAATGCCGTAACGGTCGAGGAAGTTGCGCAAGAGCCGGGCGATTGCACGCCTGCTTGCGCGACCATAAAGGTCGTCGAGGGTCTCGCACCATGCCGCGTCGGAGGGCCCTCCGGCGATGCGGACCGGCGCCGCGCCTTTCTGCTTCGGACGCTCCTGCTCGAAGAGGACGGATTCGAACGACGTGCCGTCGTTGCCGAACCGCGCCCGCACGACGCGGACCGCCTCGATCGCCTCATCCCGGTAGAGTTCGTCGGCGCGTGCCCGCGCTTCGCCCTCGCTTCGCGCGAGGCAGTCGATAAGCCAGCGCCCATCGCGCCGCGCCGCGACCTCGTACCGTCTTCCCGATGTCAGGTTGAGCATGCCGGGCCGAGGAGGAGATAGTTCCGAGCCGCGAGTTTAGGTCGAGTGAGTTAACGAATGATGGCCCGTCCGACCGGAGTGGGCGCGCTTGCGCCCTATCGTCCGCATCTCCATAGTCCGCGCCATGCGTCAGCTTCTTCTCATCGCCGCGGCGGTCGCCGTCGCGTTCCTGCTCACCGAGTTCCTATTCTCGTTCTACGACTGGAACCGCATGCAGGCATGCGCGACGGCGGGCGGGCGGAATTGCGGCGGCCCGCCCCAGAGCCTGGGCCGATAGACGGGGGCTTTGCGCGCCGTGGCCGCGCCCGCGCCGTCGCGGTATCATGGCGGCGAGGAGAGCGAACATGGCCGACAAGATCGAAAAATCCGACGCCGAGTGGAAGAAAGAGCTCACGCCCGAGCAGTTTCACGTCGCACGGGAAAAGGGCACCGAGCGCGCCTTCACCGGCCAATACTGGGATTCGAAGGCGAAGGGCACCTACACCTGCGTCTGCTGCGGGCAGGAGCTCTTCAGCTCGGACACGAAATTCGATTCCGGTACGGGATGGCCGAGCTTCTACGAGCCCGTCACCAAAGACGTGGTCGAGACCGAGACCGACGGCAGCTTCTTCATGACGCGCACCGAGGTGATGTGCAGCCGCTGCGAGGCACATCTCGGGCACGTTTTCCCCGACGGCCCGAAGCCCACCGGCCTCCGCTACTGCATCAACTCGGCGTCGCTGAAGCTGAAGCCCAAGGAATGAGGCGCTTCAGTCAGTAGAGCGGATCGCCCGGCGTCATACCAAGTCCGAGCGCAAGCCGACCGGCATTCTGGAATGCGACGCCCGCGAACGCGTAGTGATGCGCAATCGCATGCGCATCGCGCCAATGGCGCTGCAAGGCGTTCATCTCCGTCAATCCCTGGGCGCCGGCGAGGTCGAAGAGCCGATCGACCGCGCCGAGCGCGAGCCGCGCCGCGAGCGTGGCGTTGCGGCGATAGCGCACGCGATGATCGAGTGTGACGGGCTGCTCGGCGAAGAGCCCGGCGTTAATGCCGGCCGCGAGCGTCACGGCGGCATCGAGCTCGGCCAAAGATTCGCCGATCGCGACCTGCATCGGTGCGAGCTCGGCCGACTTGGCGCCAAAGGTCGAGGTCTTCGTCCGCGTGTAGCCGATGAAGCTGTCGCAGGCGCCTTGCGCGACCCCGAGGAGCGGCGAGACGATACCGACCCAAGCTTGCGCCGAGAGCGGCGAGCGGAAGATGACGCCGTCGTCGAGGCGGCAGCCGGGCGCCGTCGCCTCGCGCGCCTCGGTGATCGAGACCGTGTGGTCCGCCGGAACGAACACATTGTCGGCCACGATGTTGTTCGTGCCCGAACCTTTGAGGCCGACGCTGTGCCATACGTCGCGCATATGGAACTGGCCTGGCAGAAGCAGGCAGAGCCGCGCGTCAGGTGTGCCGTCAGCCCCTGCCACGATTGCTCCCACCATCGCCCAGTCGCAGTGATCGCCGCCCGATCCCCACGGCCATTCGCCGGAAATCTCCCATCCGCCGGGCACGGGCTTTGCGCTTCCCACCGGCGCGAACGAGACGACGAACTTCGGATCAGGTGCTTCGCCGAACACGCGCTTTTGCGCGGCGTCGGGGAAATAGGCGAAGATCCACTGATGATGCAGCAGGAACGATAGGCACCACGAGGTCGAGCCGCACACGCGGCCGATTTCGACGCAGGCATTCAGCAGGTCGAGCCAGTCGCCGCCCATCCCGCCGAAGCGCGCCGGGCGCATCATCGGCATGAGGCCCGATCCCATAATCGCCGCCACGTTCTCGGGCGGCAGGCGCCGGAGCTGCTCGGCGCGTCCGGCGTGCGGGGCCACCGCCGCGGCGATCCCGCGCGCCCGCTCGATCACCTCGGCGCGGCTCATGCGCCGATTGCCGCCTTCGCTCGCCATTCCAGTCCCTCCTCGACGGGTCCCGCCAGCGCGCCCGAATTCTCAATTAACCGCACGACCCTGAGCCGCGTCGCCATCCTGGCGGCGCGGCTTTTTTGTTTTTGCGGTTGGCTCCAGCGCGCCTGCACTCACACTGGCAAAGTGTCTTGCGCCCGTCCGGCAGCGTCAATAGCAACCGGGATGCGCCGGGCGCGCGGCTCGTCTAGACTTTCGTTGCTTGGCCCGCCCAACGCGGCGGGTTCGGGCGGGAGGACGGCCTTGGAATTCGGCATGTTCCATGAATTCCGCTGCGCACCCGGGGACGCGCACACGGAGGCTTTCGCCAACGGATTTGCGGAAATCGACGCTGCCGAGCGCATGGGGCTCGATGTCGTATGGCTCGGCGAGCTGCACATGGATCCGACGCGTTCGGTGCTGTCGGCGCCGCTCACCGTCGCGAGCGCTGTCGCCGCCCGCACCACCCGCATCAAGATCGGCACCGCGGTCCAGGTGCTTCCGCTCGGCCACCCGGTGCGCATTGCCGAAGAGGCGGCGACGGTCGACCAGATCAGCGGCGGCCGGCTCATCTTCGGCGTTGGCCGCAGCGGCCTGCCGCGCGCCTATGACGCTTATGGCGTCTCGTACGGCGAGAGCCAGGCGCGCTTTCCCGAAGCGCTCGCCCTCATCAAGCGCGCATGGACCGAGACCTCGTTCTCCTACGAGGGCAAGTTCTTTAGCTGCAAGAACGTCAACCTGTCGCCGAAGCCGTTTCAGCGTCCGTATCCGCCGGTCCGCGTTGCCGCCAACAGCGCCGACACGTTTCCCTATGTCGGCACGCTCGGCGATTCCATCATGGTGGCGGGCCGCGTCGGGCCGCTGAAGGAAGTCGTTCCCAACTTACGCACCTACCGCGAGGCCTATCGCGCCGCCGGGCATCCGGGCGAAGGTGCCGTCTATCTGCGCATCCCCGTCTATGTCGCGGAGACCGAGGAGCTGGCCCGCGGGGAGCCGGAAGAGGGCATCATGGCTTTCTACCGGACGCTGGGAGCGCGGCTCGAAGCCTCGGCCGGGCAAGCGGGCGCGCGCCCTACCGAACGTCGCGCCGAGCAGGGGCGCGGACTGCAAACCATGACTTATGAAGAAGTGCTGCGCGACAAGATCGTGGTCGGGACGCCCGCGCGCGTGGCCGCGCACCTCCAAGAGCTGCGCGAGGAGATCGGCTTCGACGGAATTCTCGCCGAGCTCAACTGCGGCGGGCGCCTGCCGCCGGCGCGGGTGATGAACTCGCTCCGCCTGATCTGCGAAGAGGTGATGCCACGCTTCCGGTGAGGACCATGCGCGCTGCATTCGTGCTTTCGCTCGTACTGCTCGGCGCCACTGCTGCCGCTTCGAGCGCCGATCCATTGAAAATCCGCGTGGGCTATCAGGCGACGCCCGAAAAATTCGCGCCTTTCCTCGCGCACCGGCAGGACATCGTCCCGCACCTCGGCAAGTCTTACGAGCTCGAGGCCTTGAGCTTCCAGGCGTCCACCATCGAGATCACGGCGCTCGCCGCGGGCGACGTTGATTTCGCGCTTTTGGGATATTCGTCGTTCGGCATCGCCGTCGACGCGGCCAAGATGGAGGATGTGCGTCTCGTCTTCGACAATTTCCGTGACGGCGTCGACGGCTGGTACTCGTTCAATTTCGACGTGCTCAAGGACAGCCCGGTCCGCACGGTCGAAGACCTGAAGGGCAAGGTGCTTGCCACCAACGGTGGCGGCAGCGTTTCCGATATCGCCATGCGCTATGTGCTGAAGAAGCACGGGCTCGAGGACAAGCGCGACTACACCTCCGTCGAAGTCTCGCTCGCCAACATGGTGCCGATGCTGACAAGCCGCAAAGTCGATCTCGGCGCACTCAACACCAACTTCGTGCACGACCCCGAAATCGCCGCCCAGCTCCGGCCCTTGTTCCTCGAGAAGGACGCTTTCGGCGTGACCGAGTTCGCGTTCTATTGCGCGCGCAGCGAATATCTGGAGAAGAACCGCGCGGCGCTCGCCGATTTCTTCGAGGATATCGTGCGCGCGGGACGCTGGCTGCACACGCCCGCGAACCGCCCGGACGCGATTGCGATGGTGTCGAAGATCATCAAACTGTCGCCCGACATCATGGCGCGCTACTACCTGCTTCCGGGCGCCGACGATTATCGCGATCCCAACTCGCGGCCCGACGTAGCGGCCTTGCAGCGCAATCTCGATGCCATGCAGGAGCTGGGGTACATCAAGTCGCACATCGACGCCGCGAAATACGCCGACCTGTCGCTGCTCGACGCCGCGATCGCGCGCGTCGACAAGGCGGGCGTCGGAAAGTGAGCTGAGGCGCGGGGATCCGCCATGCCGATCATCGACGTGCACACGCACATGTATACGCACGAGTACCTCGCCGCCCTGCGCGCCAAAGGCGGCGTCTACAGCCTCAAGATGCGGCCCGACGGGCGCGAGGAGATTTTCCGCGGCGATACGCCGGTCGCGATCCCGCAGCCCGGTCACCTCGATTATGACCTGCGCATCGCGGCGATGGATGCCAACGAAATCGACATCGCCATCGTCTCGTTGACCTGCCCCAACTGCTACTGGGGCGGCGAGGAGACGAGCGCCGCGGTGGCGCGGCAATCCAACGATTCGATGGCGGTGGCGCAGCGGAAGTATCCGGGCCGCATCCTGTGGTACGCGTCGCTGCCGTGGGAATATCCTGCGCGGGCGGTCGACGAGCTCAGGCGCAGCTGCGATGCCGGCGCCGTGGGCGTGATGGTGCTCGCGAACGTGTCCGGGAAGAGCCTCACTGATCCGTTCTTCGCGCCCATCTGGCGCGAGATCGATCGCCGCGCGCTGCCGGTCCTCGTCCATCCGACCGATCCGCCGGGCGCGGACCTTATGGACATGGGCAAGTACGATCTTTCCTGGGCCGTGGGCTTCATGGCCGACACGACGCTCTGTTTCGCGCGCATGATCTTCGACGGGTTCCTCGATCTCTATCCCAACCTGAAGCTCATTGCCTCGCACGGTGGCGCGACGCTTCCTTATCTCGTCGGCCGCTTCGACAAGGGCGACGAGGTCGAGCTGCCGCAGCGCCGCAAGGTGAAAGCGCGGCCTTCCGTCTATCTGAAGCGCATCTATTACGACTGCATCACCTACAATCTCGGCGCGCTGCGCTACCTCATCGACGTCGTGGGGGCGGACCGCGTGCTCTACGGCACCGACTATCCGCACCAGGTTCACGACATGCCCGGCGCGCTCGCCAACACGGCGGCGCTGGCGCCGGACGTATGCCGCGCGATCCGCAGCGAGAACGCGATGCGGACGTTCGGCCTCGCGCGCTAGAAGATGAGGCAGTTCGATACGGCCGACATGGCAGGGATGACGGCATTGGCGCAGTCGTAGCGGCGGCGGAACTCGTCGATCCGCAGTGGCGTGTCGAGCGCGATGAAGCTCCAGACGTCGTTGTGCTCGAGGAGCTTGCCGGGCAGCTTCTTGTCGTCCCATTCCGCCGAAGGGAGAACGGCGTAGGCGTACTCCGGGTCTATGCCGATCCCGGGAACCGGCACCGGTGCCTTGAGGCCGGTATAGAGGCCGAAGGCCTGCGGATTGGGAGTGAGGACATTGCCCGGGACCTGGTCGTGGCTGCGGATCGATTCGAACAGGCTCGCAAGCGCCGCGTAGGCCTGGTCGTGATAGGGAAAGCGGTCGTGCCGGACGATGTAGAGCGCAAGGCTCGCCGCTAATGCCGCAACAAGCGCCGCCGTCGCTCCTCCGGTCAGGCGGCGAGGCCAGCTTCGCGCCAGCTTCTCCGCCCCGAACGGCAACGAGATCAGCACAAGGCACGTGACCGGGACCCACAATCTCGGCATCGACCCCGCGGCATAGAAAACGTTGATCGCCGCCAGCGATCCGTAGAGAACGATGAGGGGCAGGTTGCGGCGCGACAGGAACGAGACGAGGATTGCGGCGAGGCTCAGGGCGATGGCGAGCGGCGCCGCCGCGGCTCCGAGCGAGAGCCAGGGGGCTTTCGACCAGAGACCGGGTACGAGCGCTTGAGGAATCTCGTAGATCGCGCCGGTCGCGAGCGTCGTGCGCATGTCGGCGAGCGTCTGCGACAGCGTGCGCAGCGACGATGCGGGATCTACCGGCAGCGTGCGAAAGAACATCGCGAGCTGGTTGATGCCGTCCTGGCCCAGCCCATGCGTATCGATGAAGCGGTTGCGCGTCACCCATGCGGCGAACGGCAGAATGAATCCGACGGCGTAGGCGAGGTAGCGCGGACCGTCGCAGCGCCAGTCGGTTCGCTCGACACGGAGCGCAACGAGGTAGATGAGCGGCAGCAAAACCGCCGCCGCGAAACTCGCCCGGATCGCCATGCCAAATCCGGCGACAAGACCGAATAGGAACGCGGTTCTGTGGCGGATCTCGCCCTTCGCCCATCCGATGTCGGCGAGCAGCAGCGCCACGAGCGCCCACAGCACCGTCGGCATCTCGCTGTCGGTCATGCGCGAGAATTGCCAGTAGTAAGGATCGAGCCCGAGCAGAAACGGCACCGCGAGCTGCACCAGCGGCGACCGGCTGAGGCGCCGCGCATAGAGATAGGCAAGAAGAATGCCGGCCGCGCCGTAGGCGATCATGCCGAGCTTGACGACCAGCAGGCTCAGCGGGATGCCGGCGAGCGCGACGAACGGCGTCAACAGAATCGGCAGGCCCGGCGGCCAGGTCGTATGCGGGATGTAGAATTGCGGATCGAGGCTTCGCGTGTAGCCGCGGCCGTCAACGAGCGACTGGCTCAACGCGACATAGCTTTCCGCGTCGCGCGTATCGAACGCCGAGAAGTCGAGGCGGGGGTTGGGGTCGACAAAATATAACAGCATCAGCGCCACGACCGCGGCGGGGACCAGATACGCGGACGACAGCACGACGCTCCGGCGCGGCACGGAACGCGCACCGGCCGTGTCGTCTTCGAGGGCAGTTGGAAAGATCGGTTTTTTCATTCGCCTCTTGCCGCGGTCCTCCATCCTTTTGGCTGCCTTGTGCCCGATCGTCCGACCGCCTTCAATGGCGCGACGGGAAGGCCCCATCGGCGCAGTCTATCAGTGAAAGAAAAGAATATGGAGTTTACGGGCCGGAAGCCGAGCCGAGCGCAGGACTGGCGGCCGTTGGCGCGCGCTGCGCTCTTGGCGCTGTTCGCGACCCTGACCGGAATCGCGGCGGCCGGCGCGCAGCCCGCGCCGGCGAATAAGGTCAATTACTATTACCCAGAGAACTGGCTCTGCCGGCCCGATCATAACGAAGCGTGCGAGGTGGATCTCTCGACCACCGTGATCGATGCGCAAGGCAAGACCAGCCTGAAGCGGTTCAGCCGCAATCCGCAGGCGCCGATCGATTGCTTCTATGTCTATCCCACCGTGTCCGAGGAAAGGGGGCCGATCAGCGATCTGAACGAAGGGCGGGCGGAGCGCGATGTCGTGCGCCAGCAGTTTGCCCCGTTTGGCTCGAAATGCCGGCTCTATGCGCCGCTCTATCATCAGGTCACATTGTCAACGCTGGCGTCCGAGGCCCGCGGAGTAGCACCGAATTTCGACCCGCTCGTCCCGGCGCGCGATGTCATCAATGCGTGGAAGACCTATGTCGGGCACGACAACGCAGGGCGCGGCTTCGTCCTCATCGGACATAGCCAGGGCGCGGCAATCCTGAAATACATCGTTGCCGGGCTGATCGAAGGCACGCCGCTCGCCCGACAGCTTGTCTCCGTCATCATTCCCGGCACCGACATCGATGTGCCTAAGGGCGAGAGCACCGGCGGTACCTTTGCCTCGATTCAACTGTGCCGGACGGCGGACGAGACCGGGTGCGTGATCGTCTATTCAAGCTACCCGGCGAGCGATCCGCCCGGCGCGAACGCGAGCTTCGGGATGAGCGCTCGTCCCGGGATGCAGGACGGCTGTGTCAATCCGGCCCGGCTTGCAACGGGCGGAACCACGCTCGACGCCTTCCTGCCGGCGACGGGCGTGCTCAAGACGAGAAATCGCACACCTTTCCTGGCGGTGCCCGGGTTGCTGTCGGGCGAATGCACCTTTGCGGAGAACCACAATTTTCTCGCCATCTCGATCGCCCAGGATCGGCGCGCGCCGAAGGTTCAGCAATTCCTGCGCGCGGTGGTCGCGCAAGAACCCACCTGGGGTCTGCACGCGATGGACATCAATCTCGCGCTCGGCGATCTGATTGGCATCGTCGGCACAGAGACCGACGCCTGGCTCGCGCGCAATCAGCCCGTCGCCGAGGGGAGCACAGTGCCGCACTGATCCCGCGCGGGTGGACGAGAGGAACCCGCCGGGGCTAAAAGCGCGTGAAAGAGCGGGCTTGCCGGATTAGCTCAGCGGTAGAGCAGCGGTTTTGTAAACCGAAGGTCGGGGGTTCAATCCCCTCATCCGGCACCAGCACGCGGCCCTGTTTGCTCTCGGGCGCAAATCTCCCGTACATCCCATAACGACCGGCATTCCCCCGCCAATGCGGCGCGCGGCTTGGCCGCTCACCGTCCGTATTGCAGGACGAGGGTGGTGCGGTCGAGCACGTGACCCTTCAAGCCGGCCGCAAGCTCGTCGCGCGAAAGGCCCGGCTGCAGCGCGTCTGGCGGCAAGTCTGTCGCCATGAGCAGGAACGTAAACGGGTGCGGCTTCTGGCCGGGCGGCGGGCAGGGGCCAAAATATCCCTCGCCCCCCGGACCGTTCTTGCCGCTCGTGAATTCGCTCGAGGGCTTGCTCGCCTCGCCTTCCTTGAGCGATGTCTTCGTCGCCGGGATACCGTACGCGATCCAGTGCAGGAATCCGGTGAGCGCCGGTGAGGCCGGATCGATGAGCGCGATCGCATAGCTCTTGGTCGCGGCGGGCGCGCCCGACCAGGTGAGCGCGGGCGACACATTCTGGCCGCCGCAATTGTTCGCTTCGGCAGCATATTTCGCCGTGAGATGCGTGAATTCCTTGTGGCCGGGCGACACCAGGCTGAAGGCCGGCTTCTTGTCGGCGGCCGGCGCCGGGCCGGCGAGAAGCGCCATGGCAATGACGGCCGCCGCGGCGGCCTCGAACGATCGCGATTCCCTCATCTCGTCATCCTCCCCCTAAATGTGCGCGTCATTCTCCCCGCTTTTGCGCACGCGCCAACTCCCCCTCATTTCACGAATTCGTTATCGATGATCGTGTCGTAACGCGGCAGCTTCTCCTCCGGCTTCAGGAAGCCGGCGGCGACGTTCATGTCGTCGCTGTTCTCGAGCATCTTCGCCGTGGTTGTCGGCAACTCCGGCGTCATCGAGCGCACCATGTCATAGGACGCCGCCAGCACCTTGTCGTCGTAGGTCGGGAAATGCGCCTTCATCTCGGCGAGCGCGGCGGTGCGGTCACTGCGGATGAGCTTCAGTGCCTCGACCACGCCATGCACCATCTTCGTGCACACCGACTTGTGCGCCGGACAGAAATCCGCGCGCGCCAGGAGCAGCGCCGCCGATAGCGGCGAGAATTGCGTGGGCTCGCCCTTCGCCGAATCCGACACGAGCACACCCGAGGCGTCGAGCAACGCCTGCTGCGGCGTCGGCGGGCCATTGGCGAAGCCGTCGATCGCCTTGCGCTCGAACGCCGCCAGAAACTCAGGCGGCTGCATCGGCGTCACCTGAATGTCCGTGGGCGCGACGCCGGCCTCCTTGCCGATCACCTTCAGCACGATGTCGGGGATTGCGGCCACGCCGCCGACGGCGAAGCTGTGCCCCTTGAGGATCTTGCCGCGGACGGAAAGCGGCGCGTTCGGATCGAAATGCGCGGCCTCGGCGATCTCCTTGCGGATGACGATGTCCTGGCCCGACTGGTTGATCGCGGTCGCGAGCGCGGTGAGCTTCTGGCCGCGCGCGTTGGCGCGGTCGATCGACGGGCCCGACGACATCGAGAAATCGGCCGAGCCCGAGATGACAGCGTTCATCGAGCCGATGCCGGTGATGTAGGTCACTTGGACCTCGAGCCCCTGGTCCGACCAGAGATGCCGGTCGGCGGCGACATACTGCACGAGGAAGAGCAGGTTCTGGCCGGGGATCGCCAGCACCGCATGCTCGTTCTCGGCATACGCGGGCGTCCCGAGTGCCGCCGCGGCGAGCGCCGCTCCGATGATGCTGCGTACTGCCCGGCCCATGATGCCCCCCTTTACTGTGACCTTATTGTGGCTTTGCTGCGCTGCGACGCGGCAACACGTCGTCACCGTTGAGCCAGGCGCGGATCGCGTTCTCCGCGCGCAGCACGGCGAGCCCCTCGCGCAGTGTCACCATGTGGCTCGCAAGCCCGAGATCGTCGAGCGCCGCAATCTCGCCGGTGATATAGCCGGCAGCAAGATGGCGCGGCCAGTCGAGGCTCGGCACCTCCACTCTTC
>Ga0335077_10003769_pt1 | contig 18407 bp, 13 predicted proteins | sample Lox_Sample_31_FD_207151 | JGI IMG/M metagenome (GOLD analysis project Ga0335077, IMG submission 207151) | Soil microbial communities from Loxahatchee National Wildlife Refuge, Florida, United States - Lox_Sample_3.1 | ecosystem: Environmental > Terrestrial > Soil > Wetlands | place: USA... | reverse complement strand
TGGACATTCCCGGACCGCCGCTCCTCGTCTCGCCGCTCGCCGACCTGACCACCGCGATGGAACCACCGCATCATGGAGCACGGGGCGGGGTCGGCCTCGTGGTCGGCTCCGGGGCGGCAGCGATGCTGACGGCGGGAGCGCTCCTGGTCTGGCGGCCGTGGCAGCGGTCTCCACATCCGGACGCCTTGGCGGTTGCCGAGCCGCAGTCCGTGGCGGCGCAGACCGCGCCGCAGGCCACGTCCGCCTCCGTCTCTCCTCCGGAGCCCGAGCGAGAACACGCCCTGCCGCCGTCGCCGTTCAGCTCACCTCATCCCGATCCTGAGCCGAGGCCTCATCCTGATTCGACTCGCGCGCCGGATAGTGACCAGATCGTGGCCGCGGCCGCTCCCAGCTTTCAGTCCGACCTCTCGGTGCCGACGACCGATCTGGGCCTGACGCCATCCACCGGGTCGACCACGGCCACAGCGGCGGTTCCGCCGGCGGAGCTTGCCAAGCGGCTCGATGCGGCCGAGCGCCGGGCGCGCACCGAGCTTGTCGCGGCCCTGAGCGGATTCCATGATGTCCTGAACGCTTCGCGGCTCGGCGCGCCGGGCGGGGTGAGCCAGGCCCGCGCCGACTGGAACAGTGGCGTGACCGCGCTCCGGCAGTATCGGGCGCGCATCGCCCGGCTGGAGCAGACCTACGAAGACAGCGTCCTCGCTTCACAGCGCGCCCAGAGCTGGTCGCCCGACGCGATGCGACCATGGGCAACGCGGCAGAGCCCGGCCGAGCCGACAGAGACCTCGCAGCTCGCGGAGCTGATGTTCGCCCAGGTCAACGAAGGCCTCGACGTTCTGGGGTCGCTCCAGGGTCAGTACGAGATCAGGGACGGGCGCATTAAGTTCAGCAACCCGACGTCGGGGACCCGGTTCCTCAGTATTCGCACCTGGGTTGACCAGCGGATGCAGAGTTGGGCCGCGACGCCGGACGGCGCAAGACCGCCGACCGTCTCCGCCATCCTCAGGGCGCTGGGCGAGGGATTCCCTTCAGTCGAGTAGGGTGACCCGGTCCACCTGCGGATGCGATCGCCTCCGCTGGAGGGCCCCGACATGCTCCGCTCGCCGCTCATCGCGCTCGCGCTCCTGTCCGTCGTCCCCGGTGCCGTTTCGACGCCCGCCATCGTCGAGTACGTGATTCCGCGCCCGGGGAGCTTTCCCCACGACCCGGCCGTCGGGCCTGATGGTATTGTCTGGTACACCGACCAGAACAACAGCTACATCGGCCGGCTCGACCCAGCCACGGGGACCTTCACCGACTTCCCGACGCCGACTCCCGCGTCCGGCCCGCACGGCCTTCTCGTGGCGCCGGACGGCAGCGTCTGGTACACCGCCCAGCGGGTCGGCGTGATCGGGCATCTCGACCCGGCCACCGGCCACATCCGGGAATTCCCGCTGCCGGAAGAGGCGGCGAACCCGCACACGCCGCTCCTGTTCGGCGGCCGGATCTGGTTCACGGCGCAAGGAAACAACAGCTATGGCGTGCTGGAACCGACGACCGGCCAGGTTCGCGTCTGGAAGGTGCCGACGCCGCATGCGCTCCCATACGGCATCGCCGCCGCGCCGGACGGAGCTCTGTGGATCGCGCTCTTCGGAACCAACCAGCTTGGCCGGGTCGACGTCGCGACGGGAGCCATGCGCGAGTTTCCTCTCCCCAACGAAGCGGCGCGTCCCCGGCGTCTCGTGGTCGCGGCCGATGGCACCGTCTGGTACACCGACTATGCGCGCGGCTACCTCGGCGCGCTCGACCCGAAGACCGGGAAGGTGCGCGAATGGCCCTCTCCCACGGCGCGTTCAGGGCCCTACGGAATCGCCATGGGCACGGACGGACGGATCTGGTTCGATGAGGCGGGGTCGGGACTCGTCGTCGCTTTCGATCCGAAGACCGAGAAGATGGAGACCGTCCGCATCCCCACGCCCGGCGCGATCGTGCGCAACATGGCGGTCGATGCGCCCCGGCACCGCCTGTGGCTGGCCTTGAGTGGCACCGGACGCATCGGACGCATCGATCTCGCGCCATGATTTGTCAGGCAGCCTCCTGACTTGCGCCTCGCGCGCGCGCGGCGCTCTGGTGTGCGGCGTGATGACGCGATCCGGACGCGACTCTTATCCACACCAATCCACAGCGCTCCACAGAGTCCACACTCGCCGGACGTCAAGCGCGCCCGGGCCGGCTTGACGCGCGGTCGAACGCGCCGCAACTTGTGCCTCCGTTCTTCCCCCGTCTGCCCCAGGCTCATGGCCACTCCGCTCGAAGAGCTGATCAGCGCGTTCCGGTGCACCTTCTTCCCGGTGCAGGTGCTCGTCGTCGATGACGACGTCACGTCGCGGGCGGCGATGCGCCGCATTCTGGAGCACGAGGGCTACACGGTGATCGTCGCCGAACACGCGGAAGACGCGCTGCGCCTGCTGGAGCGGACCCATGTGCCCGTCGACCTGATCATTACCGACGTGCAGATGCCGGGCATGGGTGGGGACGCGCTCGCTTCACGGGTCCGCGAATCGTCCCCGGACCTGCCCGTCATCTTCGTGTCTGGAGAGCCCAGGTACGACACGCTCCCGGGCAGCGTCGGCGGCCCCGCCAGATTCCTGCTGAAGCCGTTCCTCCCCGCCGAGCTGCTGGCGGCCGTCGAGGGAGCTCTCGAGCCCCTCCCGGAGGAGTCCACGTCCCTGACGAGCCGCCTCGCCGACTAGCGGGCGCCAGACCGGACGCGGCGTCCGGACCCGCAGGGACGTGGTGATACGGGTCACGACGCAACCAGCCCGGAGCGCCGGGACAGGCCCGGCTCCGACGCTGGCCCACCCGTTGCCATCCCACCGTGTCGATAGGCGAAAGCCCGGATTTCACCCGGGCATCGCGCGCCTTCGACGGGGAATTGCATGATGTCGCGGAGCGACCACAAGCCGCTGGATGCCCCGGCCCCGGGGATGCTGGTGCAGGGGCGCTTTCGACTCAGCCAGCGACTGGCGGCCGGAAGCGGCTCGATGGTGTACGCCGCCCTCGATCTCCATCAGGGGATCGAGGTGGCACTGAAGGTGCTCCAACTGCCCGACGCCGAACGCTCCCGGGTGCGACGGGATGTGCTTGCACTCTGGGACATTACCCACGACCATATCGTCCCCATCCAGGGCTGTTTCGAGGACGCGGAGCGGTTCTGGGTCGTGGCAGACCTGATTGACGGGCCTGACCTCGCGGCCGCCGTCGCGAGGTCGCCACTCTCGTCCGACGAAGTGGCGGCCATCGGGAGGGGAATCGCTCTGGGCCTCAAAGCCGCTCACCGGCGCGGCATTCTTCACCGCCACATCAAGCCCACCAACATACTGATCGCCCGGAACGTGCGCGGGCGCCTTGCCGACTTTGGGTGCGCCGGCTTCGGCCTTCCCGCGACGGGCACGGGGCCACTCGACTTTGCGGCGCCGGAGACCCTGGCCGGACAGCCCGCCGATGCCCGGGCCGACCTCTACGGTCTTGGCCTCAGCCTGTTCTTCGCGTTGACTGGCCGGCTGCCCCCGCGCCAGGCGGCGGACCGACCCCCGGCCGCCGCCCCGGACGGCCATCGCCCGTCCAGATACGTCGCGACCGTTCCTGACTGGCTGGACGACGCGATCGCGATGGCGACCGCGGCGCTTCCCGCCGACCGCTTCAATTCGGCCGGTCGCCTTGCCGAGGCGCTGGCGCCGATTCCGGCCGGGACCCGACGGGCGCCGGTCGCCACGTCCTGACCTTCCCTTCTCACGCCTCGATTCCGTCGCTGCCTCCCGGACCATAGCTTCCGGGTGTGACCACCGAACGTCTCTACTTTACGGACAGCTATCTGACCCGGTTCGACGCATCCGTCGTTGACCGGGGAGACGGGGGGCGCCGCGTCTACCTCGATCGAACGGCCTTCTACCCCACCTCGGGCGGCCAGCCATGCGATTTCGGCCGGCTCGAGGGCATCCGGGTGGCGGACGTGATCGACGAGGGCGACCGGATCGGCCATCTGCTCGACGCGCCCCTGGCCGCCTCCAGGGTGCAGGGCGAGGTGGACTGGACTCGCCGCTTCGACCACATGCAGCAGCATACCGGCCAGCATCTGCTGTCCGCGGTGTTCGCCGAGCGGTTCGGCAGCCAGACGGTCAGCGTTCACTTCGGTCAGGAATCGTCCACACTGGACCTCGACCGCGAGGCCCTTCCGCATGCCGCGTTGACCGAAGCCGAGGCGGCCGCCAATGCGGTCGTGACCGAAGATCGCGAGGTGACGGTTTCGTTCGAAGACGCCAAGCGGGCGACCGGGCTCCGGCGCTCCACCGAGCGCACCGGAATGCTCCGCATCGTGACCATAGCAGGCCTGGACCGGAGCGCTTGCGGCGGGACTCATGTCCGGCGGACCGGCGAAATCGGTCCGATCCTGATCCGGAAGGCGGAACGGGTCCGCAAGCAGCTCCGGCTCGAGTTTCTCTGCGGCGGCCGAGCCACCACCCGGGCCCGGCTCGACCTGGAGGTCCTTTCGAAGCTGGCCGCCCTCGCCTCGTCGGGGTTCGACGACCTCGCACCGGCGATCGAGAAGCAGGCCGCCGATCTCAAGAGAAGCGAGGCGGCGCGGCGCGAGCTGGAGTCCCTGGTGTACCGCCGCCGCGCGAGTGACCTGTATCACCAGATGGAGGCCGACGCCGCGGGCCGGCGGGTGATCATCGAAGGACCCGGACCCGACACAGCCGGCGCACCAAGCATCGACGCCCTGCGGAGCCTGGCGCAGGGGGTCGTTTCGCTCCCGGGTGGGGTCCTGTTGGGAGCCTCACGCAGGCCGCCCACCCTGCTGATCGCGACCTCCGAGGACAGCGGGCTGGATGCGGCCCGGCTTCTCAAGACGGTGCTCGAAGAGTTCGGCGGACGCGGCGGTGGTTCACCCCGCATCGCGCAGGGCACCCTGGCGCAGGACCGACTCGACGAAGCGCTCGCGAGGGCACGGGCCTGCCTCATTCCTTGAGCGGGATAGCGGTAGCGTCGGATCCTCACCGATACGAAATCCAATCGTCATCAAGCTTGTCAGGCGCGCGCCATGATGGGGCCTTAGCGTGTCATCACCGTCGCATCGAACGATGCGGCGGTGATGTCCGTCACCTTCATAGGAAGCGAGAACCACCATGCGTGCCATTCACAGCCTCACCCAAGGCGGCGCGTGGATCCTGACCACACTCGTGGTCGCCTCCGCCTGCCACTCCGGGCCTCGCTCCGAGGCCCTTACGCGCCACATCGACGAAGTCAGCCTGATAGCCGAACGGGACAGCCTCCTGGCGGAGGTAACGGCGAATGCCAAGCTCATATCCGATATCCAGTCCGAGCTCGGCCGGGTTGAAGCGAAGCCTGCCCGCGCCGCGCCGGAATCCGCCTCTTTGGAAGTGACCAAGGACCAGCGGGCCTACACCCTCGAGCGGGTCAGGCAACTCACCACCCGGCTCCAGGCAGCGGAAAGCCACCTCGTCGCGAGTGAACGGCGGGCGCAGCGCCTCGCCCGGACCGTGGACAGCCTCGGCGAGCAGAATGGGGAGGCCAAGTCCACGATCAACGACCTGATGGCCATGATCGTGAATCAGCGCGAGACGATGACCACCCTGGGTGCCCGGGTGGACAGTCTGACTACCGTGGCGCTCGACCTCGCCGACAGCGTGGGCCACCTGACCGACGATCATAACACCGCCTATTTCGTCGTTGGCACCCGGGATGAGCTGCTGGCGAAGGGCGTGGTGACGGAGGAAGGGCCGCGGTCCTTCCCCCTGATCGGGCGGCGCAAGGTGGTGCCGGCCCGTCAGCTCCCGCTCGGGGAGTTCACCTCTATCGACCGGTCGGTGACGCGACGGATTCCTCTACCCGACTCGACCAAGCACTACACGATCGTGTCGCGCCAGGACCTGAGCCAGCTGGAGTCGCCGGTGCACGGCACCGAGGTGAGTGACAGCATCCAGATCGGGGCGCCGGACAGCTTCTGGGAACCCTCCCGGTACCTGATCGTCATGGAGCGATAGGCAATGAATGGGGTGGGCCCCCGCCGGGGGCCCGCCTCACTGCTGACGGCGCCGCCGCCGAGTAGGCATCGCGCGCCGCGGGTCCTCCGGCCAATCGTGCTTGGGATAGCGGCCCCGCATCTCCTTTCTCACATCGAAGTAGCTGGTCTCCCAGAAACCGGCCAGATCTTTCGTGACCTGAACCGTCCGGCCCGCTGGAGAAAGCAGGCGTAGCGTGACGGGAACCTGGCCGCCACCCAGCCGCGGCGTGTCGGTCCAACCGAAGACCTCCTGCAGCCGGACCGGGAGCGCGGGAGCGGCCGGATCCGAGTAGTCCAGCTCGATGCGCGACCCGCTCGGAACCACCAGGTGCGTCGGCGCCAGGTCCTCCAGTGCGCGGCGCTGTTCCCGGTCGAGCAGCCGGAGGAGTGCGCTTCCGAGCTTGAGGCGGGGAAGGTCCGCGCGACGGCGGAACCCAACCAGATCCGGGCCGAGCCACCGATCGAGCTCAGAGAGAAGCGCCGAATCGGACACATCGGGCCAGGGCGCGCCCCGGAGCTGATGGACAAAACCCAGCCGCGCGCGGACCGCACGCGCCTCATCCGTCCAGTCGAGGGCACCGAGGCCGACCCTCCGCAGCCAGTCGAGGAGAGTCGCCTGGATCAACGAAGAGTCAGGATGCCGGATCGGCCGTTCGCGGATGATGATGGCGCCGAGCCGCACCCGCTCGACGGCAATGACGCCCTCGACCGCGTCGTCCCACGTTACGGACTCCTCGAGTTCGAACTGGGACTCGAACAGCGACTCCACTTCGCTCTCGGTGAGGGTCGCCCCGAGGCGCACCCAACTTTCGCGCCGTTCCCCATCCAGGTCCGCCGCCACCAAGTAGTCGGACCGGGCCAGTGTGGGGGAGTCGGTGACGACACCCTGGCCGTTTCTGAGGAGGAAGCGTCCAACGCTCCCCGGCCGGAGCTGCCCGACGCGATCCGGGTAGGCAAGCGCAAGCAGCACCCCGGCCGTGGGCGAACCTCCCGAGCCTTGCTGCTCGGCCGCGGTAATCAGGCGCCGCCACTCTCGTGCCCCCTCCCGGATCCGCTGCACCGCACCGCGATCGACCGAATACGAGTGGTAGACTGGCGGGAGATCGGGGCGAGACACCAGGTCGAGCCGCAGCTCGAGGTCGGCGTCGACTGGCGCGCCATCCCCGCGCAGTGGATCGCGCTCCTCGAGCAGGGCCGCGATCGGCGCCGCCAGGGAGAGAGCGCCGAGCGCCGCGCCTTGCAGCAGCAGGTGGGCGATGCGGGGGTGGGCCCCCAACTCGGCCATGCGACGCCCATGAGAGGTCGCGCCGCCGGTTCGGTCGAGGGCTCCCAGCTCCGCGAGAAGGGAGCGAGCCTCGGTCAACGCGGCGAACGGAGGGGCATCGAGCCAGCGCAGCCGTGCCGGGTCTCGTACGCCATGTACGGCCAGCTCGAGCGCCAGGCCGGCCAGGTCCGATTCGAGGATCTCTGGGGTGGGACGCGGGAGGAGCGACGAGTCCTCCATCTCTGGCCAAAGCCGGTAGCAGACCCCTGGCGCGGTGCGACCGGCACGGCCCCGCCGCTGGTCGGCCGAAGCGCGCGACACTCTGACCGTGGTGAGACGGGTCATCCCTGATCCGGCGGAGTATCTGGGCACGCGAGCCAGGCCCGAGTCCACGACCACCCGGACTCCTTCGATGGTGAGACTCGTCTCGGCGATGGCGGTGGCGAGAACCACCTTCCGCTGCCCGACCGGCGCGGCCCGGATGGCGGCGTCCTGTTCGGACTGAGTGAGATTGCCATAGAGCTGATGGACGCTCCAGCCCCGCCCGCCCTCGAGCAGGTCGGCCGTACGGCGAATCTCTCCCTGGCCCGGGAGAAAGACGAGGATGTCGCCCTCCTCGCGGGCGAGCGCGTCCCGCACGGCGCTCGCGACCGCCGCCTCGATGCGCGTCTCGGGCCGCCGGGGAAGGTACCGGGTTTCGACCGCGTGGCTCCTTCCCTCGCTGGTGATGATCGGCGCCCCTCCCAAGAGCCGCGCGACCGGGTGGCCCTCCAGCGTCGCAGACATGACCAGCAGTCGGAGATCCGGGCGGAGTACCTGACGTGATTCCAGAGTGAGCGCCAGGCCGAGGTCCGCATGGAGGCTCCGCTCGTGGAACTCATCGAAGATCACCAGTCCGGCTGCGTCGAGTGCCGGGTCATGTTGCAGCATACGGGTGAGGATCCCCTCGGTAACCACCTGGATCCGCGTGGCGGGGCCGACGCGGCTGTCGCGTCGAATGCGGTAGCCCACGGTCGCGCCGAGCCCTTCACCCAGCAGCGAGGCCATGCGCGTCGCGGCGGCACGCGCCGCCAGCCGGCGCGGCTCGAGCATGAGGATCTGCCGCTGATCGAGCCATGGCTGATCGAGAAGAGCAAGGGGAACGATCGTGGTCTTGCCGGCGCCCGGAGGCGCCTGCAGCACGGCGGCTCCCTGCTCCCCGAGGGCGCGGGCCAGCTCCGGGAGTGCAGGAAGGATCGGCAGCGGCGGAAACGCGAGCGGCACGCGGGGAAGGATAGCAGGGTCACCCCCATGCCTTGCTGAGCTACCTCGGCGGCGTGATCTTCCTCCACCCAGTGCTCGCGAGGCACGTCATGCATGCCGCGGATCCGCTGCCGGCCGGTGCCCGACCCCTTCCTGAATACATCGACATCCACGGCCTCACGCATCCCGGCAAAGTGCGCAAGGAGAATCAGGATCATTTCCTGATCGCCAGCATCCACAAGGCAATGCGAGTCATCCAGACCAGCCTGCCCGGTGAGGCGCTTGGCGATCTCCACAGCCCGTCACGTGGCTATGTCTTTCTGGTTGCCGATGGCGTGGGCGGGGGTCCAGGCGGGATCCATGCCAGCCGGACCGCGCTCCAGGCCATTGTCGAGTATGTGCTGGACACGATGGACCTTTACGTGCAGCTCGACCCGAAGCTGGAGCCGCTGTTCGAGGCCGAGCTGCGCCGTTCGGTGGAGCTGAGCCATGAGGCGGTCCGCCGGGCCGGCGCCCAGGAGGAAGATCGCGCGGGCATGGCGACGACGCTGACGCTGGTCTGCTTCCGCTGGCCGCGGGTGTTCATCGTCCACGTCGGGGACAGCCGCGGCTATCGGCTCCGCAACAACGAGCTGCAGCTCATTACCAAGGACCAGACCATGGCCCAGGCCATGGTGGACGCCGGGGCGCTGGCCCCGGAGCAGGCAGCCCGCTCCCGCCTCAATCACGTCCTCTACAGCGCCCTCGGCGGGAGCCGGGCGGAACCGTATACCGTAGTCTCGGATTGCCAGTGGGACGATGTGATGCTGCTGTGCACCGACGGGGTGACCAAGCACGTGTCCGACGACGAGATCCGCGATCACCTCCGGCGGTCGACCAGCGCGAAAGCCACCGCCGAGTCGCTGCTGCAGCTGGCCCTGGACCGCGGCGGTAGCGACAATGCCACGATCGTGGTTGGGCGCCTCAATCGCCCACCGCGGTCGAAAGACGAGAAGTGAGGCAGGACCTCCTGCCTCACTTCTCCCGAGCCGGGCTGCTTCAGCTCCGTTCGATCCGATCCCGGTTGACGGCGCCGGGCGGCCCGTTCCGCCAGTGCCACTCCCGGTCCCGATCGGGCGTCTTCCAGGAGACGGTCAGCTTCTTCTGCTTGCGCAGAATCTCGATCTTCGCGGTCTCCCCCGGGTCGTAGGAGCGCAGAATGCGCTCGGCGTGAGCCGCCGAGGTCGGCACGCGGCCGTCGATCGAGAGAATCACGTCCCCCGCCTTGAGCGGCATGGTCGAGTCCCGCGGCGCCTTGAGGACCAGGACACCTTCCTTCGCTCCGAAGTACTCGCCGAGGTCGGGATTCAGCTCGGTCAGCTCGAGACCACCCGGCGCTCCATCGAAGAACATCTGGAAGCCCGGGGGCCCGCCGCGCACCATCGGGCCCATGTCCCCGTCACCTTCCAGGCCCGGAATCCTGGGAAGAACCATGCTGAACGCCCGGCGCCCACTGCGGCCTTCGAGGTCCCGGGCCACGATCTGCGTGGTCCGCGTGTCAGCTCCTCGCCGGTACTCGACACTCACCGTGTCACCGGGTCTGAGCTTTCGAGCCAGCTCGACCAGCTTCTCAGCTGGTCCCGAGTCTTCATCGTTGTCGGCCGCTACACCGCCCAGCGCGACGCCATTGAATTTGGTGATGATGTCTCCGGCCTTGATGCCACTCTTGTCGGCCGGGCCGTCCGGCATGACGGACTGGACGCGCGCGCCGATCTTGTCATGGTCCGCGTCCGCTTTGTAGTCGAGGGTAACTCCGATCCGCGGTCGACCCGAAAAGGAGAAGACCCGCATATCGCCGTCGTCCTGAGCAGCGAGTGGCCCCGCGGCGACGGGAGTGAGGAGGGTGATCGCGGCAAGGGCCAGCAGGCCCCCGGACAGACGGCGTGGCATACGGCAGACTCCCTGTAGGCTGTAGGTGTCAGAAATGATGCCGGCGTCGCGGAAAGCGTCGCAGAGTGACGCCGCGCCCGGCCGGCCACCGTTCCCCCCTGCCCCGATTCCGCCTACCTTCGTGGCACCCATCTCCAGAGACCTGCCGATGCTCAACTATCTCTGGGCGGGGCTCGTCGCCCTGAGCCTGGTCTTCGCCCTGGTGTCGGATGTGAGCGACCTCCGGCACGACACCTATCGCAACGGCCACGGGGTGCCGGTCAGCCTCGCCATCCCGGGCGGCTACGCTCCCGATGCGCGAGCCATTGCCCTGGAGGTCCGGACCGATTCCGCGACCCTCTCGGGAGTGTATGGCCAGCCGATGGGGGTGGCCCGAGCGTACCCGGGCACACTGGTCCAGACCTCGGAGGGGCGCGAGCTTCGCTTCGCCAAGGATGCGGCCCTCCCCGAGCCCCTCGCCACGATCCGCGGCATGACCTCCGAGCGGGACAACGATCTGCGGGGCTCGGTACGGTTCCTGGCCCACCCGGGAGACACCCTGGTGCAGGCAGAGGTGACCTTCCCGCGAGTCCGCTTCGTGAAACTGGTGGCCATCACCAAGGCGGCGATCGACTTTGCCAAGACCGCGGTGACGCTGGCGCTGGGCCTCATCGGGGTCATCGCACTCTGGCTTGGCATGCTCCGGATCGCGGACCGCTCGGGGCTGATCCGGATCATCGTGCGCCTGGCGCAACCGCTCCTCAGCCCGCTCTTCCCGGAGCTGCCCAAGGACCATCCCGCGCTCGGAATGATCGTGCTCAACCTGTCCGCCAACGTGCTTGGCCTGGGGAATGCCGCTACACCCATGGGCATCAAGGCGATGGAGGAGCTGCAGAAGCTCAACCCCGTGAAGGACACCGCCACCAATTCGATGGTCATGCTGCTCGCCATCAACACGGCGAGCGTGCAGCTGGTTCCCCCCGTGCTCCTCGTGGCCATTATGGGGCTGCAGGTAAATCAGCTCTACTTCGCGATCCTCATCTGCACCGCCTGCTCGGTAGTGACGGCCATCGTCATGGCCAAGCTGCTCGGCCGCCTGCGGGTGTATCGCGCGAGCGACCCGATGCGCCAGGCCACCGACCCCACGCCGGCCTGAGGAGGACACCGTGGATACCTTCCGCAATCTGGTCGACCTGCTCTCGGTGTTCGTGCTCCCGGCCATCATCATCGGGTTCCCCCTCTACGGGCTGTGGAAGCGGGTCCCGGTTTACGAGGAATTCGTCACCGGCGCGCGGGAAGGGTTTCAGGTCGCGGTGAACATCATTCCTTACCTGGTCGCGATTCTGTTCGCGGTGGCCATGTTCCGGGCATCGGGCGCGATGGATTTCTTCGTGGAAGGGCTCCGCCCTGTGCTGGCTCCGCTGGGAATTCCGCCCGAGATCCTTCCCATGGCCATCACCCGGCCGCTCACCGGCTCCGGGTCGGCCGCGATCATGCTGGACCTGATCAACCGCTATGGGGCGGATTCGCTGATCGTGAAGACGGCGGCAACGATGTTCGGCTCCACCGAAACAACCTTCTACGTGGTGGCGGTGTACTTCGGAGCGGTGAACGTCAAGAAGACGCGGCACGCGGTGCCGGCCGGGCTCACGGCGGATTTCGCCGCTATGCTGCTGGCCGTGTATGTGGTGCGATGGCTGTTCGGTTGAGGCTAGGCCTCGAGTGCCTCGCGGGGGACGGGGAACCAGCGAAGGCGTTCCATGTCCTCGGGAAGTGAAGATGGCGGGCCGGAGGCCGGGCCAGCGCTCGCCAGCACACGCCGGGCCTCCTCGAGGTACTGCGGCAACCGGTCCAGGGGTTCGACCAGCGGGCTACCCCCCACCCGCACGGCTCCATCCTGAAAACGGAGGTCGGTGAGCGACATTGCCGGAGCCGGCGTCTGCGTCACGTGGCGCCAGATGGCCGTTGTCGGATCGAAGAGGTACTGCGGCAGCAGGCGCCAGCCCTGGCTCGCGATCAGGTGTACCGCCTCGAGAATGAACTGGAACTCGGCTTCGGTCGTGAAATAGTTGAAGCTGACGCGGACCCACCCCGGCTTGATCCCTTCGCCACCGCGGGCGATCACCTCCTCGAACCGATGGCTGGTCTCCAGATCGATTCCCAGGAGCCGGTGCCCGTAGGGGCCGGCGCAGGAGCACCCGCCCCGGGCCTGGATCCCAAAGAGATCGTTGAGCAGGGCCACCACGTAATTGTGGTGCAGGTACCGGTGCCGGGACGCGTTGCCCCCGGCCGGCGCCCGTACCACGAACGACACGATCGACAGCCGCTCCGCGTCCGGCGAGCCGAGTATCTCAATGGCGGGATTGGCCGACCAGGACGCGATGGCCCGCCGAATGAAGTCGTCCTCCCGCCGGCGGATCTCCGCCACGCCCACGGCGTGCTTGACCCGGAACACCAGGCCGGCCCGGATCGATTCGACGATAGCCGGAGTCCCGCCTTCCTCCCGGTGCTCCGCGTCGGAGAGATAGCGGTGTTCCTGAGGATTGACGTAGCTCACCGTGCCACCGCCGGGCACCGATGGCACCCGGTTGTGCAGCAGCTCGCGCCGGACCACCAGCACCCCCGGGGTGCCCGGCCCGCCGATGAACTTGTGGGGGGAGAGAAAGATCGCGTCCTTGTAGTCCAGGCCCGTGGTCGCGGGAGAGCGCATCTCGATCTCCACGTACGGCGCCGAGGCCGCAAAGTCCCAGAAGGACAGCGCCCCATGACGGTGCAGCAGGGTGGAGATGCCCGTCGTGTCGGAGATGATGCCGGTCACGTTCGAGGCCGCCGAGAAGCTCCCGATCCGAAGCGGCCGCGCCGCGTAGGCCAGCAGCTGGCGCTCGAGCTCCCGGAGATCGATCGCTCCGTTCGCGTCCTCCCCGATCTCCACCACCTCGGCGATGGACTCGCGCCACGGCAGCTCATTCGAGTGGTGCTCGTAGGGCCCCACGAACACCACCGGCCGGTCCGCGAGGGGAATCCGCGCGGTCAGTCCGTGCCGCTCGTCCAGCTCGGCGGGGACGCGGAGCCCCAGGATGTTGATCAGGCGATCCACCGCACCGGTCGAGCCCGAGCCGGCGAAGATGACCGCGTGCTCTTCGTGGGTGGCGCCCACGGAGGTGCGGATGATCTCGCGGGCCTCTTCCCGGAAGCGCGTCGTCTGACGTCCCGTCCCCGAGGCCTCGGAGTGAGTGTTGGCGTAGAGCGGGAGGACGCGAGTGCGGATGAAATCCTCGACGAACGAGAGAGCGCGCCCCGACGCCGTGTAGTCCGCGTAGGTCACCCGCCGCAGGCCGAAGGGGGTGGGGACAGCTACCTCCGCTCCGACCACCGAGGTCCGGATTGTCTCGATCAGGCGCTGGTCCACAGCTCATCCTTCCGAGTGGCCGCCAAGGTGCTGTGCGGGGCAGTGTGGGACAAGAAGGCCGGGCCCCCTAGCTGGACTCCGGTCCCGGCCCGCGCTATGACTATATATTGTAGGGCAATTCCGGGTCCTACCTCCCCCTTCCCCGGCCCCGTGTCCGACATTCTCGAGCAGCTGACGTCCGCACTCAAAGACCGATATGCCATCGAACGCGAGCTGGGGCGGGGCGGCATGGCCACCGTCTACCTCGCGACCGATGTCAAGCACGACCGCCAGGTCGCCATCAAGGTCCTCCACCCCGAGCTCGCCGCCAATGTGGGGCCGGAGCGGTTCGACCGCGAGATCAAGTTCGCCGCCAAGCTGCAGCACCCCAATATCCTGGGCCTGTTCGACTCGGGCGAGGCCGACGGCCTGCTCTACTACGTCATGCCCTTCGTCATCGGCGAGTCGCTGCGGGACCGGCTCAACCGGGAGCACATGCTGCCGGTGGACTTTGCCGTGCACATCGCCCTCGAGGTGGCCGACGCCTTGGGCTACGCCCACATGCTGGGCATTGTCCACCGGGACATCAAGCCCGAGAACATCATGCTGGCCGGCGGCCATGCCCTGGTGGCCGACTTCGGGATCGCCCGGGCCCTGACCGAGGCGGGCAGCGGCGCCAAGCTCACCGAGACCGGGATGGCCGTCGGCACTCCCCTGTACATGAGCCCCGAACAGGCCGTGGGGGATCAGGTCGGCCCCACCAGCGACATCTACAGCCTGGCGTGCGTGCTGTACGAGATGCTGGCGGGGCACCCGCCCTTCACCGGGAGCAACGCGCGCCAGATCATGGCGCGACACGCCATGGAGCAAGTGCCGAGCCTGCAGGTGGTCCGGGACACGGTGCCGGACGAGGTGGAGGACGCCATCATGGTGGCCCTCAACAAGGTGGTGGCCGACCGGCCCCAGACCGCCGCCCAGTTCGCCGAGCTGCTGGGCGCCCCCGCCGGGGCGACGGCCAGCCGGTACTCGGTGGCCAGCCGGCCCTCGATGGCGAGCCGGGCCTCGGTGGCGCGCCGGGCCCACGTGACACCCGCCGAAGGGGCGGTGACCCTCACCGTGCGGCGCCGGTTCCTGGTCGGGACCGGCATCGCGCTGGCCGCCGGCATCGCCGTGCTGCTGGGCGGCCTGGCCTGGTACCTCCACCGCGGCGCCCTGCGAAGGGCGGCGCTGACCCAGGGAGGCCTGGATCCCCACAACATCGCGGTGCTCTACTTCGACGACCTCACCACCAAGCACGATCTCGGCTACGTCGCGAGCGGGCTCACCGAAGGGCTGATCGGAGCACTGCGGGGAGTGACGGGTCTGTCGGTGATCTCCAAGGATGGCGTCGACCCCTATCGCTCCGGCTCGATCGCCAAGGACAGCATCGCCCGGGCGCTCCGGGTCGGGACCATCGTGGCCGGAAGCGTAGAGCCGGAAAAGGACAGCATCCAGGTGACCGTACGCATGCTGGATGACGCCGGCACCGAGCTTGACCGCGCGACCTTCAAGGGCGCCGCGAAGAATCTCATCGGGCTCGCCGACAGCCTGTCTCAGGAGGCGGCCATCCTGGTCCGCAAGCGGATCGGCGTGGAAGCGCAGCTCAGCCAGACGCGCTCGGAGACCCGTTCGACGGACGCGTGGGCAATGTACCAGCGGGCGCTCCAGGGCCGGCACCGGGGGGACTCGCTCTACAGGACGGGGGACGCGGCCGGCTTTTCGAGAGAGTATACGAGCGCGGATTCACTCGCGGCCATCGCGGCCCAGCTGGACTCCAAGTGGGCCGACCCGGTCATTCTGAGAGGCCAGCTCCAGTACTGGCGCTCGCGCCGCGCGACGGACGACCCGGGATTGGCGAACCGCTCGATCGATGCCGGCCTGCAGTTCGCCAACCAGGCGCTGGCGCTCGACAAGGACAACGCCGACGCTCTCGAACTCCGGGGCACGCTGAATTACTGGCGCTGGCTGTATCCACTCGAGCCGGACTCCGCCAAGCGGCAGAAGCTCCTGCTCGGAGCGCAGGCCGACCTCGAGCGGGCCACGCAACTCAATCCGTCGCAGGCCAGCGCCTACGCGACGCTCTCCCATCTCTACTCCAACCTGCCGGGCAAGTCGCAGGTGGACGTGATCCTGGCCGCCTCGAAGGCGCTCGAGAAGGACGCCTACCTGAGCAACGCCGACGCGATCTTCAATCGCTTGGCGCTTTTCTCCTACGACCTGGGACAGTTTCCCGACGCCGACAGGTGGTGCCGGGAGGGACGACGCCGCTTCCCCAAGGATCCGCGCTTCGTGGAGTGCCAGTTGCTCATGATGACCTCCAAGTTCGTGGACGCGGACCCGGCCAGGACCCCGGCAGAGGCGTGGAAACTCGCGGATTCGGTGGTCCGGCTTACCCCGGACGAGCGGGACCGGCGCTATCAGCAGCTCTATACCCGGGTGCTGGTCGCCGGGGTGCTGGCGCGAGCGGGCTTGAAGGACAGCGCACGCAAGCTGCTCCGCGACACCCGGGACGACCCGGAGATAGACCCCTCGCGAGACCTCGCCAATACCGCGGCGTTCATCTGGACGCTGGCGGGGGACACGACGGAGGCCCTGAACCAGATCAAGACCTACCTCGTGGCCAATCCCAGCCGGCGGGCCGATTTCCGGGACGCGCCGAATTGGTGGTTCAGGACGCTGTCCGACGATCCCCGCTACAAGGCCCTGGTGGGTGAGCGCGACTAGAGGGCGCGGGAGTCCCGCAACAGTGTGGAGCCGGCTTGTGCTTGAGGCGACACAGCTTGCCTTGCGGCCCGGCCATCAAGCCGGCTATCATGTTGGAACGCCTGCGGTTGCACCTTCCAAGCGCGTAACCCGTTGAGGGTGCGGATATTGCGCCGCCAAGCTCCATCCGTATTCCGCTGCTGCTTCAAGCTCGCTTTCAATAAAGCCCAGGCCCCGATAACCGGGACCACCCCCTGCCCAGGAAATCAAGGAGCCTTCCGATGCGCCGAGTTCTCCTGACCGTTCTGCTGGGCGCGTTCGCGCTCGGCTGCAGCGACTCAACAATGCAGGACCCGACGGCGCCGTTGCCGGCGGTGCGGGCCGAGCCGGTCGATCTCAGCCTGAATCCGACGGCGCAGATCAGACTGCAGATACTGCAGTTGTTTCCGCTCGGTGGCGGTCTGATCATCGCTCAGACTGCGTTCGAGGTTGTCGTCGTCCAGGTGGCCACGCACCAGACCGCCAAGGCCCAGGCGACGGCTCAGCAGCTCATCAACTTCGCGACCAAGCAATTCGACGCTGGGGTTCTTTACGGGGGCAAATCGGCAGGTACCCTCACGAAGCTGACCAACCTCGTCAATGCGCTCGAGGCCTATGTGGGGCTTCCACAGGCCATACCGCAAGGGGCCACGGACGGAGTGGCGGCCGTCGTGAGTCCCACTCAGAGCGGGTCGTCCAGCATCACGACACCGTCGGGAAGAGCTGGCGTCGTCGTAAACGACACGGACGTGAACGTACCGACGCTGGTAACGGTCTACGCGGTCCCTGAAACGCTGCTGACCAACCTGCCGAAGTACGGCCCCTACTATCAGTTCACTTCTTCGTCGGGGACGTTCAACGGCGCCGTGCTCGCTGGCATTTGCACTGACGCGCCGGACACGGTTCCCAACCTTCGGCTCGCCCACAACGTGCCCGATCCGAACCCAATGCAGATCCAAGTTCTTCCATTCCAACCGCTGCCGGAAGGCTTCCTTCCGTGCACGCCGTACATGATCGGAATGGGGGTATCGGATCCGAACGAGAACTTCGCAATGCGAGGCCTCCATGCGCTGGGACAGGAGATCTCACGCCTGTTCTCACCGACGCCTCTCTTGGCTGCCGCAAGCGGGACCGGTGTTGGCGGCACAACGAAGAATTTCAGCACCTTCGGCGTCGTGCAGACCGGCTTCGACTGGGAACAGACGGGGTGGTATTACAAGCCTCTCGGCACGTACCCCAATGTGCCGGACACGGGCACGATCAGGAGCCAAGCGGTGACCGCAGCTCTGTCGAGCTATGCTGACACTGGGACAGCGGCATTTAGTGTCGGCAATGACTGCGGGTACTCCGCCACGAGCAATAACTCCACCGCTTACCCGCTCTCTAGCATTGTCGCTTTCCGGCGGGATTTCGTGCTACCCGCTGGAGCGCTAAGTGGGACGATGCACTTTGCCATCGACAACGATTTCAAGGTCTACCTGAATGGAACCGACGTGACGCAAAACGTCACCCATTCGAATACTGACCAAGGGTACACATCCGGGCTGGGCTTCTTTGAGCCTGGATTCTGGAGCCACGATAATTGTGCCGGCCGAGGTGACTTCGCATTGTCTATGAGCGGGCTGGACTCGGTGAAGAACACGGTGACAATCATCGCGGTGGATCGCGGTGGCTCGACCTATTTCGACGCGTCCGTAGACCACTGACGAACTCCCGGTCCAAGGAACCGAAGCGGGCGGCTCCACCCCGAGCCCGCCGCGTAA
>Ga0335077_10003767_pt1 | contig 18410 bp, 15 predicted proteins | sample Lox_Sample_31_FD_207151 | JGI IMG/M metagenome (GOLD analysis project Ga0335077, IMG submission 207151) | Soil microbial communities from Loxahatchee National Wildlife Refuge, Florida, United States - Lox_Sample_3.1 | ecosystem: Environmental > Terrestrial > Soil > Wetlands | place: USA... | reverse complement strand
GCCAATGAGCTAAAAGTGGAAGGCACGTCGCGCAATCGCTTGAACGTGGACGTCAGTGGCTCTGTAGCCGATGTTGAGCGTGCGCTCCACGTCAAGATGGGTGTCTATATGCACCCGACCGAAGGGCGCATGTTCTACGCGCCGGACCGGGAACCGTCGCCGGATTTGCAGGTTCGCCTGTGGCACATCGCCGGGCTCGATAACTATTCAATTCCGCATCCGCAGGTCGTGCATCGTCAAGGTCAAGGAGCGGAAGAACGTTCCAACGCCACCACCGGCTCCGGTCCGAGCGCTTCGTTTCTGGGCAGTGATATGCGAGCGGCGTACTACGGCGGTTCACTCACCGGTAGCGGGCAGTCGGTTGGATTGCTCGAGTACTACGGCACCGATCTCGCCGATGTGAATACGTATTACGCCAACGTGCACCAGACCAACAATGTGCCGATCAAGCTCTTGTCGACCGACGGCACCAGCACAAGTTGCGTCTCCCCCTCCTGCGACGACACAGAACAAACGCTCGACATCACCCAGGCACTGGGAATGGCTCCGGGCCTCTCGAGCCTTGTGGTCTATGTGGGATCAACCGATTCCGCCATTTTCAACGCCATGGCGACGGCCAGTCCGCTGAACGCGCAATTGAGCTCTTCGTGGACGTGGAGCCCGGCCGATCCAAACACGGACAATCCCTATTTCCAGGAGTTCGCGTCGCAGGGGCAAAACCTGTTTCAAGCTGCAGGCGACAGCGGCGCCTGGACGTCAAGGTCAGCAATCTTTCCCGCCGATGATGTGTATCTCACCTCGGTGGGTGGAACCGATCTGACCACCAGTAGTGCCGGGGGTGCGTGGAGTTCTGAAACGGCCTGGGTCGATGGCGGAGGCGGCATCTCCCCTGACCACTACGCCATTCCTTCCTGGCAGACAAGTGCGGCCAGCAGTTGCGGAAGTTGTTCGAAGACGTATCGCAACGGGCCGGACGTTTCCGCCAATGCGAATTTCACTTTTTATGTCTGCGCTGATCAGACCACTTGTACGGCGAACGAGTACGGCGGCACCAGCTTTGCGGCGCCAATGTGGGCTGGCTATCTGGCTCTGGTCAATCAGCAGTCGGTCGCGAACGGCAATTCCACAGTTGGATTCGTCAACCCGAGTCTTTACACGATCGGTGGAGGCTCAAGCTATGATGCCGACTTTCACGACATCACCAGCGGAAGCAATGGCGATTCCGCAACCACCGGATACGACCTGGCCACCGGCTGGGGCAGTCCTAACGGGGCAGGACTGATCACGGCACTGGCGGGGGGTACCACTGCTGGTTTCAGCCTGTCGGCTTCCCCGAGCTCGGTTAGCGTGGCGCCAGGCGGATCGGGGCAGTCTACGATTACCAGCACGGTGACCGGCGGATTCTCCTCGGCGATTGCCTTGTCGGCAAGTGGGCAGCCGTCGGGCGTGACCATCGGCTTCAGCCCAAGTTCGATCACGGGTGCCGGAACTTCCACGATGACGATGACTGTGTCCTCTTCAACCGTGCCCGGTACGTACATGATCACGGTGACGGGAACCTCGGGCAGCACGAGCGCATCCACAACCGTTTCTGTGACAGTGACTGGAACGAACCCGAGCTTCACGATCAGTGCCTCCCCGACCTCGGTCAGCGTCTCTCGAGGAAGTTCGGGAACCTCCAAAATCACAACCACGATTTCCGGAGGCTTTAATTCGGCGGTCGCACTCTCCGCCAGCGGGGTGCCTTCGCGAGTCAGCGTGAGCTTCAGCCCGAGTTCGATTGCGGCTCCAGGATCCGGATCGTCGACCATGACGATCACGGTGAACCGAAGAGCCGCCACGGGATCGCACACGATCACGGTCACAGGCACGGGCGGAGGCACGAGTCACACAACGACAGTGACGCTTACCGTGCACTAGCAGGGAACGTTTTTCCCTTCGGCGCTCAAGCCCGGATCTTCTGGATCCGGGCTTTTTTGCGGTTATCGATTGGCTCGAGATTTCGCCAGCGCGCGGCCCAAGCGCGGATTGTCACATACCAATTGATCGACCCGTTTCAAAATCTGCTCAGAACCGCCGGATCGCACAAGCACTTCGATCGCCGGTTCCGCATCCATCGATTCGGTACGCACAAGCTCAAGCAGAAACTCGATTGCGGCATCCTGGCGGGTCAGGGAAATCGCCGATAAGAGAACTGACCTGAGCCACGGATCCTTCGCGTTCGGCAACGCATCTCGCAGAAACGCGAAGGCCTCAAGCGAATGAGTGCCCGCGATCGCCAGCGCCGCTTCGCCGGCAGTATCGTCCGCGGCGGCAAGGAAACCTCCGACCCATGGAATTGCACGGCCGCCCTCGATTCGCAAGATGCCTCCGAAGCAGGCGCCCAGTACCTCGGGTTCGTCTTTGCCGAGGGTCGCTCTGAGGCGAAGGAGCAAGGCAGCAGGAGGAGATCCAACCTGCTCGATAGCACGCGCGGCTTCGGCGCGTACGGCGGATTCTTTGTCGGCGAACAGGTCAATCAGATGCGCGAGCAATTCGTCATTCGTGAGGCTGCGGCACTGAACGAGGGCTAGCGCGCAGGTCGCGCGGAGCACGCCAGCGGAATCGGATCGCCCTCCATAAACCGGTTCCAGTTGGAGGTGACGCATGCCGCGCAGGAAAACCTTGGCGTCCTGATGCTCGAACGCGGCGAGTGAGCGGCTGATTGCGTTCTTGGCCCAGCACTGCGGATCCGTTTTCTCCGGATTCTCAAAAAACCGGTCGAAGGCAACCAGCAGGTCCGGAGCGAGGTCAGCAAACTGGAACTCACGCGCCAGATCCGCCGCCTTGGCGACGATGAAGTTGTTACGGTTCGTGAGCCCCTTGCGTATAGCGGCGAGCCGGATCGCCGCATCCGACTCGCGCAACGCATCCAGTGCCGCGATCTGTTGCTCGAAGGCTTTCTTGCCTGGCATTGCCTGCAGTGTACGCTCGACCGCGTGATTTTAAGGCCGGCGCTCGATAGCATGTGGCCGGAACCTTCCTGTAGAGTATTGATTCGGGAAAAAACCTACGGCTTGGAGGCTTGCGGTGAAACAGGGCAATCACGGAAACACGCATGGGCAGAATCACGGCGGGGAGGGAATCGACCGTCAGCTGCATAATCCCGTCGAGGACCGGCTGATTCCGCTGGCGCCGCTCGATCTCTCGAAGATCACCTCGATCGACAGCCTGGTGCGGGCGATGGCGAAAACGGCATTCACCGGGCGCCAGCTGGGCGAGGCCGCGGACGTCCTCGAAGCCATGGCTCTCGACGAAGAGGCCTTCATCGTGATGACTCTGGCGGGCGCGATGACCGTGGCCAAGCAAGGGCTGATCATCACAGAGTTGATTGACCGCGGGATCGTGAACGCCATCGTTTCAACCGGCGCCCTGATGGCCCACGGTCTGGTCGAAGCCACCGGCCGGGCGCATTTTCGCGCGAACCCTGAAGTTTCCGACGAAGAACTTTACGAGCAGGGGTATAACCGCGTCTACGACACGCTCGAGCCCGAGCAGAATCTGGACGACGTCGAAGAAGTCATGTCCGCGGTGCTGGAAGCATGGGATCACAACGAAGTCATGTGCTCGTACAAGTTGAACCACGCTATTGGAGAGCATCTTTCGAAGCACGCGGAAGGTCAGCGCGGCATTTTGAAATCGGCTTACGAGAAAGGCGTGCCGGTGTTCGTTCCGGCATTCACCGATTCGGAGCTCGGCCTGGATACGGCGTTGAATAACCGCCTGCGGGAGTCGACCGGGCGCCACAAGATTCGCTACGACCCGTTTGAAGATTTGGAGCATTTTGCAGCGACGCTGTTGCGACAAAAGAAGCTTGGCATTCTTACGATCGGGGGCGGAGTGCCGCGGAACTGGTCGCAGCAGTTTGGTCCGTTTATCGAGTTGCGCCACCGGCGTCTCGGTGAAAATGTGCCTCTGAAGCGGTATCACTACGGCCTAAGAATCTGCCCCGAGCCGGTCTATTGGGGAGGACTGTCGGGCAGTCCCTACAGCGAAGCGATCTCGTGGGGGAAATTTGTTCCTCCCTCTGAAGGCGGCAAGTTTGGCGAGGTCTTCGTGGATGCCACGGTCGGCTTGCCGATCATCGTTGCGGCCGTCATCGAGCGGCTGGAAAAAGGGAAGAAGAAGAGCGGTTCTGGGAAGGCGAAAGCCGTTGCGAAGAAGTGAATTCGGAGACATTCGATATTGTCATTCCGAGCCGGCTTTGAGCTGGTGAGGAATCTGCTTTTTCAGCCTGCCACGAACGCAGATTCTTCGCGCCAAAATCGAGCGCTCGAAATTACAACGTCTGATGTTTGTGTCTGAGTTATTCCGCAACGACTTCTGTGGGCTGTTCTTCCGAGGCGCCGGCTGTTTTCGTACGCCGGTACATCGGAGCAAGTATGCTGTTTTCAAGCACTTCTGATTCAGCTTGAAACCAATCCTGCAACTCCTGGCCTTGCTCCTGCCCGCGGGATTCGTAGATCTGTTGGGCGCGCGAACGTACTTTTCGCTCAACCATTTGCACCATCAGGGCTTGCTGCTTTTTTCTGCGTGTGTCGATGTCCACTGCTTTCCCCATGAAGATATGAATTGCGAACCCAACTCCCATGATAGATGAAAATGGTTAACAAAAGATTACATCTGGCTAATCAGAAGGGTTACCGAAGTGTAATAGCGGTCAGCCGGAATCCACCGGCCTGTGAACCCTTCCGCCCTGTAAATACCTTGTAACCAGGCGCTTGCTTTGTGCGTCAATTTCCTGGGAGGAGCTCATGGCCACTGTCGCGTTGCTCGACCATGCCCGGCTCGAGAACTGGACTGACGAAGAAGTCGTCGTCCGCGTCTTGGCAGGTGAGACTGCGCTCTTTGAACTGGTTATGCGGCGTCATAACCAGCGCCTGTATCGCATTGCCCGGGCAATCCTGCGCAACGATGCCAAAGCCGAGGACGTCATGCAGGAAGCTTACCTACGCGCCTACCGCAAGCTCGATAGCTTCCAGGGTCGAGCCAGCTTCGTAACCTGACTTTCTCGTATCGCAGTCAACGAAGGGCTGGCCCGAGTCCGCAGGCAAGTTCGTTTTGAGTCACTGGACGCGACCGACGAAGCGAATGGAGAAATCATGAGCGCAGTCACATCCACGAACCGCAATCCGGAACAGCAGGCTTATGATCGCGAACTGAGCGTCGTGCTGGAGAAGGCGGTTCTTGGGTTATCCGAGGATTATCGACTCGCGTTCGTGTTGCGCAATGTGGAGGGATTAAACACTGAGGAAACGGCGCATTGCCTCAACCTGACGCAGGAAAGTGTAAAAGTCAGGCTGCACCGAGCCCACGCCATGTTGCGGAAACAGCTTTCGAAAGCCCTGGGCGCGGCCGCCTCGAGCTGCTTCGAGTTTCACGCCACACGCTGCGATCGAGTGGTAAGAAACGTATTCGCCACGCTGGGACTGCGACGCAACTAATCGAAAATCAGCACGGCCGACGCGATCACCGTCGTCCAGAGGCCGCGTTTGTCGCCGACCGCGGATTGGGTGACGTTGGCCGTGCGCACAATCTTGTTCGACAGGCGATAGATCTGCTTCTTCTCGTCCCAGGAGCGGTCGGGATCGAACTCCACATTCAGCGTCGTCGCCAGCATTTCGGCGGCAAGCTCTTCAGCATATTCACCGGCGGCATCCTCGGTCTCTCCGAACGAGTGGTGCTCGCTCAGATAGCCGTACGTATTGCGATCCGCGGGAATAGCCACGCCGATCGAGGAAGCCAGCAAGCGGTGCGGCTCGCGCGTGGAATTTTCAGCCACGACCGCGAAGACGACTTCGCCGGGATGAAGATATTTGACGCCCTCTTTGCGGGCCAGCAGCTTGCAGTTGGGTGGAAAAATCGAGGAGACGCGAACCAAATTCTGGGCGGCAATCCCGGCGTCGCGCAACGCCAATTCAAACGAAGTTAACCGCTCGCGGTGTTTCCCCACTCCCTTGGTAAAGAAAATCCGCTTCGGAACCATGTCTTTGCCCAATGCAATCGTCCTCCGAAAGTTGAGTGTGAGAATGCACAATCTAACACAATGGTTTGTAAAGAAAAGATGAATTTGAAAGGAGGAATCAAAAAACTGGAGGGCTGGGAGTCGAGAATCCCACGTCTCGCAAAGACGGCGAGACGTGGGGCACCCCAGTTCTCATTTTGCAGACGGTCGAGAGTGAATTACTTCGCGGCTTTGACTGAGCTCACCTCGATGGTGTTGTCTTTTTCGGTTCCGGTGACGGTGACCTTGGCGCCCGCCTGCTGGTCGAGCGTATCGAGCGCAGCCTTGTCGCTGGTATCGAGCGTATACACCTTGTCGCCGACCACCAAGGCATATTTCGATCCCTTGCCGACGCAGCCTCGAGTGCAGCTGGCAGGATCGCCCATATGCTTGGCGCCGCACATGGCGTCGCTGACGGTTCCGGTGTAACTCTTTCCCGCCGCAAAGACGGACCCTGAGACGCCTGCAAAAAGCAGCAGGCTCAAAAATGCAAAAACGGCCTTCCGAGTGGAAGCGTTCATTCCGAATCTCCTTTGTGGATTGTGGGCTGGCACCCCTCACCGTGGCCGCACAGCGCCCGCTCTAAAGATGCACTTTCCGCGCGGAAGTTACAAGTTGTGTGGAGCGGGCACTCCTGCCCGCTTGACGCCGACCAAAATCGGCGGGCACGAGTGGCCCGCCCCACGTCACCGCGGCACAGCCTTCGCTGTATAGATCAAGTCCACGTCAACGGTCTTATCGCGCACGTTGGCCGTCACGTGCGACTGAACCTCCCAATCCAGCGCAGATGAGGGCAGGAGTTTGCGCGCCTGCGGCAGGTATTCGCTGAGATAGGTCGAGTCAAAGACCTCGCCCGGGCGGATCTTCCAGGCGTTGCGAAGTTTCGACTCCAGGCTGTTGTCGAGGCCGCGGAATTCCAGTTCTCCCATCTTGTACACCGCGCCCTCATTTACGACCAGATGAAGCACCACCGTGCTGGCGGCGTCATCAAAGTCGGCGTCTACTTTGATCGCGGCGGTCACGTATCCTTTGGAGCCGTAGAGCTTCTGAATGTCCTTCAAATTGTCGGCAAGACGAACCGTGTTCGAGGGTTGGCCGGGTTCGGCGCGGACCATCTTCTGAAGAACCTCGGTGGGGAACTCGTGATTTCCCGACCACTCCAGTGCCTTCAGCTTGTATTGCCGCCCAGGAGTGACCGCGAAGGAGACGTCCACGATGGTGAGATTCTTGACTTCGCCTGCTGTCTCGGCGGAAGGCGGCTTCACAACCTTTGGCTGGGGAGGGCCGAACGCCGCTTTCAGGTATCCGCGCGCGTGATAGACGGGCAAAAGCTGGTGCTCCACCAGCGCGTTGAGAACGTTGCGGGAGTATTCGCGATCGAAGACGCGCCGGGCAGCTTCCTTCAGCGCAGGCAGTTCCTCCGGCGCCGCCCCGGTGAATTCGACATTGCGAATCTGAATGAGGACGTTCTCGACGTTATAGAGGATCGATTCCGGCGCGCCGTTGCTCGGGCCCGAGCGGAAATAGTCGACCTGGCCGGGAATCGAGCGCTCCACCAGCATCGTCTGGAGCACATCGGAAATTCGACGCGGCATGTTGCCGGATAAAGGTACTTCTCCGTTGAACAGCGGCACGGACTGCTTAATGCGGCTCAGCATTTCGTCTTCCGAGAACCAGACGAAGTCCTCGAAGCGCACGGGCACAAATTTCTCAACATCTGTGACCTGGAATTCGAGCTTGGTACCTTCGGCGGAGTATGAAAACTTATACCCAATGTCAGAGAAAACTCCGAGATCGCCGAGGCGGACTGCGGCTTTCTTGAAATCGTCGTCACTTACTGGCGTTCCCAATTGCAGGCCGCTTGCGGCGGCGATGTCTTTTTCGGCATAACGCTTGCTGCCCGTCACCTTAATGGAAATGAGCTGCCGCGCCGAAGCAGGCATGCGGGAGAGTGGTGTTTGCGCAGGTGCGATTACAGCCGGGGACAGCAGCAACATCAGGACCAGGGTCAAGCGTGTGGAAACCGAAGTCATCGAGTAGGCGTCTGTACTAATTCTTGCGTGGATTTATGCTTCACTGCAATGTCGATGAAGGCCAGGGCGGCCCGGCTGAGAGCTTTGTCTTTGCGGAAAACCAGTGCCAGATCGCGTCGAACCTGCGCATCGGCGAGGGCGACGGCGGCAAGGGCCTTCGCCCGGACATCCTCCTCGACATTCGATCGCGCGATAAATCCGATCCCGACATCGGCGGCTACAAATCTTTTCAGCAGTTCGCTGGAGTCCAATTCCATGGTGAAATTCGGCTTCAGGCGGCGCTCGTGAAAAAGCTGTTCGATGGCGTCACGCGTGTGCCCTGCCTTGGGAACGATCAGGGGAAACTTGCTTGCGTCGGCAATGGTAGCGGACTTCAGTTTTCCCAACGGATGTTGCGGCGGCGCGATCAGGATCAACTCGTCACGGTGAACCGGGACCACGGTTAGTCGAGTGTCGGAAACGGGCAGGGAAACGACGCCGAAGTCGACTGAGTTGTCGATAATCGATTCGAGAATCTTCGCGTAGTCCGAGCGCTTGATGTTGACCGAGACATCCGGGTACTGTTTTTTGAAGTCCGCGAATACGTAGGGAAGTATGTGCAGGCACGTGCCTTCATTGGCCCCGACGATGATCTCGCCGCGGGGAACGCGCTCCATCTCGGCGATGGCGACCAGCATAGCCTTGCGCGAATCGAGAGTGTCTTCGACATACTTCAGAAAGGCCTTGCCCGCCGCAGTGAGCGAAACTTTGCCGCCGGAGCGGTCGAACAGCTTGGCCCCAACTTCTTCCTCGAGGCCACGAATCTGGGACGAAATCGCCGGCTGCGTGCGGAAACGCTTCTCCGCCGCACGCGAAAACGAGGCGTGCCGCGCCACTTCGAGAAAGGTTTCGAGCTGATCGAAATCCATATGGAGTAGGGGCTAGGGAATAGCGGCTAGGGGCAGATTCGGGAAGGGCTCGGCTTTAGCCGCTGAGGGATACGTTCTTATCGATCTATTAACTTTCAAGGTCACGATTCCGCGAACCTCAGGGGCTAAAGCCCCCACATCTTGTGACGGCCTATCGGCACGGCTGAAGCCGTGCCCTTCCCAAAACCTTGACCCCTGACGATTCAGCATAAACCTAACTTTATCCCGCCTATAAGAACTATCGAATTGCCATGTCCGAGGGCTGGCTTTAGACTCGTCGGTTTCGACAACGCGACCGATTGTAGCAGCCTGCTGGAGCTCGCCGAGCTTGCGATTCTCTCCGCGATCTCCGCGAGTCCTCTGCGTTCTCAGCGGGTAAAGCTTTTGACCGCGGAGTGCGCAGAGAAGAGCCGCTGAGACCGCAGAGAAAACCGGCTGTAGGCCCTAATCAACACAACGCGCAGCCGCACAGACAGAATTCATCTCCCGCGAAGGAACCCCATGGCCGACGCCAAGACCGTCCTCGACTTTGCCCGCAAGCACGACGCCAAGATGCTCGACCTGCGCTTCACCGACATCCCCGGCCTTTGGCACCACGTCTCCTATCCCATCGATCAGCTGACCGAGCCTTCCTTCGAAGAGGGATTCGGCATCGACGGCTCTTCCATCCGCGCCTGGGCGGGCATTCATGAGAGCGACATGCTGCTCAAGCCCGATCCGTCCTGCCATTTGATGGATCCCTTCACCGAAGTTCCCACCCTGGTGCTGGTTTGCGACGTGGTCGATCCGGTAACAAAGCAGGCATATGATCGCGACCCGCGCTACATTGCGCGGAAGGCCGAAAGCTACCTCGCATCCACGGGCATCGCCGACACAGCTTACTTCGGCGCGGAAGCCGAGTTCTTCATCTTCGACAACGTGCGCTTTGATCAGCGCGAGCAGTACGGCTTCTACTACATCGACGCCGAAGAGGGCCGCTGGAATTCGGGCAGGGAAGCGAACAATCTCGGATACCGGCCGCGCTATCGCGAAGGATATTTCCCGGTCTCCCCGACCGATCACTATCAGGATTTGCGCTCCGAGATGGTGCTCACCATGCAGAGCTGCGGCCTGGTGGTCGAGTGCCATCATCACGAAGTCGCGACCGGCGGACAGACCGAGATCGATCTGAAATACGATTCGCTGCTGCGCTCAGCCGACAAGATGCTGCTCTACAAGTACATCGTGAAGAACGTGGCCAATCGCAATGGAAAGACGGTCACGTTCATGCCGAAGCCGATCTTTGGAGACAACGGCAACGGCATGCACACGCACCAGTCGCTGTGGAAGGCGGGCGAAGCGCTGTTTGCCGGCGATGGATACGCCGGGCTGTCGCAGCTTGCGCTCTGGTATGTCGGCGGCCTGATCAAGCACGGCTCGGCGCTCTCGGCACTCATTGCGCCGACAACGAATTCTTATAAACGCCTCGTGCCGGGATTCGAAGCGCCCGTGAATCTGGCCTACTCGCGGCGGAATCGCTCGGCGGCTTGCCGCATTCCGATGTATACGTCGGCGCCGAAAGGGAAGCGGGTTGAATTCCGTCCGCCGGACCCGAGTTGCAATCCGTATATGGGATTTGCCGCCATGCTGATGGCCGGTCTCGACGGCATCGAAAACAAAATGGACCCCGGGCCGCCGCTCGACAAAGACATCTACGAACTCGATCCGGAAGAGCTGTCAAACATTCCGTCGATGCCTGGCTCGCTTGAGGACGCACTCGATGCCCTGCAACGCGATCATGCGTTCCTGCTGAAGGGCGACGTTTTCACAGAAGAAGTCCTGCGGACGTATGTCGAATACAAGCGTGAGAAGGAAGTGGACGCGATCCGGCTGCGGCCGCATCCGTACGAATTCGCGCTTTATTACGACATTTGAACCGTTTCAAATGTGGGTGCCCCATCCTTTCGCGTTTTCTGCGAAAGGGTGGGCAGCACAGACTCAGACGGATCCGAACGTTCAAAGCTTTAATGGGTAGTTCCGTGATTCCCACCTTTCGAAAACCGCGAAAGGCGGGGCAACCGACCGGCATCGCTTTCGGCCAGCTCCCACTTGTCAGCTACACCCCACACGCTGGCCGCAGGGTACACTGTCCACAATGAGCTCTATATGACATGGATTGCAGAGCGACTGAAGGCGGTGTTGCTGTTAATGCTCGCATTAGCCTCTTCTGCCAAGGGACAGAAGTTAGTGTGTCCTGAGTCTGGCGAACGTGGCAACTACTCGAAGCTTTCAGTTCGCTTGTGCTGGCAGCGCGACGAGATTCGTCACCTGAAGATATGGTCCCCGGACCATTCTGTGTTACTCGCGGTTGATGGCGAGAGTGGGCAGTTGTATAAGAACGGGATCCCATTTGGAGAAAAATTTGGGTTTTTACCTGATGCGGAATGGCTATGGTCCCCGGATTCGCGGGCCACGATACTCACCAGCTTCGTCACTTATCCGACTCAGGTGATAGCTGGAGTTGATCTTCTCAATGGAACCTCTGAAGAGGTGGATGTGATGAGGTCTATCCAGGAAGACTTCGCCTCCCGTCATCCTGGTCTGCCCTGCTCGGGCGCTGTGAATGTAGCGGGTTTGACTTGGCTCAGAGGCTCCAAAGAGGCCGTTCTCATCGCAGAGATTCCGGCTTCGCCACGTTGCGAGAAGGCGGATGGCTACTTTGAAGGTTACGTCGTCTCGGTTCCTCAAGGAAAGATCATGCGTCATTACTCGATGCGTCAGACCGCTGCAGAATTCCGAAATCTACTCGGTCCGTCTCTGTTGGAGGACATCAAGTCTCAACAGGAGGAACACGAGGGAAAGTAGCCTCAACCTTACTTGTGGGGGCCGGCCCAGACTTGCGGGTACCATCACGAAACTGGCTGTCCCACGCTTCGCGATGTTGGAAGCGTGGGCACCACTGCTGCCGCGTTCAGGAGATTCTGCGGAGGCGCATCTCTGGTCTCCGCGCGGCTCGTGTACATAGAACCTCCGCTGTTGGCAGTGACGAATGAACGGGACGTCAAGGTCTGAGGTGCCCACCTTTCGAAAACCGCGAAGGGTGGGGCACCCTCAGTTGTGGTGAATTCAACTAGGTTTTGAGGCACGGCGCAAGCCGTGCCCTTTCAAATCGATCGAGGTCCAGCTAACAAACCACATCTGACCTCCGTCTAACCCTCACGAAGCAGCCGTCTACATTCCGTTGCCGCAGGGAACTGCCGGCAGCATAATCCCGTACGCTCTCTCGGAGGCCCCATGCAATTTCTCGACGACATCCGATACGGCTTGCGCCAGTTCGCCCACGCTCCCGGCTTCACGGCCACGGCAGTGCTCACGCTGGCTCTTGGGATCGGTGCGACCACGGCCATCTTCACGCTGGTGCATGCCGTGCTGTTGCGGTCGTTGCCGGTTGCGAAGCCGGGCGAGCTGATTCGAGTCGGGGACAACGAGAACTGCTGCGTCAATGGCGGCCTGCAGGACAACTGGTCGCTCTTCTCTTACGACAAGTACATCACCTTCCGCGACAACACGCCCGGCTTTACCGAACTCGCCGGCTATCAGGCCGGACGCAGCCTGATCGGCGTGCGCCGCATGGGCACGAACCGCCCCGCCGACTCGCTTCGGATTCAATACGTCTCGGGAAATTACTTTTCGATGTTCGGCTTGGGCGCTTATGCAGGACGCGTTCTCACTCCCGCCGATGATCGTAAGGGAGCCGACCCGGTCGCCCTCATGAGCTATAGCACGTGGCAGGAAAAGTTCGGCAACGATCCGAGCGTTGTCGGATCGACTTTCGTGTTCAATGGCACTCCGTTCACGATCATCGGCATCACTCCGCCTAAATTTTACGGCGATCGGATGGAGCGGCCCCCGGCGTTCTGGCTTCCGCTGAGTGCGGAGATAGTGATTGATGGCCCGACCAGCCTGGTGCAGTTTCCCGAGCAGGACTGGCTCGATATCACCGGCCGTATCGCTCCGGGAGCGAATCCGAAACAGATTGAGGCCCAGCTTCAAGTCGAGCTCAAGCAGTGGCTCCTCGGACCGAACAGCAAGCTGAAGGGACCCGAACGCGACATGGTGGCGAAGCAGACGCTTCATCTTTCGCCCGGCGGCGCCGGTGTACGGGAGATGCGGGACGAGTATCAATCCGGCTTGCACCTGCTGATGTGGGTGACTGCGTTTGTGCTGCTGATTGCCTGCGCGAACGTGGCGAACCTGATGCTGGTGCGCGCCGCCAGCCGCCGCCAGCATACGGCGGTGCGGACCGCGCTCGGCGCCTCCAAGGCGCGGCAGATTACCCAGGTTTTGACCGAGAGCGCTTTGCTCGCGGCATTAGGCGGGGCGTTAGGTGTAGGACTCGCCTTCTGCGGTACACGTCTGATCTTGCGGCTTGCCTTCCACGATCGGCATATCGCCATCAGCGCCATGCCGTCGCTGCCGGTTCTGGCATTCACGTTTGGAATTTCGATTCTTACGGGAATTTTGTTCGGGGTGGCTCCGGCATGGCTGACGGCGCGCTCCGATCCCGCCGACGCTTTGCGCGGGAGTCACCGGTCTACGCAGCACTCGGGCGGCTGGACGCAGAAGTCACTGGTCGTGGCGCAGGCTGCGCTGTCGCTGGTTCTGCTCTGTGCGGCCGGTTTGCTCACGGAGAGTCTGCGCAACATGCAGCGGCAGAATTTCGGATTCGACATGACCAACCGCTACACGCTGCACTTCGATCCAGAGATGGCAGGATTCAAGGGCGACCGCCTGCCGGCGTTTTTCCAGCAGTTGCATGACAACCTAGCGGCCATCCCCGGAGTCGAGCGGGTGAGCTTTGCGCTCTATACGCCCATGGAGGGAGATAACTGGGGCGAGACGGTTTACATCGAGGGGCAGGCGCCTCCGCCTCCGGACAGCGACCAGAATGAGGCTTCCTGGCTACGTGTCACCGACGGATACTTTGAGAGTATCGGAACGAAGATCATCAAGGGCCGCGGAATCACGCTGCAGGACACGGCTTCCAGCACAAAAGTCGCCGTGGTGAATTCGACCTTCGCCAAGCACTTTTTCAAAGATGAGGACCCCGTCGGCAAGCATTTCGGAATTCTCGATCAAGCGCATGCGGGCTCGTACGAAATTGTCGGCTTCACCGAGGACACGGAGTATTGGCAGCCGACCAGCAAGATACGACCGACATTTTTCCTGCCAGAGACGCAGTGGATCACCTATGACGATCCGCGTTTTGTTGCTTTCGAAAGTCGCAATCACGTTTTGAACGCGGCAGTTTTGCAGACGCGTGGCCCTGTGGCTGGATTGGAGACTCAAGCTCGTCGCGCGCTGGCGAGTCTCAGTCCTGACCTTGCTCTCATCGATTTCCAGACTTTCCGCGATCAGGTGGACGGCAACTTCGCCCAGAGTGTGATGCTGGCGCGATTGACCTCGCTGTTCGGGATCCTTGCGCTGGTGCTGGCGTCGGTTGGCCTCTATGGCGTGACCGCCTATTCGGTCGAGCGCCGGACCAGCGAGATCGGAATCCGCATGGCGCTGGGAGCAGACCGGATCAGTGTCTTGCGGCTGGTGCTGCGGGGCGCGTTTATGCAGATCGCGATCGGATTGGCAATCGGAATACCTGCGACCATCCTCGCAGGATATGGAATGGCGACGCAGTTGTTTGGAGTGAAGCCATACGCTCCGGACATTCTGGTCCTCACGACGTTGGTGCTAGGCGCGGCGGCGCTGGTAGCCACTCTGGTTCCAGCACGCACAGCGGCTACTCTCGAACCGGTTCGCGCTTTGCGGGTGGAGTGAGCAGGGCACTGCCTCAGGAGCAATCCGGAGTAGAACGACGAAGAACAGGGCGCGCAACGGGATACTCGAAATCCCAGGGTAACTACGACCAAACCTAGACGGCGGTGCGGATCGAGGTTTCTTTCATCATCCGCTCGACCAGCCTCATGCGGCGGCTGGGCAGTAATGACTCGGTGAGCGAGGGGTGAACGGGATTAGAACCGCTTACCGACAGAAGCTCGGAACCCATGGCATCCAGGGCAGAGTTGGACCGGCCCAGCACCATCAGCAGATACTTCTGGGCGATCGGGCGATCCGCCGGATGGATCAGTGCCCACCACCGGCGCACCGACTCCTGCACCTCGGCTTCGCTCTTCTCGCCAACCACAAGGGCGTCAATCAACCGATAAACCTTGCTCTTAATCGCCTGGTACGAAACCGAAATCTCTTGGGGCATAGGGTTCCTGGGAAACGCGGGTACACTGAGTAAATGCAATCTGCCCACCAAACGCCAACCCGTGATTTTTCGAGGGGTTAGTCGGTGTTACATAACATCAACGTACTATGAATGGAAGAAATCCGGTATGGGATATGGATTCTGGAAGGGAAGATCCGCCATTCGCGGCGCTCGATACCTGCTGCGTTGCTCAGGTTACAATGTTGCGCTTTACTCGATTTGGGCGGACGCGCCTGTGCACACGGTGGTTCGTCGGCTCGAAAAACCGGAGGAGCCATGAAGAAATGGGCGTGGGTTTTTGCCGTCCCTCTATTGATCTCACTTGCGGGAGCTCAAGTCTCCCCCACCCTCAACCTGCAAAATGACAGCGCTTCGGGGATCTGGCATAACGCCGGACCGGAAGACGGCATGTTCTTTCCCAAGGACATGCTCTGGGGATGGGCGCAGTTCGACTTGGCTCCGCCACACAACGAGATCGACCCCAATCTCTGCGCCGGGAATGCGGGAAACTACGGCGGCGTGAACGCCCCCTGCAGCATGTTCGCCCGCTACATGCTTTCCGGAATTCTGGAAGTCCGTCCATTCGGGCGCGGGCCGTTGCGGCGATTTATGGTGTTCGGAGCTCCAACGTTCCTGTTTGGAAAGACGATTCCGAAGACCCTCTATACCTGGTCCCCGGACGCCATTGGCATCGAGCATTCCTGGGGCGCAGGAATTTATCTGACCCGGGGATTCGAATTCCGAGTGACGCAACACTTCCTATTCGATCGGCTGGGTGCGCGGGATACGAACCTGGGCATCGCCGATCTGGGCAACAACGGTCCCTGGGGACGCTACGTGAGCCTGGGCGTGCGCAAGAGCTTCGGCACCCGGCGCTGGTAACAGCTACGCCGCGACCGGAACTCTAGGCCGGATGGCCATTCGCACTAACCAGACAACCAACGCGATAAATGCACCCAAGAACAGGAGCGGCAGGCCAAAGATCAACAGCAGCCACCAGCCGCCCCGGAACTCGGTGACGTCGCCGACGGTCGCTCCCGAATCCCGATGAAGTTCTCCCCCGAAGATTGTGACGTCCTTCACGCTGGCGCCTCGGTCAACGTGAACACTTCCAGCAAAGACGGTGGTATCGCCGCCGACCTGCCCTTCGCCCTCGATAGTCACATTGCCGAAGAAGGTGGTGACATCGCTGGCGACATGCCCCCTCACGCGGACGCTGCAGCCGAAACAGGTGACCTCAGCGGCTTCCTCTCCGGGTCCAACAGTGATGTTGTGGCCGAATTGGGTGCGGTCATGAGAATCGTCCGCGAGCGCGAAGCAGGAGAGCGACGCGACGAAGCAGAGACCGATCAGGAGGCGAGCGAGCGGGATTCGAAGCAGGACCATGCGAACCTCCGGGATTGTGCATTATCCCACAGTTTTGGTTTCAGTCTTAGTGATGACCGGGTTGTGGAAGGAATCACACTGGCCTGTGATTTCAGTCACGCTGAGCTGATCCCGATCCGCATAGATTGCTGGGGGCAGCGCGCACCGAGCTGCTCGAGGCGCTTGCGCAAGTCAACAGGGATTGAACAGATTTTCAACAGCCGAGATGTCCAGGAAGTCCAATTTCTTTATAATTGTTGGTTTTCACATCGAAGCGAGAATTTCTGGGGAGGCGTTGGTATGGCAGGCTCTTATAACGGAGTTGCGGTCCCGGCGGATGGAAAAAAAGTCGGGTATGCGGCAGGCAAGTACAACATTCCCGATAATCCGATCATTCCTTTTATCGAAGGCGACGGAACGGGGCGCGACATCTGGAAAGCCTCTCTGCGGGTCTTCAACGCTGCGGTCGATAAGGCGTACAAGGGCAAGCGCCGTGTCGTGTGGTACGAGGTTTTCGCGGGCGAGAAGGCCAAGGCAAAATTCGACACTTGGCTGCCCGATGACACGGTGGAAGCGATCCGCGAATTTCGTGTTGCCATTAAAGGCCCGCTGACTACGCCGGTGGGCGGCGGCATCCGGTCGCTGAATGTAGCGCTGCGCCAGATCCTCGATCTCTATGCCTGCGTCCGTCCGGTGAAGTATTACCAGGGCGTGCCCTCCCCGGTGAAGCATCCCGAGCGCATGGACGTCGTCATTTTCCGCGAGAACACCGAAGACGTCTACGCCGGAGTGGAATGGGAGCAGGGGACCGCGGACTGCGCCCGCCTGATCGAATTCTTGAACAAAGACATGCTGAAGGGCGGCAAGAAGCAAATCCGGCTCGACTCAGGAGTCGGAATCAAGCCGATCTCCGTCACCGGTACCAAGCGCCTGGTGCGCATGGCGATTCAGCACGCGCTCGAGAATGGGCTGAAGACCGTTACACTCGTCCACAAGGGGAACATTCAGAAATTTACTGAGGGGGCCTTCCGCAAGTGGGGATACGAAATCGCCACCGAGGAATTCCGCGACAAGGTCGTCACCGAGCGCGAGAGCTGGATTCTCGACAACAAAGATAAGAATCCAAATTTGAGCGTCGCGCAGAATGCGGAGATGATTGAGCCGGGCATGGAGTTTGCTCCACCGGCCTTCCGGCAGTCGGTCGAGAAGGAAGTGAAGGATGTTCTCGACGCCATCTACGCGACTCACGGCAACGGAGCCTGGAAGCAGAAGATCATGATCAACGATCGCATCGCGGACTCAATCTTCCAGCAAGTGGTCACCCGTGCCGACGAATACAAGGTGCTGGCTACGCCGAACCTGAACGGCGACTACATTTCCGATGCCTGCGCGGCGCAAGTGGGGGGATTGGGCATCGCTCCGGGCGCGAACATCGGAGATGGATACGCAATTTTTGAAGCCACGCACGGCACAGCTCCGAAGTATGCCGACAAAGACGTGATCAATCCCGGCTCGGTGATTTTGTCTGGAGTGATGATGTTCCGCCATCTGGGCTGGAGCGAAGCCGCCGACCTGATCGAACAGAGCATGGAGCGCACGATCGAGCAGAAGAAAGTTACGTATGACTTCGAGCGCCTCATGCCGGGAGCGACCAAAGTTAAGACCAGTGAATTCGCCGGCTATATGATCGAGAACATGGGAGCGGGAGTGCTCGTGTGAGGCGATTGGGGAAATGGGAAATTGAGTAATTGCGGAATTTCCGTTCCCCGTTGTTTGTACGCAATCGAGATTTTCAATTGCTCAATTACTAAATT
>Ga0335077_10003766_pt1 | contig 18411 bp, 14 predicted proteins | sample Lox_Sample_31_FD_207151 | JGI IMG/M metagenome (GOLD analysis project Ga0335077, IMG submission 207151) | Soil microbial communities from Loxahatchee National Wildlife Refuge, Florida, United States - Lox_Sample_3.1 | ecosystem: Environmental > Terrestrial > Soil > Wetlands | place: USA... | reverse complement strand
TATCGGCCGCGAGCCGGTCAATGAAATCTGACCGCATTCATCCCGCGACGCGCACTTTCCAGGCAATCCGAATCTTCGTAAACCGCGAACTGGAAGACCTGGAGGCGCTGCTCGCGAGCGCGCCCCAGGTGCTGAAACCGGGTGGGCGGCTGGTGATTATCAGCTTCCACTCGCTGGAAGATCGGAGAGTGAAAGATGCTCTCCGCGAGGGCGAGCGCAGCGGCCGATACCGTGTGTTGACGAAGAAACCGGTAACCGCGAGCGAAGCCGAGGTCGATCGCAATCCAAGATCCCGCAGCGCGAAGTTGCGCGCGGCGGAGAGGGTTTAAGCCGGTGAACGCCGGCGACAAGTTTCGGGGCGGCGGTTGCCTCCATAAAACGGGCAAAACGCAGTTCCACACCAATCCTTCCTTAGGAGCGGCGCTGTCCCGAAAAAGTTTTCCAGGTAGCCGGGTAGGCACATGGAGGTGGACGATGTACACGGGAACGATGATTGAGGAACTGATCGCGACGGTCGAGCGGGCTGAAAGTTGGGCAGCGGTGGAACCGGCTGAATTTCTGCGGGAAGAAGATGTGCCGGTGGCTTACTTGCTGGACCAGTTCTACAACGAACAACTGGTGGAAGTGGCATAGGAGCGTCATCCATGGGCACCCTGGCGGCACCTGCGGCAGTACGTCGGCAGTCTCGCGGCGTCACCCCGGAAATCTACTTCGCCAAGCGCATCGACAACTCGCGCCTGGTGAAGGTGAGCGATCCCAAGCACAACCGCGAGATGGCCATGTTCTTCGGCGCCACCGTGCTGCTGTTTCTGCTGGTGATGGTGTACGCCTGGCAGCACTTCAGCGCCATCGAGTGTGGCTACCGCGTCGAGCAGTTACGCGCGCATCGCAATGGCCTGGTGGAGATGAACCGTGCGCTGCGCCTGGAAGAGGCTTCCTTACGCGATCCGCAGCGCATCGATCTGCTGGCCCGCCGGATGGGACTGGCCGCTCCCCAGGCGGGACAGGTAGTGCGCCTCGACGCAGGCAGCGACAGCGTGGATGCGGGAGCGCCGGTGATGGCGCGCGTCTCCGACTCGGTGCGCAACCTGGCGGTGGTTTCGCCGCAGTAACTGTTTAAGGGTGCCCCACCGTTGGCCATTTTTGCCAAGGGTGGGGTTTTTCTCGCCTGGGTAATGTGAAAATGTCAGCTTTGTTTCGCCTGCGCGCACTCCTCGCACGATCCTCCACACATCTTGGTCAGACGTCCTGCTGGGACAGCCGGCGGCGGCTTTATATCCTGAGCGCCATCCTTGTTCTATGGACGGGCGCGATCGGCCTGCGGCTGGTCGACCTGCAGGTGCTGCACTACGGCGACTTCGCGCAGCGGGCTCAGCGCCAGCAGCAGCGCAGCATCGAGGTCGAGCCGCGGCGGGGCATCATCTACGACCGCAACGGCCGCGAGCTGGCAATGTCGGTGATGGTGGACTCGGTCTTCGCGGTGCCGGCGGAAGTTCCCGACCAGGCAGGCACGGCAGCGTTGCTGGGAAAAATCCTCAACGTAGATCACCGGGAAATCCTGGCGCGCATGAAAGCGTCGCATGCCTTCTGCTGGGTGGCGCGCAAGGTAGATGCCGACATGGCAGCGCGAGTTCGGGCGCTGAATCTGAAGGGCATTTATTTCCAGAAAGAACCCAAGCGGTTCTATCCCAAGCGCGAGCTGGCGGCGCAAGTGATGGGATATGTGGGCATGGACGACGAGGGTCTGGGCGGCATCGAGCGTGAATACGACGAGCATCTGCGCGGCATGCCGGGCAAGATGCTTATCAGCATGGATGCCCGCCGGCGCTGGTTCGGCCACGTGGAGCGCCAGCCCGATCCCGGCCAGAACGTGGTGCTCACCCTGGATCAGAACATCCAGTACATCGCCGAGCGCGAGCTTCAGACCGCCATGGAGCAGACCAAGGCGGTGGCCGGCACCATCATCGTCACCAATCCGCATACCGGCGAAGTGCTGGCGCTGGCCAACCGTCCCACGTTCAATCCCAACACCTTTAATAAAGTCCCGGCCGCGTTTCTGAAGAACCACGCGGTGAGCGACGTCTACGAGCCCGGCTCGACCTTCAAGATGGTGACCGTCGCCGCTGCGCTGGAAGAAAAGCTCACGCGGCCGGAGGAACTGATCGACTGCCAGATGGGCGCTATCGTGATCGCGGGCACGCGCATTCGCGACCACGAAAAGTTCGGCCTCATCCCGGTCACCGACATCATCGCCCACTCCAGCGACGTGGGCGCCATCAAGCTCGGGCTTCGCCTGGGCGAGGAGCGCTTCGATCACTACATTCGCGCCTTCGGCTTTGGGGCGCAAAGCGGCATCGAACTGCCCGGCGAAACGCGCGGCATGGCCAAGCCGGTGAGCCGGTGGTCCAAAGTCTCAATTGGCGCTATCTCGATGGGACAGGAGATCGGCATATCGGCGATACAACTGGCCGGTCTGGTCTCGACCATCGCCAACGACGGCGTCTGGCAGGCGCCCCACATCGTGGCCGCGCCGCAGGGCCTCCTGCACGAGGCGGCGGATCATCCTGACAGCACGCCTGCGGCGGAGCAGCGGCGGGTCATCTCCAACCTCACCGCAGCGCAGATGAAGATGATGCTGCAGCAGGTGGTGTTACGCGGCACCGGACGCAAGGCGCAACTGGATGGTTTCAGCGCCGCCGGCAAGACCGGCACGGCGCAGAAAGTCGATCCCTCGACTGGCGCATATTCGCGCACCAAGTACATAGGTTCTTTCGCTGGCTTCGCGCCCATTAACAATCCTGCGCTGACGGTGGTGGTGATCCTGGATTCAGCCGTCGGCCTGCACCAGGGCGGTCAGGTCTGCGCGCCCGTCTTCCAACGCGTCATGCAGCAGGCGCTCGAATACCTGAACGTGTCGCACGACTTGGACGTTAGGGCGCCTCGTGCGCTCCTGACCAAGCTGAAGGACTCGGATCTCGATGAGAGTTCGCCCGACCGTCTGGCTGGAGGCCTGGAGATGGCCGTGGCCGACATGCCGGCTGCTAAACCCGCGGTGGCGGCTGTGAAACCTGCGCCTATGGGTAATGCTGCGCATCAGCCGCAAGCCAGCCTTATGCCAGCGTCGGGAACGGTAGTAATGGACGTCGAGAACGGCGGCCTGGTAGTGCCGTCGCTGCTCGGCAAGCCGGTTCGCGCGGCGGTGGAAATAGCGCAGGAAAGCGGGTTCGAGATCGACGTAATCGGCGACGGCGTGGCGCGCGAGCAGGCCCCGGCGCCAGGCTCGCGCATCGCTCCGGGTGGACGCGTAGCGGTGCGGTTTGGGCCGTAACCACTCGCTATAATGCCAGCAATGACCTTCCTTCACCTCCTCGACGGGGCTGAAGTCGTGCTGCAGAGCGGCAATGCCGAAATTTCCGGCGTGGAGTATGACTCGCGCCGGGTGAAGCCGGACGATTGCTTTGTCGCCATGCACGGCGAAACTAGCGACGGCAACCGCTACATCGATGCCGCCATCGCCAACGGCGCGGTCGCTGTGGTCACCGATTCCGCCCAGGAGAAGCCGCGCCCGGCCGTGGCTTGGGCGCAGGTGCCGCACGGGCGGCGGGCGCTGGCCCGCATCAGCACCAATTTCTATCGCCGACCGGCGGAGAAGTTGCGCATCACCGGCATCACCGGCACCAACGGTAAGACCACCACCAGCTTTCTGATCGAATCCATTCTGCGCGCTGCGGGCCGCAAGAGCGCGCTGGTCGGGACGGTCGAGTACCACGTCGCCGGCAAAGTCCTGCCCGCTCCACACACCACGCCGGAGGCGCTGGAACTCGCGCAACTGTTCTCCCGGGCGCTCGGCGCGGGAGCTACCGAGGCAGTGATGGAAGTCTCGTCGCACGCGTTGGAGCAGCAGCGCGTTTTCGGAATTCCGTTCGACGTAGCCGTGTTCACCAACCTCACGCGCGACCACCTCGACTTTCACCGGACCATGGAGCGCTACTTCGATTCCAAGGGCATCCTGTTTCGCGGGTGCGGCACGGAGCCGCCGCGGGTCTCGGTTTTGAACATTGAGGACGAGTACGGCGCGAAGCTCGCGCAGGCGAGCAAGTCGGAACTGCGCCTCACTTACGGCATCGCGGCCGGCGACTTTCACGCTCAAAACGTGGACACCGGGCGCAACGGCACGCGCTTCGATATTGTCATGCCGGAAGGTACGATTCCCATCTGGTCGCCGCTGGTGGGGCAGGTGAACGTCTACAACATTCTGGCCGCGGTGGCGGCGGCGTATGCGCGCGAGTGCTCCACGCAGGCGATCGAAAAGGGCGTGGCTGCTCTCACGCACGTGCCCGGACGATTCGAACGCGTAGATTGTGGCCAGGGATTCTATGTAGTCGTGGACTATGCCCACACCGACGATGCACTGCGCAACCTGACGGCCTTGGCGCGGGCCCTGGTGAGCAAGGATCGCGGGCGGGTGATTACGGTTTTCGGTTGCGGCGGTGACCGCGACCGCACCAAGCGTCCGCTAATGGGAGAGGCCGCAGGCCAGGGAAGTGATTTTGTGGCCGTCACCTCCGACAATCCCCGCAGCGAGGATCCTCTGGCTATCATTAATGATGTGCTGCCGGGGCTGCAGCGGGCCGGCGCCCGCTACACGATGGAGCCCGACCGCCGCAAGGCGATTGCTTTGGCGATCGATGAAGCGCGGCCTGGGGATATCGTGCTGATCGCCGGCAAAGGACACGAGAAGATGCAGATCTCGCGCGAGAGCGCGGCGCCGTTCGACGATGTCGAGGTAGCGCGCGAAGTGTTGCGCTCGCTGGGCTACGAGCCATGCGCTTCCGCCGTCTCCGGAAAGGCGGGGCGATGAGGCTTCCGCTGGGACGGATCGCCGAGTTCATCGGCGCCACGGGCGAGTTTGATACCAGCGCCGTTGCAAATGCGTACTCCATCGACTCGCGAACCATCGGCTCTGGCGATTTGTTTTTTGCCGTGAAGGGCGAGCGGCTCGACGGCCATGATTTTGTCGAGCAGGCGCTGGCCGCAGGCGCACTGGCGGCGGTGGTCGAGCGGGGGCAGGCGGCGCGCTACCGCGACCAGCACCGCCTGCTGGCTGTCACCGACCCGCTTGCCGCCCTGCAGCGCCTGGGAACCGCCGTCCGGCGGCTGTGGGGGAAAAAGCTGATCGCGGTCACCGGCTCGACCGGCAAGACCACCACCAAGGAAGCTATCGCACAGGTGCTGCGCCCACGGTTTCGCGTCCTCAGGTCCGAAGGCAATCTCAACAACCACTTCGGACTGCCGCTGCAACTGCTGCGGCTTGAACCGGAGCACGAGATCGCCGTCATCGAGATCGGCATGAACCACGCGGGCGAGATTCGCGCGCTGGCTGAAATCGCCCACCACGATGTAGGCGTGGTCACCAATGTGGGCCCGGTGCATCTGGAGTTTTTCGACTCCGTCGCCGCCATCGCTCGCGCCAAGTACGAGCTGATCGAAACCCTACACGCCGGCGGCACGGCGGTGCTCAACGCCGACGACGAGTACGTTTCCCAGTTCGGGCGCGACTTCCATGGGAAAGTGGTGACGTTCGGCATCGAGCGCCCGGCCGACGTCCACGCAGAAAACATCGAGGACCGCGGGCTGGAGGGCTCGGTATTCGACCTGATCGCTGGCGGCTGCCGGCAGAGGGTTTCCCTGCCGCTGCTGGGACGGCACAACGTGTACAACGCGCTGGCGGCGCTCGCAGTGGGAGTGGAAAGCAGCATCGCGCCTTCCGAAGCCGCCGAAGCGCTGGCGGCGCTCGCGCCGCAGGACAAGCGCGGACAACTGACCGAAGTTGCCGGCGCGACGGTGGTGAATGATTGCTACAATTCGAATCCGAAGGCCCTGGCTGCGATGGTGACGTCGTTTGCGCGCTTGCCGGCGCGGCGGCGCATTGTGGTTGCGGGCGAGATGCTCGAGCTCGGCCACACGTCGCCAGAGTTGCACCGCCAGTGCGGCGCGGCTATCGCGGAAAGCGGGGTTGACGTGTTGATCGGCGTGCGCGGTGCGGCGCGGCAGTTGGTGGAAGGGGCGCGGGCGGCGGGAATGGCGGCAGAGTTTGTCGATACGCCGCAGCAGGCGGGAGAGTGGCTGGCTCGCGAGGTTCGTCCCGGCGATGCTGTCTTGCTAAAAGCCTCGCGTGGAGTGAAGCTGGAAGGGGCGCTGGAGGCTTGGCGCACATACTTGCAAACGGCTACGGCAAGGTAGAAAGAACGGGTGGGGAGGCGGAGGCAGATTGCTTTATTGGTTGTTGTACGTAAAACTTTTTCCTGTTTTCTCGCCTTTCCGCATCTTCCGTTACCTGACGTTCCGGACGGCGTTTGCCAGCCTGACGGCCCTGGCCACGGGGTTGATCGTGGGACCGGCTGTGATCCGGCGCCTGCGCGAATTTCAGATTGGCCAGTACATCCGCGAGGAAGGTCCCAAGGCCCACCAGAAAAAAGCGGGCACGCCCACCATGGGCGGAGTGCTGATCGCCATCTCCATCGTGGTGCCCACACTGCTATGGGCCGACCTCGGCAATATTTACGTATGGATCGTAGTCTGCTCCACCCTCGCCTTCGCATCCATTGGCTTTGCTGACGATTATTTGAAGGTAATCCACCACCGCAACCTGGGCCTGACCGGTACGACCAAGCTGACTCTGCAGGTGCTCACCAGCCTGGTGGTGGCGGTGGTGCTGATGCTGCTTACCGCCAGCGGCGACTACTCCACCCACTTGATGGTGCCGTTCCTGAAACGGTTCCGTCCCGACCTGGTGGTCAACCATCTCATGCGCAATCCTTATATGTGGCCGATCGCCTTTATGCCGTTCCTGCTTTTCGTGGTTCTGGTGATCGTGGGCTCGTCGAACGCGGTGAACCTGACCGACGGACTCGACGGCCTGGCCATCGGCTGCACCGTGATCGCCGCTGCCGCACTGGCCGTGCTGACTTACGTCAGCGGCCACACCGTGTTTGCCGGGTATCTGGAGCTGCAGCGCATGCCGCAGGTCGGGGAGTTGACGATTTTCTGCGGAGCAATGGTCGGCGCTGCCATCGGCTTCCTCTGGTACAACGCCCACCCGGCGGAAATCTTCATGGGCGACGTGGGATCGCTTTCCCTGGGTGGCGCCATCGGCACCGTCGCCGTCATTATCAAGCAGGAACTGCTGCTGCCCTTTATTGGCGGCATCTTCGTGATCGAGGCGGTCTCGGTGATCCTGCAGGTAGCCTCGTACAAGCTGCGGCGGAAGCGCATCTTCAAGATGGCCCCTCTGCACCATCACTTCGAGCTGCTGGGATGGTCGGAGTCGAAGATCATCGTGCGCTTCTGGATCGCGTCGCTGGTATTTGCACTCTTTGCACTGACCACGCTGAAGTTGCGGTAGCGCGCACGGTGGTTCGTGGTAGAAGTGGTATGTCGGCTCAGAAATTGGACGTAAAAGGCAAACGCGTTCTGGTTGTCGGCCTGGGCAAGTCGGGCGTGGCCTCGGCGACCTTTTTGAAGGATCGCGGCGCACGCGTCAGCGTATCCGACGCCAAAACTGAAGATCAGCTCCGCTCGGCCATCCCTGCGCTTCTCGACAAAGGCATCTCTGTCGAGACCGGCGGGCACGGCGAGCGTACCTTTCGCGACCAGGACCTGATCGTGGTCAGCCCGGGCGTCCCCAGCGATGTGCCGCAGCTCGAAAAGGCGCGCGCGCAGGGCATTCCCATCATCGGCGAAGTCGAGCTGGCGTCGCGCTTCTTGAAGGGACACATCATCGCTATCACGGGGTCAAACGGCAAGACCACCACCACCGCGCTGGCCGGCGAAGTCATCGGCATGGGGGGATACGAGGTGCTGGTGGGCGGCAACATCGGCACGCCCGCCATCTCGCTGGTCGCAGATTCGACCTCCGATACTTACGACGTTCTGGAGATCTCCAGTTTCCAGCTCGAGAGCATCGATGGCTTTCACCCCGAGATCGCGGTCATCCTCAACATCACGCCCGACCATCTCGATCGCCACCACAGCTTCGACGCCTACGTTCGGGCCAAGGCGCGGATTTTCGAGAACCAGACGGCGCAGGACCACGCGGTCCTAAACGCCGACGATACCACCTGCGCCGGTCTGGCCGGCAAGACCCGCGCCCAGGTGCATTGGTTCAGCCGCAAGAAGCAAGTCGAGCGCGGCGCGTTCGTGCGCGACGGCAGGATTTTCTGGCGCGAAGATGGCGCTGACCTGGAGATCATGCCGGTGACCAGCATCACGCTCAAGGGTACACACAATCTGGAGAACGTCCTGGCCGCGGTTTGCGTCGGACGCATCGTCGGCTGCGAGCCGCATCGCATCCGCCGCGCTGTCGAAGAGTTCAAAGCGGTCGAGCATCGGCTGGAGTACGTCGCGACGATCCAGGGGGTCGAGTATTACAACGATTCCAAAGCCACCAACGTGGATGCCACCATAAAGGCGCTGGAATCCTTCCCCGGCAACATTCAGATCATTCTCGGCGGCAAGGACAAGGGCAGCGATTACTCGGTGCTGAAAGACCTGCTGCGCGCCCGCGCCAAGCGTGTCTACACCATCGGTGCGGCGGCAGAAAAGATCGAATCGCAGATCGCGGGCGCCGTGACTGTCCTTCGCGCCGAAACCTTGGAAACCGCCGTCAAGCGTGCTGCCGAATCGGCCGCGCCAGGCGACATCGTGTTGCTGGCGCCGGCGTGCGCCAGCTTCGACCAGTTTGAGAGTTACGAGCACCGCGGCCGCGCCTTCAAAGAGGCGGTGCAGGCTCTTGCCGCGCGCAAGGCGCCCAGCCAAGTCGGAGGGGCGGCGTGAGGATTGAGCCATTGATCATTGGGTCACTGAGTCATTGAGCCGAAAACAAAGGTTGGGCCGGAGCTGAATGGCCCAATGACTCAATGAATCAATGACTCAATTGTCTTCGGAGACACAGTAGCCGATGAGGAAACCGAATGGCTAAGCGCGTCAGTGTCGACAAAGCGCTCTTCATCGTCACCCTGCTGCTGGTGTTTATCGGGCTGGTGATGGTGTTCAGCGCCTCGGCGGTGATGGCGAAGGAGCGCTTCGGGTCGGCCTACACTTTCCTCTTTAAGCAGATGGTGTGGGCGGTGGCCGGCCTGATCATGATGGTCATCGCCATGAATGTGGATTACCGCCGCTATAAGCATCCGGCGATCGTGTTCTCGCTGCTGGGCGTCACGCTTACTCTGTTGGTGGCGGTGTTCTTCCTCGACCGCTCGCACAATACACACCGCTGGATCCGCCTCGGGCTGATGTCCTTCCAGCCGTCGGAACTGGCGAAACCTGCGCTTATCTTGTTTCTTGCCTATTTCCTGGAAAACCGCACCAAACTCATGGACGATTGGCGGCACACGCTGCTTCCCGCCGCCGTTCCCATCGTCGTCTGCTCCGGGCTCATCCTCAAGCAGCCTGACCTGGGCACGTCGGTAGTGTGCCTAGTGATCAGCGCCATCATACTGTTCGTTGCCGGCATGAGGGTGCGCTACCTGGGCTACGCCGCGCTGGCGGCGATTCCAGTGCTCTACGCGACCATCTTCCGCGTGAAGTGGCGCTACGAGCGCATCCTGGCGTTCCTCGATCCGTGGAAAGATCCGCAGGGGCGCGGCTTCCACATCATCCAGTCGCTGATCGCCGTCGGCACCGGCGGGTTCACCGGCCAGGGATTGATGGAAGGAAAGCAGAAGCTCTTTTATCTGCCGGAGCCGCACACCGACTTTATCTTCGCCGTGATTTCCGAGGAGATGGGGCTGCTGGGCGCGCTGGCCGTGGTCGCGCTTTTTGCCGTCTTCCTTTACCGCGGCATGCGGACCGCGCTCGCCACCGAGGACATCTTCGCGCGCTACCTGGCCACAGGCATTACCTCGATGATCGTGGTGCAGGCGGTGTTCAACATCAGCGTGGTGCTGGGCCTGATGCCCACCAAGGGAATCCCGCTGCCGTTCATCTCCTACGGTGGCTCGTCATTGTTCGTGATGCTGGCGTGCGTGGGCGTACTGCTGAACATCACGCAGAGCACCGACTGATATGCGCGCCGTACTGGCCGGAGGCGGTACCGGCGGCCACGTCATTCCGGCGCTGGCTATCGCCCACGAACTCCGCGAACTTTATTCAGGCGAAGTCATATTCATCGGGACCTCACGCGGGATCGAGAACCGTTTGGTCCCGGCCGCCGGCTTCGACCTCAAGCTGGTTGAGGTCGGAGCGCTGAAAAAAGTCAGCCTGGCCAAGCGGGTGGCCACCATGGTCGCGCTGCCTGCGGCGATCTTCCGATCGTGGGGCATCCTGAATGAATTTCGGGCGGATGTGGTGATCGGCGTGGGCGGATACGCTTCCGGGCCGGCAATGCTGGCCGCGGCCATTTCGGGCATTCCTACTCTGGCATTCGAGCCCAACGTCGTGCCCGGACTGGCCAACCGCATCATGGCGCCGATGGTCTCGGCCGCCGCAGTGCATTTCGAGGAAACCAGGCGCTTCTTCCAGCACTGCCGCCTGACGGGCGTTCCTGTGCGCCGCGCATTCTTCAAGCTACCGCCCCGGCCCGCAGGCAGTCCGCCGACGCTGCTGGTGTTCGGCGGCAGCCAAGGCGCGCACGCCATCAACGAGGCAGTGATGAACTTGCTGGCGGCGCTCAGCGAGCAGATTCCGGAAATCCACGTGATCCATCAGACTGGGGAGCGCGACTATAATGACGCCCAGGCGGCGTACCTGAAGTCGCGGGCCCACGCCGAAGTTTTCCCGTTCATCGAGGACATGCCGGGGATGTTTGCACGTTCTGATCTGCTGGTGTGCCGCTCCGGGGCCAGCACCGTGGCCGAGGTAACCGCGGCCGGGAAGCCGGCGATTTTTGTTCCCTTTCCGCACGCGACCGATGACCATCAATTGCGCAACGCAGAAGCTCTGGAGCGCGCCGGGGCGGCGGTGCTGATCGCGGAGACAGATCTGACCAGCGAAAGCCTAGTGAGCACGGTGAGCGAATTGTTGTGCGATCCGGGGCGGCTGGCACGCATGGCGGCGGCTTCGCGCAAGCTGTCGCATCCAGACGCCGCACGCCAGATCGCGCTGATGGCGGGAAGATTGGCAGGAGTGCCAGTATAAAAAACGCCACGGATTTTCACGGATCAACACGGATTTTTTTGTTTTTTTGATCCGCGTTCCTCCGCGTGAATCCGCGGCGAAGAGTTTTTATGTTCGCCAAGATCCAACGCGTGCATTTCGTCGGCATCGGCGGCATCGGCATGAGCGGCATCGCCGAAGTGCTGCTGAATCTCGGCTACAGGGTTTCAGGCTCGGACTTGAAGCGCTCGCCGCTCACCGAGCGCCTGGCCGCATTGGGCGCCGTCGTCTTTGAAGGCCATGGCGCGGAAAATGTTGCGGGCGCGGAAGTGGTGGTTACCAGCTCCGCGCTTGCGCACGATAACCCGGAAGTGGCGGAAGCGCGCCATCGCCACATCCCGGTGATCCAGCGCGCCGAGATGCTGGCCGAACTGATGCGGCTGAAGTACGGCATCGCCGTGGCCGGCATGCACGGCAAGACCACCACGACCTCGATGATTGCCGCCGTGCTCGCCGCCGGCGGGCTCGATCCGACGGTCGTGGTCGGCGGGCGCGTGGACGCCATGGGCTCGAACGCGCGTCTCGGCAAGTCGCATTATCTGGTCGCCGAAGCCGATGAAAGCGACCGCTCATTTCTCAAGCTCTCTCCCATTCTGGCGGTAGTGACCAACATCGACCGCGAGCACATGGATTGCTATCGCGACATGGCCGACGTCGAGCATGCCTTCGTCGAGTTCATGGATCGCGTCCCGTTCTATGGGATGACGGTTGCGTGTAACGACGATGACCGGCTGCGGGCTCTGCTGCCGCAGCTTCGCCGACGGGTCGTAACCTATGGCTCGCGTCCAGACTCCGATTTCCGCGTGCGGGACTCGGAAACGCCTCACGTGGACAGCAGCAAGCAGCCCATAAGCCGGTTCTGCGTGGACTATCGCCAGCAGTCGCTGGGCGAGTTTCATCTTCACGTGCCGGGACGGCACAACACTCTGAACGCCACGGCGGCGATTGCCGTTGGCGTTGGCCTGGACATGGCTCCGGATGCCATTCGCCGCGGCCTGGGAGAATTCCGCGGTGTGGATCGCCGCTTCCAGTTGCGCGGCCGCGTGGGTGAAGTCAGCGTGATCGACGACTACGGCCACCATCCTACGGAGATTCGCGCCACGCTGGCCGCCGCCCGCCAGTGCGGCTACAAGCGCATTCATGTGGTCTTCCAGCCACACCGCTACACTCGCACCCAGGACCTGTCCGACCAGTTCGCCACGGCATTCGGCGATGCCGACTCGCTGTTCGTGCTGGATATCTACGCCGCCAGCGAACCGCCCATCGAAGGTGTCAGCGGTGAGCGTCTGGCGAGGCACATTGCCAGCCTGGGAAAAAGCTCCGCCACCTACGCAGCTTCCTTCGATGAGGCAATCGAAATGGTGACCGCCGCCGCGCAGCCGGGGGAAATGATCCTGACCCTGGGAGCGGGCAGCGTCTCGAAACTCGGGCCGCAAATCCTCAAGCGTCTGGAGGCGCGGCAGGCGCAGGCGATCAGCGCCACGGAGAGCCGTTAGCGGCTTTATAATGTCGCTTTGCACTCCCCGCAAAGCTTTCATGCAGGAGCAGTGTTAGGAGTTCCCGGAGTGCCTTCGGTCGCGCGTGTCTCCTGATTCCAAAAAACGAGAACAGGGCGGAGGCCAGCACCGCCGCACCCTGATTCTGATTCTGGGCATCGCCATCTTCCTGTTGTTCGCGCTCGTCTTCTCGCAGCAGGCGTTCAACCTGACGCTGCGCCCCAACACTTCCGAACAAGTACAGATTTTCGTTGCCCTGTCGACGCTGATCTTTCTGCTTCTGATCACGCTGACCTTCGTGCTGGTGCGCAATCTGCTGAAGCTCTACGCCGAGCGGCGCACCGGCAAGCTGGGATCGAAGTTCCGCACCCGCATGGTGCTGGGCGCACTGGCCCTGTCGCTCACCCCCGTGATCTTCCTCTTCCTGTTTGCCTTCGGGCTGATGAACCGTTCCATCGACAAGTGGTTCTCGCGCCCGGTGGAGGAGCTGCGGCAGGATTCCGGGGAAATCGCGCACCAGCTTTCGGCCTACGCTGGCGAGAATGCGCGCGCGGAAGCGGCCTCGATCGCGGCCATCCCGGAGACGCAGCACGCCTTCACCACGGGAAACTTCTCGAGCGTCATCACCGAGTTTCGCCGCCGCGAAGGCACCTTGCAGGGTGGATTCGCACTGGCGCTGGTGGATGATGCGGCCGTAGCCAGCTTCCACGCGCCGGAGGCCTGGGTCTTCCTGCGTCCGCGATTGCCGTCGCCGGCGCAGCTGGAACCGGCGCGCCCGCAGCCGCTGGCGCTGGCCGGGCGGCAGTACATGCTGGGCAGCGCGCGCATCGGCGACCACGGCAGCATTGTCGTGGCCATGCCGCTGCCGCCGCAGTTCTCCGCCACCCTGGGGCAGATGGAAGCCCACCAGCGCATGTACTTCGAGCTGGCCCGGCAGCGCAAGGCGCTGCGCTTCTACTACATGGGCCTGCTGCTGCTGCTGACGGTGCTGGTCCTGTTTGCCGCCACCTGGTCGGCGCTGTTTCTCTCCAAGCAGGTCACTCGCCCCGTGGCCGCGCTGGCCGAAGCCATGCAGGAGGTCTCACGGGGCCGGCTGGACTACCGTCTGGACGTGGTGGCAAGCGACGAACTGGGACAACTGGTGGCTTCCTTCAACCGCATGGCGACGGAGCTGGAAGCCAGCCGCCAGCAGCTTGAAGCCTCCAGCCGCGAACTGGCCGATGCCAACGTGGCGCTGGACCAACGGCGCCGGCACATGGAAACCATTCTGGAGAGCATCCCCACGGGGGTGCTTTCGCTCGATGCCAACCGCCGCGCCACCCACAGCAATGATGCCTTCTCCCGCATCTTCGGCCGCACCGACGAGCACCATCCACCCAGCCCCGGCGCCGCCTTACGCGATATTTTCCCTGCCGACGCTGTGGGCGACCTGCTCCACCTGCTGCGCAAGGCCGATCGTATGGGCGCCACGACCAGCCAGATGGAGGTGACGATGAACCAAACCGTGCTCACGCTGGCGGTAACCGCCGCCTCGCTTCATCACCGCGGCGAGCGCCAGGGGTACGTGGTGGTGTTCGAGGATCTTTCCGATCTGCTGCACGCGCAAAAGCAGGCGGCATGGCGGGAGGTAGCGCGTCGGGTAGCGCACGAGATCAAGAACCCGCTAACACCCATCGCGCTTTCTGCCGAGCGCATCCGCCGGCATCTAGAGCGGGGCGACCAGCCCGATCCGGATTCGCTGGCCGTCATCGCGGGCTGTGCCCAGACCATCGGCGGCGCAGTGGAGACCGTGCGCACGCTGGTGGATGAATTCTCCACCCTGGCCCGCTTCCCAGCCTCGCGGCCGCAGCCCGCCAACATCAACGCCATCGTGCAGGATGCGCTGGGCATGTTCAATGGCCGCCTGGACGGTATCCGCATCGACACCCTGCTGGCTCCCGACCTGCCGGCGGTAATGGCGGACCCGGAAGCCATGAAGCGCGCCGTGGCCAACCTGGTGGACAACGCCGCTGAAGCCATGCAGGATGCCATGGTGAAGGAAGTCCACATCTCGACCGCCCTGGCCGATGCGCGTGACTCGGTTGAAGTCGTGATCGCCGACAGCGGCCACGGTGTCACCCCGGAGTTGAAGGAGAAACTTTTCCTTCCCTACTTCTCCACCAAGGGTCGCGGCACTGGGCTGGGACTGGCCATTGTCAGCCGCATTGTCGAGGATCATCATGGCTCAATCCGTGTGGAGGAAAACTCTCCCGTGGGGGCGCGGTTTATAGTGGAATTGCCGGTGGCCATGGGGGAGACGGCTGCCGTCCAGCATGCATAACATTCTCATCGTGGACGATGAGCCCGGGATCCGCCAGTCGCTGAAGGACGTGCTGGAGGACGAGGGCTACAAGACGATGGCGGTAGAGAGCGGCGAGGCCTGCCTCGAAGCCCTGGCGAAGCGCGGCTTCGACGTGGTGCTGCTCGACATCTGGCTGCCCGGCATGGATGGTCTGGAGGCGCTGCAGAGGATCAAGCAAGCCGATGACGGCCCTGAGGTCATTATGATCTCCGGTCACGGCACCATTGAGACCGCGGTGCGCGCCACCAAGCTCGGCGCCTTCGACTTCCTGGAAAAGCCGCTCTCGCTCGAAAAGACGCTCATCCTGCTCAAGAACGCGATCGACGCGCGCCGCCTGCGGGGCGAGAACCGCGACCTCAAGAAGCAGTTTCAGGCCAAGGGCGGGATCGTCGGCGACAGCATTCCCATGAAAGCACTGCGCCAGCAGATTGCGCTCATGGCGCCCACCAACGGCCGCGTGCTCATCTATGGCGAGTCCGGCGCGGGCAAGGAGTTGGTGGCGCTGGCCATCCATGCGCAAAGCTTGCGCAAGGAGGCCATGTTTGTCGAAGTCAACTGCGCCGCGATTCCCGAAGACCTGATCGAGAGCGAGCTGTTCGGGCATCGCAAGGGCTCCTTTGCCGGCGCCGAGCACGATAAGGTCGGCAAATTCCAGAAAGCCGATGGCGGCACTCTGTTTCTCGATGAAGTCGGCGACATGAGTTTGAAGACGCAGTCCAAAGTACTGCGCACCCTGGACGAGCAGCGCTTCACCCCTGTGGGCGGCGACGAGGCCGTGAGCGTGGATGTGCGCGTCATCGCCGCCACCAATAAAGACTTGGAAGAAGAAATTGCCAAGGGAAACTTCCGCGAGGACCTCTTCTATCGCCTGAACGTGATTCCCTTCCACGTACCGCCGCTGCGCGAGCGGCATGAAGACATCCCCCTGCTCGCCCGCCATTTCGTGAAGGAGTTCTCGGCCGCTTACAGCCGGCGCGCCCGCGAGCTGACCGATGACGCCATCGACACCCTGATGCGCTACGCCTGGCCCGGCAACGTGCGCGAGTTGCGCAATGTGATCGAGCGCGTGGTGATCATGAATCCCACCGCCACGCGCCTCGAGCGCAAACATCTGCCGCCGCTGGTCTATCGCGATGGCGGCCGCCGGTCCGTGGGCGAGTTCTCCACCCTGCACCAGGCCCGTGCCTCCTATGAGCGCGATTACATCCTCAAGAAGCTGGATGAAAACCACGGTAACATCAGCCGCACCGCCGAGGTGCTGGGCCTGGAGCGGTCTCACCTTTACCGTAAGATGAAGACGCTGGGTATCGCCGTCAGGGAGTAGCGACTGATCTCATGAGCCGGGCGCAAGACAACCGCAAGTTTGCCTTCCTGGTTCTGTGTGTCATCTGCATTGCCGCCATCGTGATCTATGGTTGGTGGACGCTGCGATTGCGTCGCTCACCAGCGGTAACGCCACAACCACTACCGGTCGAGAGCGCTAAGCCAAGTTCGAACGCACCCGCGCCAGGTGCGTCCCGGCCTGCACCTGTCGCCACGACGCAACCGCCCAGCAGCCCGAAACCGAAGAATGAGTCTGAGCCCGGGAAGCTTGCAGCACCGCCGAAGCCAGAGGCGAAACCAGCTCTCCTCTACTTCCGTGCGAACGCTCTCGGAGAGAACTATGGAAAAGTCGCGGTGGCGCCGCTCAACAACCTTGACCAACGCCAATATGCGGCCGACCTGTTCTGCGACCGGGTTGATTTCTCCGGCGGAAACGGTGTTTGCCTGCATGCCGATCGAGGCAGTCTCACCACGCACTATGCCATTGGGTTCAACGACCAGATGAAGCAGGTGTGGTCGTTCAAGTTGAATGGCCTGCCCAGCCGCGTGCGTCTATCGCCAAGCGGGCGGCTCGCAGCCATCACGATTTTTCTGGTCGGCCAGTCGTACACCTCTTTGAACTTCGCCACGCAGACCATGATCGTGTATGCGGCAACCGGACAAGTGCTGGTCGATAACCTCGAAAACTTCTCCGTGACTCGCAATGGGGCGGAATTCAAAGCCAAGGATTTCAACTTCTGGGGCGTAACTTTCGCACAGGATGAAAACCACTTTTACGCCACCCTGTGGACTGCGGGAGATACATATCTGGTCGCCGCCAATCTCGCCCAGCGAACGGCGCAGGTGGTGCACGATAATGTCGAGTGTCCCGCGCTCTCTCCCGACAACACCCGCATTGCCTTCAAGCAGCGAAGAGTGGGCGGGCTGCTGGAGGGCCGGCGCATCACCTGGCACCTCACCGTGCTGGATCTGAAGACGGGAAGTGAGACTCCTCTGGGAGAAAATCGCAGTGTTGACGACCAGGTGGAATGGCTGGACAACGATCACATCCTGTATGCGCTGTCGGAAAATGAGAAGGGCTCCAGCGCGAGCACGGATATTTGGGCGCTGCCGGCAACGGCCAACGGAACGCCAGAGTTGCTGCTGAAGGGCGGATTCTCCCCGGCGGTGGTCAGGCTGAGTGCGCTGCCGACGCGACGGTAGGAGGGCTTCAACCAGCGACGTAACCGTATTCTTGGGAAGGGCACGCCTTCCAGGCGTGCCGTAAAGCGAGTAAGAGCTCGGCTTCAGCCGCTGAAGGGTATTCCGCAGGCCCCAAGAAAGTTGCGGCGGTGTAACAAACCAAGATCCTTCGCGACCCGTTTCCCGGGCTGGAGAAAACGCCCGGGGCCCTCGGTCGCCCAGGATGACATTTTTATAAGCTTTAAGGCGCGCCTGAAGCCGCGCTCTTTCAAAGCCGCCGGCAGGCCCTGCTGGGCTCAGAAGCGCTTCCCGCATCGCTTGCAGCCGAAGCATCCTTTGCAGGCCGACCAGGCGATTTTCTTGTCATTCAGAATCCAGCCGGAGACCACAAAGGCCGCCATCAGCCCGAAAGTGAACATCCAGATGGGCGTCCTCATGGCGCCGGTGGTCCACAGCAATCCGAAGAGGACTGAAGAAACCAGCTTACAAACACCCAGAACGGTATTTAGGAAGGCTAATCCGCTGGTACGAAGATTCGGCGCCAGAGCGGAACTTGCCACCGCCGCCAGCACACCATTGGTAGCGGCGTAATAGGCGCCCAACAATCCCAGACTGGCGAACTGGACTCCCTTGCCCAACCCCGGCATGAGCAGAATCATGTAGACCAGGAATACCAGGACAAATCCGCCCAGGAACACCTTGCGCCGTCCCCAAGCGTCCGCCAGTTTTCCGGCCGGCACCGCCACGAGCAAATACGCCGCCGCAGTGATCAAGGCGAAGAGGGGAAACACCGTGGTGGAGCAACCGGTGTTCTTCTGCACAACCAGGTAAATGAAAGCGTCGCTGGCGGTCATCAGCGCGAGAATGCCGCCGGCGAGCATGATGGTGCGAAACGCCGGCTCCATCCATAAGCCG
>Ga0335077_10003764_pt1 | contig 18416 bp, 14 predicted proteins | sample Lox_Sample_31_FD_207151 | JGI IMG/M metagenome (GOLD analysis project Ga0335077, IMG submission 207151) | Soil microbial communities from Loxahatchee National Wildlife Refuge, Florida, United States - Lox_Sample_3.1 | ecosystem: Environmental > Terrestrial > Soil > Wetlands | place: USA... | reverse complement strand
TCGCCACTGCATTGCCTCCGCCGAGACAAAGGGCGGCGATGCCCCGATGCACATCGCGGCGGATCATCTCATAGATGAGCGTCACCAGCACACGCGCGCCGCTGGCGCCGATGGGGTGTCCGATGGCGACCGCGCCGCCGTTGACGTTGACCTTGTTCGGATCGAGGCCCAGTTCCCGCATCACGCCCAGCGCCTGCACGGAGAAAGCTTCGTTCAACTCGTAAAGATCGACGTCTTCGTTCTTCCAGCCGGTCTTCTCCCAAATCTGACGCACCGCCCCCACCGGCGCCATCATCACCCATTGGGGTTCGACGCCGCTGGTGGCCTGGGCCACGATGCGGACCATGGATTTCGCGCCTAGTTCTTTGGCGCGCTTCGCGCTGGTGACGATAACGGCTGCGGCGCCATCGTTTACTCCGGGTGCGTTGCCGGCAGTGACGGTGCCGTCTTTCTTGAAAGCCGGCTTGAGCGAGCGCAGGATTTCGATGGTGGTGTCTTCGCGCGGGGATTCGTCTTTGTCGAAGATTACCGGCGCTTCGCCTTTCTTCTTCGCCGGAAGTTCTACGGGTACGATCTGCGACTTGAAGCGGCACTCCTTAATAGCGGACATAGCTTTACGGTGTGAGTTCACGGCGAACTGATCCTGCTCTTCGCGGGTGATGCCGTACTTCTCGGCCACGTTCTCGCCGGTGATCCCCATGTGGTAGTTGTTGTAGATATCCCATAGGCCGTCATTCACCATGGAATCGACTACCTGCGCGTTGCCGAGGCGATAGCCTTTGCGCGCCTGCGGCAACAGGTAAGGCGCATTGGTCATAGATTCCATGCCGCCGGCAACCACAATGGAACTGTTTCCGGTCTGGATGGCTTGCGCCGCGAGCGCGACTGCCTTGAGTCCCGAGCCGCAAACCTTGTTTATAGTCATGGCACCCACCTCGGGAGCCAGCCCTCCAAAGATAGCGGCCTGCCGCGCGGGATTCTGTCCGAGCCCGGCAGAGATCACGTTGCCCATGATGCATTCGTCCACTTGTTTAGGATCGAGGTTAGCGCGCTTGACTGCCTCACGAACCACCACCGCGCCGATTTGAGGAGCAGTGAGATCTGAAAGACTGCCTTGGAATTTTCCCACCGGCGTGCGACAGCCGGAAATGATGACAACATCGTCGAAAGCGGCCATATGAGTGCTCCTGCGAATATTTATGCCAGTCAAATTATAGATGCGCGAGAGGAGAAAAAGTTGAATTTGTGCGGGGACGCGGTGGATCTGCGCAACACCTTCGCTATGAAATCAGCGTACGGGAGAAAATACGACATAGGACAGTTGTGCCGCTGTTTGCGAAAAAGATTTCCTTCACTCGACGCCTGCGACGACGTCCCATGCACGAACTTTTTCTTCTTCGCCGTGCTTCGAGTGACTTTGGTGTGGTGGCCGAATGACATCGTGAGCTCATTTTTTTCTTGACATCACTTTTCATTGACTCTAGATTTCAAACAGTCGCAGCAAATGATCGTTGCGAATCCATGAACAATGGAAAGGGAGAATAGTTAAATGGCAACCAAGAAGAAAGCAAAGAAGGCTGGCAAGAAGAAACACTAAGCCTCCTGTCAAGGCAAGAGCAAAGGGGACGCGGAAAGCGTCCCCTAAGTTTTTTCGGGGGAAATTGATCGGCGACAGACGAGAACGCCTGTCTTCCATCAGGATTGAAAGTGTTTTTCGGTGGCCGGGCACAAGACGCGATAGGCACAGAAGCGGCAACTGAAGCTGGGTTTGGCATCAAATTTTCCTGCCGCGATGTTGTGGGCAACCTCCTCCACCTTGGCCTTGGCTTCCTGAAGCTGGGTTTCGCTGCGGTGGGTAACGACGGAGGTGTTCTCACTCAGGTTATAGAAAGCCAGATGGTCGGCGCGGTATCCCCACTTCTCGCGGGCAGCCAGCGCATAGATCGAGAGCTGCAAACTCTTGTCCGCATCCTCCTGCGAGAGCGGTTTGCCGGTCTTGTAGTCGGTGATGGCCACGAGGCCGCCGGAGAGCTGGTCGACCCGATCGATCCTCCCGACTACCGTAGTGGCGCCGATCCTCACCTCGAAGAATTCCTCGGTGTGCAGGACTTCCGGCGTCTCACTCCGCCGGCATACGGCCAGGAACTCCTTGAGCTGTTCCACTCCCTGCTGCAGATAAAGCTCGCTCTGATAGGCGTCCTGCAGCTTGGCCTCGACGAGGTCGGCGCGAAACAGGTCGAGCAGGGATTCTTCGCTCATGGGGCGGCCCTGCCGGACAGAATCGTAGTAGGCACGCAGCACTCGGTGCATAGTTCCGCCGTACTGCATGGCGGCAGGGACTTCTCCGGGAATTCTCCACTCGCGGTCGAGCTTGAACTGCAGCGGACAGGTTTCGTAGGTCTGCACCGCGCTGGCACTGAGACGGGCGCCAAGATCAGAAACCGGCGACAGGGAAACCCAGGCCGCGACACCCGCCGGGGCGGGGCTGGCATGGGCGAAAATGTCGGTCTGGAAGCCGCGGGGCGCGCGCTGCCGCAGATAGGGGCGAAGCGAAGGGTCCTTCAGAAGGCCGCGCAGGTAACCGGCAGGCGTGGGGTCGGTCTTGCCGGTACCACCTTTGGCGTAGATGGTGAGCGAGTCGCGAGCGCGGGTCATGGCCACGTAAAACAGGCGTCGTTCCTCCTGCTCGTAGAGGGTCTTGTCGTCCTCGGGGGCCACCGACTCGGAATCGCGGAGCTCGCGAGGGAATTCCACCAGGGACTCCTTATAGGACGCAGGAAAAGATCCCGAATTCGCCCGAAGAATGGCCACGTGTTCGAATTCGAGGCCTTTGGCGACGTGGGCGGTCATCAGGTGGACAGCATCAGCCTCTGGCGACGACATGGGAATGGTGCCGCCGGCCTCGCGAAAGTAGTCGAGGTACTCGAGCAGCTCGGAAATCTGACCACTACCGGTGATGGGCTTCTCTTCCCACTTGCGAATGAACTCGAGAATGGCGGCCAAGGCGGGCGAACTGCGATCAAGCCCGAACTTGCGAAGGATGATCTCGACGGCGGCGCGACTCTTAGCATTGGCGTTGCTGATTTCATCCCGCACCTGCTGGAGCACGCTGAGCACGGCGGCGCCGCCGGGGATTTGCTCCAGGACGGTCGAGACACCGCCGGACTCTTGATCCCGCGGCAGCGCCCGGATTCCGACACGCAGTTTTTCCGGGTCGATGGTGAACTGGGGCAAGGCAGCGACGCGCAACAGGCTGGCGTCGTCTCGCACGGAAACGATCGCGCCCAAGCAGGCGAACAGATCGCGGGCCTGCGGCGTGTCCACGACATCCATGTTCTCGATGGAGAACGGAATTTTCTGCCCGGTCAACTCGGCCACCAGTTCGTCGCGATGCAGGTGCTGGCGGTAAAGAACTGCGAGGTCTTTCCACTCGCAGCGGGATTCGCGGCGCCGTTGGCGGAGCAGCGTGGCGACGTCCGCACACTCAATGTCGCGGTCTTTGGGTCCGAGGATCACGGCTTCCACGGGAAGGCTGGCCAACATCTTGCCCGCGCGGGCGGCGTGTTCTTCCCGGGCTGAAGTCAGCGGTGCGCGTTGGAGGCGAGTCCCCCCCGGACCACTCGATGAGAAATCTGGATTCTTGGAAATGAGTGCGTGGGCCGTTCTTAAGATTGGCGTGGTGGAGCGGCGGTTCTTTTCCAAGGCCACGATCTTGGACCCAGGGAAGTGATGCCGAAACAGGGAGAATGCCGCACTGGAAGCGCCGCGGAAACGGTAGATGGCCTGGTCGGGATCGCCGACGGCAAAGACGTTCTGGTCATCGCTCGCGAGGTTATGAAGGATCTTGACTTGGGCGAAATTGGCGTCCTGAAATTCGTCCACCAGAATGAAGCGGGCGTGCTCCCGTTCGCGGGCGAGCAGTGCAGGGTCGGCGGACAGCAGATCATGGGCGCGCGTGATCATGTGACCGAAGGTGCCGAGATTCTGGTCGAGAAGCATGCTTTCGACCTGGGTGAACACACGGGAGATCTCGCGGCAGCGGCCCAGAACTTCTTCGTCGGTAAGGGCCACTGCCTCTTTGGATTTGCCGACACGCGGAATGGGCAGTTCGGCACGCTCCAGACGCCCGACATACTGCGCGTACTTCTCCGGACTGACCAGTTCGTCCTGACAGCGGCGCATGAAGTCGAGAAGATCATGGAGAAACTTGCCGACATTGGCGGGAATGATGAAATGCTTCAGGTTTAATTCACGGAGGCGTTTTCGCAGGAAAATCCATAGGTCGAAGTCGTCGAGCACACCGAATGGCTTGCCATTGCGGATCAGCAGGTTGTGGCAGTAGGCATGAAAGGTCGCAACCTGCAAGGTTTGGGCTTTGCTGCCGAGTTCGGAAAGCACGCGCTCGCGCATTTCAGCGGCCGCATTGTCGGTGTAGGTGAGGGCGAGGATTTCGTCAGGGCGGGCGTGGCCGCCGCGAACCAGATGCGCGATACGGCGGATGAGGACGGTGGTCTTGCCCGTGCCAGCGCCGGCAATGACCAGCAATGGCCCGCGCCCATGCTCAATGGCCTGGCGCTGGCGTTCGTCGGGCTCAAAGCTCGGGGCAGGAATGGGTTTCGACATTGCCACTGGGCAGGAGAATATCAGAGAACGAGCCCGGCATATTCGTTGTGGCCAGAGTTTTCTTTAACCACAGAGGGCACCGAGGAAGGATCAAAGTCCTACTTGCGAAGCTCAGAGAGCGCAACTGCGATGGCGGCGATGGCCGCGGTCTCGGCACGGAGAATCGTATCGCCAAGAGATGCGGAGGACCATCCCGCGTCACGAAACTGATCTAACTCTGCTACTGTCCAACCGCCCTCGGGGCCGAGTGCGAGAACCACGTCAGATGCTGCCTCGCGCAGGGCGTCCTTCAGCATGAGGTCCTTTTCCGTCTCCGACAGCAAGATGCGGGTGCTCCCCGGCAAGCCCAGGGCATCCTTCAGCTTGATGGGTTGAGATACTTCTGGAGGCGAGGTTCGGCGGGACTGTTCGGCAGCCTGGCGGGCGATTCGCTGCCACCGCTCTACACGCTTGGCCGCAGCGTTGACGAGGTGGGATTCGGTGCGGCGGGCAATCACGGGCACGATGCCGGCCACCCCGAGTTCCGTACACTTCTCGATCACCCATTCCATGCGGTCGAATTTGAAGATGGAAAGTGCCAGAGTAATTTGCGGGAGACTCGCAGCCGGAACGACCTCGCCCAGTTCGAATTCCACCCGATCCGGCTCAATGCGAGTAATGCACCCGTGGCGCACTTCGCTGCCAGCGGCGATGTCGAATTCCTGGCCAACCTGGGCGCGCAAAACGCGGCAGAGATGATCGGCATGGGAGCCGACGAGGGCCGCATGGTTTCCAGAAACTTCGTCGGCGATCCAGCGGCGGCGTGTCATGCCGGAAACAATAAACCACAAAGGACACAAAGGTACAAGCAGAGCCAAAGGCTGCCGGGGCGGGATTCTACCCGAAGATGTCTTTCACTTTTCCCAGCAGGGTGCGGCGCTGCGGCTTGTTCTCAATCTGGGTCGTGCCTTCCAACTCTTGCAGCAATTCGCGTTGCCGCTTGCTCAGCTTGCCGGGAGTCTGAACACGAATCTCGACGAACAGGTCGCCTTTGCCGTGGCCATTGAGCACTGGCACACCCTTGCCGCGGAGACGCATCGTCGTGCCCGACTGCACTCCCTCAGGGACTTTCAGCGTGTGTTCACCTTCCAGTGTGGGGACGCGAATCTCAGTTCCGAGCGCGGCCTGGCTGAAGGAAACCGGAATCACACAGTGCAGATCGGTGCCTTCACGTTCAAAGAACGGATGCTCCTTGACGTGCAGGATCACATAAAGATCGCCGGCCGGTCCGCCGAAGGCCCCGGCTTCGCCCAGACTGGTGAAGCGGATGCGGGTGCCATCTTCCACTCCCGCAGGAATTTTGGCCTCGACAGTGCGGTGGCGCAAAACTCGGCCCTGCCCCTTGCACTTGGAACAGGGGTCGGTGATGACGCTGCCTGCGCCCTGACAGGTAGGGCAAGTACGTGCCATGCTGAAAAACCCCTGCTGATAGCGCACCTGTCCGCGTCCCGCGCAGGAGCGGCAGGTGACCGGCGCTTTGCCGGCAGCGGCCCCGGAACCGCGGCAGTCTTCACAGGTCTCGTGACGGCGGATGGAGACTTGGGTGTCTTTGCCGAAGACCGCCTCCTCGAATTCCAGAGTGATGTCTTCCCGCAGATCCGGACCGCGCTGGGCCCGCGTGCGCCCGCGTGTACCTCCGCCGAAAAGATCGCCAAAACCGAAGAAGTCGCTGAAAATCTCGCTGAAGTCCTGCACCGTGGGATCGAAGCCTGCCGATCCTCCCATGCCGCTTACGCCGGCGTGACCGAAGCGGTCGTAGGCGGTCCGCTTGTCCGTATCCGCTAAAATGGCGTAGGCTTCGCTGCACTCTTTGAACTTTTCCTCGGCGTCAGGATTATTGGGATTGCGATCAGGGTGAAATTGCAGTGCCAGCTTGCGATAGGCGCTCTTGATTTCCTGTTCGCTGGCTCCGCGGGCAACCCCGAGGACCTCGTAATAATCGCGTTTTACGTTGCTAGCCAGAACAGGGTTTTCGCTTTCGGAGAATGTGAAATCTCAATGTTTGGGGTTGCGCGCCACCCGCACCATCGCCGGCCGCAGCAGCCGGTCTTTCACTTTGTAGCCGTGCTGCAACTCATCGATCACGTGGTGGTCCTCCGCCTCAGTAGTGTCCACCATCTCGATGGCCTCGTGCCAACGGGGATCGAACGGTTCACCCTTGGCGGGAATGGTGCGCAGACCAAGTTTTCCCAATGCGTCGTGCAATTGCTTGTTGATGAGTTCGACCCCGCTGCGAAGTTCCGATTTCTCTCCCGGGTGGGCTTGCAACGCGCGGTCAAAGCTGTCGAGCACCGGCAGCAAGGTCTTGAGCGCGTCCACCAGGGCGTATTCGCGAAAGTCGTGCTGGTCGCGCGCCGCACGTTTGCGGGCATTCTCAAAATCGGCTTGCATGCGTGCCAGCCGGTCGAGCAACGTGTCTCGTTCCGCTTTCAGCTTCTGCAGTTCGGTGCCTTCAGCGGACGCGGAAGGCCCGGCCACCGCCGCGGGCGAGTCTCCCGACCCGTCCGCCGGCGGGAGTTCGCGCTCCACATCCAGGTCCTGCGGCTCCAGTTCGGATTTTCCGTTACCCCCAGGCATAAAACGTCACTCGTATTCGTTCAAAACTTTGTCGAACAGCCGCGCGATGTAGGAAACCGCGGTCATGGTGTGCTGGTAGTCAATCCGGGTGGGGCCAATCACCGCCAAGGAGCCCATGACCTCGCCACCCACGCGCGCGGGAGCTCCTATCAGCACAAAGTTGCGCATGGAGGGCAGAGTCTGGTCGAGTCCAATCACTACCCGCACCGCCTCCTGCTTGGCATCGAGATAGGCGCCCAGCAGCTCTACAATGCGCTGCTTCTCCTCCAGCGTTCGCAACATATCCTGTAGACGCTGGCGGTCCTCGTCTCCTGCCAGCAGATTGGCGGCGCCTTCCACGTAGACCATCTGCGGTCCTTCATCCGCGGTCAGAGCACCCTGACGATGCAGCTGTTCGAGGGAGGTCATCAGCCGGTCGTATTCGCTGCGTTCCTGTTCCAGCCGATGATCCAGCTCTGCGCGCATGGCGTCAATGGTCCAGCCGCGAAAATTTTCGTTGATGTAGCGGGCGGCGACATCCAAGTCGGCCTGCGGAAGATCCAAGCGCAGCACCCGGTCGCGCACCACTCCCGAGCGGGTCACAACCACCGCCAGAACTTTCTGATCTCCCAGCCTCGAAAAATAAACGTGCTCGAGAGCATTCTTCGGCCCACCGATGGCGACCGTGACTCCAACATTTTTCGAGATCAGCGAAAGCACATGGGAAGTGCGCTCCATGAATTCCTGCACGTCAGTGATTCCATGGAGGGAGCCTGCGATAATGCTCTGATCTTCATGGGTCAAACGAGCTTCGCCGGTCAACTGTTCGACGTAGTAACGATAACCCTCGGGACTGGGCACGCGGCCGGCCGAGGTATGGGGCTGCTCCAGGAATCCGACCTCTGCAAGATCAGACATAACATTGCGGATGGTGGCCGGGCTGAGGCCCTCGCGATTCGAACGCGCCAGGGTCCGCGACCCCACCGGCTCGCCGGTCGCAATAAAGGTCTCGACGATGGCGGTAAGAATTTCGCGTTCCCGGTCGCCGATTGGGTTTCCTAGCGGCATATCTTCTTGTATCACATTGAGTCGCTGAGACTCAGGTGGTTCTGCGACATCGTACTAAGTTGTTTAGATGCAATAGTTAAGCTGGAGGATGCAATCTGGGACTGACTTGATTCTAGGAAGCTTCCCCTCCCCTGTCAAGACTTAGCACTCCAGATGCCAGAATGCCAATTCGCAGCCGAGCTAGGGTTCAATTCTGATACCTTTGGCGAACCGATATGCCAACCAAATTTCATGTTGTTGTAGTGGGTGCGGGCGCGTTCGGAGGATGGACAGCGCTGTACCTGTCGCGGCGAGGGGCGCGGGTCACGCTGCTTGACGCCTGGGGGCCGGGAAATGTGCGTTCGTCGTCGGGCGGCGAGACGCGCGTGATGCGCGGCACGTACGGGTCTGATCAGCTTTACGCCCGGATGGCGGCGCGCGCCATGCAATTGTGGAAGCAGAATGAGAAACGCTGGAAATGCCGGCTCTTTCACCCGGCCGGGGTGCTGTGGATGGTGGCAGGAAGCGACGATCAGTACGAGCGCGCATCTCTGCCTTTGCTGCGCGAGGTTGGGATCCGGTTCGAAGAGCTGTCGTCGGCAGAAATGGGGAAGCGCTGGCCGCAGATTAACCTTGAAGACGTACGCTGGGGAATTTATGAGCCTGAAAGCGGCTTCCTCTGCGCCAGAACCGCGTGCCAGGCGGTAGTCGGCGGCTTTGTTGCCGAGGGCGGGCAGTATAAACAAGCGGCGGTTGCTCTCGACAAGCCGGAATCCGAATATCGAGAAGGATTGAAGCTCTCGGATGGTTCCCGGCTGACCGCCGACCAGTACGTTTTCACTTGTGGGCCTTGGCTGGGGAAACTGTTTCCGGAGACTATTGGCAATCTCGTCCGGCCAACCAAGCAGGACGTGTTCTTCTTCGGAGCGCCGGCTGGAGATGATCGCTTCTCGGATGCCAAGTTGCCGGTGTGGGCGGACCATGGTGAACGGTTTTTTTACGGCATTGCTGCGGGTGATGGACGTAGTTTCAAAATTGCCGACGACACTCGCGGGCCAGAGTTCGATCCGACTGCAGGTGAGCGCAGGGTGAACGCGGACACCCTCCAGATGATTCGTAATTACCTCGGGTTCCGCTTTCCGGCAATGAAGGATGCGCCACTGGTGGGAACCGAAGTCTGCCAGTATGAGAACACGCCCGATAATCACTTCATCGTTGACCGGCATCCCCTGATGGAGAACGTCTGGATCGCAGGCGGCGGATCGGGTCATGGGTTCAAACATGGGCCTGCGCTCGGCGAGATGCTGGCGGAGTTGGTGCTAGAAGGGAGAGATGCGCCTCCGATGTTCCGGCTCGGGAGGTTTGAGAGCACGAACCGCTAGGCGCCTCTCCGGAACGCTTGCAGCGCTGCCTGCTCCTCGCTGTAGATCTCGAAGATAGTGTTCACGCGAGTGGTCTGAAGCAGATCCTGCACTCTCTGCTGGAGGTGAACAAGCCTCATCTCGCCTCCCTGCTGCCGGACGATGCTGTAGCTGCGCACCAACTCGCCCATGCCATCACTGTCAATGAAGTCCACGCCCGCCAGATTGAGCAGGAAGTGTTTGTGACCATCACTGGTAAAGACGTGAATCAGGTCTCGCAGTCGCGTGCGACTGTCGCTCAAGGTGAGCCGGCCAACCGCGTCCACGATAACCACACGGTCGAGTTCGCGCGTGGTCATTTCAAAGGGCATGCGTGTGTAATTCTCCTCCACTACTCATTGGCCAACCCTACGTTGAAGTTGTCGCGCAAAAAGCGCACGGCTTCCCCGTGCTCGGGGGAGGCGGCATCCGGCGTGGCGTTCAGATAGATCACGTATTTCTCCGCAGCTCCTTCCAGGTCATTGTCGCGCGCCCGTTTACGGGCATCTTCGAAAATCTTCTCCGGGAGATGCGCCACTTTTTCATGGACGGTTTTGATCAAGGAGTCCCGGGCCTGAGTTTCCAGATCAGTCATAAAAGCGAGGTCGTCGGGAGCGGCAGTTTGCAGGTGAACGCCCTCGGTGTCATCTTGCTTCACGTTCTCCAAGAGGACATACACCTTGTGATTCACCTGTTTCAGGGGAGTCGTGGGTTCGATCAGATTGTTGCCCATATCCACGATGCGAAAGGCGAGTTCGATAACGCCCGCCAGGTCCATGGTGGTTCGAGTGTAGTTGTAGGACTCGATGATACTCTCCGGGCGAGTCTGTTCGACTGCATCCATCTGAGTCCGGGCACCTTCGGCTTGTTTCTGGGCTGCCGCCAGGGCATCTTTGGTGGTTTCGATTTCTTTCTTCTTTTTTCGTCCCACGGCCAGGTCGTATTCGCGCTGGGCATCGCGCACTCCTTCCAGCGCAGCTTCGTAGGTTCGGCTGGCCTTCAACCAGGCTTCGTTCTTTACCTCCCGAGTGCCGGCCCGGTATTTGGACTGCAGGGTTTCCAGGGTTGGGGTCCTGGTTTTAAGGTGCTCGTTAATTTCGCCGGTCAGCACGAATAAGGGCTGTAAGGTGTTGGGGTCGACAGTGGTGGCACTTTCGGCCGTCTGGCGGACGACTTTCACCGAAAGAAGGGAGCTTTCGAGATCGGTGGCGATCGCATCGGTCAGTTGATCGGCGAATCCGATACTTTCGCGGCGGGAGGTCTGATCGCGAAACACCACGCTAATGGAGAGCTTGGCGTGCATCTGGTAAGCCGACTTATAGCGGGTCATCTCGTCTTTCGCCGCCTCCAGATTAGGCTTGAAGCGTTGCGCTTCTCCCAGATAACACCAGCCCAGACCCACTCCCGAGGCCAGCGGTTTTTCCAGGTAATGCTTTGCCCGTTCGAGATAGTAGGCGCTGATCTTCTCGGACAGAAGATCGAGCTTCAGCCGGATGGACTGGTCGTCGCTCAGAGCGCTGGCGCTGGTGAGCAGGTCATAGGCTTGCCGGACAGCATCCTCGTCGGCGCGGCCTTTGATGGGTACGTGCACTTCTTGCAGGCTCTCGGCGCGCTGCACGGCGGCGGGCACGTAGTCAGATTTCAGCGCATCCATCTGGTCTTTGACCAGGGCCTGTTGCGGTTCGCTCAGGTTGGTCAACACCTGGTAGGCGTCGATGAACTGCTTCCGGTCGGCGTAGGCCTTGCTCTGCTCGATGGCGCGGTTAGCAGCATCGTGATTGCGGCTGCTGGTGAGTTGGATCTCCGCGTCGTTCAAGGCAGCCTTGGTTTCCTGACTGTCGGGACGGGTCTCGACCGCTTTGCGGAACTCTGGCACGGCCTTTTCCCAGTCCGGCTGGGCGGCGAACTCCTTGGCGCGGCTGAAATGGTACGTGTAGACGGCAGAGACGACTGTCTCTACCCGTGGCACCTCGCCAGCGAACGGACGATAGACGCCGAGCGCGAGTAGCGCATCGTCGTAGCGTTTGGCGGTAAGCAGACCCTCGGCAGTCTGCAGGGTCGATTCCAACCGTGAAGCCTCCTTGATGAGGTCGCTCTGGAGTTCAAGCGCGGGAACATAGTTGGCGTCGACGTCGAGGATCTGGTCGTCCTCCTGCCTGGCGGCGGTGAGGTGGCTGTAACCGGCGGACTGGTTGAGGAGTGCCTTGCGGTAAGCCAACAACTCGGCGCGATCGGCGGCGGTCAGCGTATCCAGTTGGGCACGAATCTGTTCCAGCAGCTTGACTGCCGGGGGAAAGTTGGGGACGGTGTGGGCGGCCTGTTCAGCTTGTTGATGGGCTTGCTTCAGGGATGGCCAGTCCGGGGTTCCCGGTGCCTTGCGGTATTGTGCGAACGCCGACTCAGCCGCCTGCTCGAACAAATCGGCCAAGCTCTTCCGGGCATCGGCGGCGTGGGAAGAAGATGCGTAGCGGGCTAGGAATTCCTGCCATACCACCACCGACTTCGCCCGCTGGGCACGCAGATATTCGGCCAACTCAGTGTCAGCAACAGGGATGAAGAAGACCTGCACGCCGGGCTTGAGCTGCGGAACTTGGAGGGGTTCGCCTTGCGATGCCGCCACTACACTTCCCAGCAGCAGGGCCTGGTCGGCCAGTTCTGCCGGCCTATATTGCTTTTTATTCTCGAAGCGCAGGTTGCCAGGCAAGACGCAGATGGGTTTATCACCCCAGGCCATCATCAGCACACCGTCGGAGGTACGTTCGAGAAAGGTAGCTCCTTTCATTTGAATCTTGGATGCCTTGCCATAAGCAGACTTGTCCATCTTGGTAGCAGGGTCGCACGTCCGGATCTCAGTTTTACCGTTGAGCGTCACGCCCGTCATTTGGACGTAGGCGGCGCCCTTGGGACCGTCGTAGAGGACGATGGTGGTGAGGGAGACGTCCTTGGCCGTGGCGAAGGCGGCCAAAAGGGCAGCTATAGATGAAACGATTATGGCTCGCACGGCCCAGTTGGCAAAGTGGCGCCGGAACCGGGCCAAAGATAGGGGCATTAGCCGTTCTCCGTTGTAAGTGCGGAGGTCAATGACTTTAGCTGGCTAGGATACTCAAGGTGGAAACTAAGTCAAGTTCCGCGCACTTTCAACAAAGTCCTAAGGCCCCGTGGGGCCGGGAGTCTTATGCCTCTTGCCGGAAACGCCGTATTCCTCTTGTCAGAACCAGCGTTATGGACTAGATTCGTATCGGCCGAATCTGCCGCTTCGTCGCCCCCCAGATCGGCGCCGTCGAATCGCAAGTTGGCAAAGGAAAACGAGCTCGATGGGTGCCCCGCAAATCAGGGTGAGGCCTGTCGGGATGATAGGCCAGACCGTCTCGCACTACCAGGTACTTGAGAGACTTGGTGGGGGTGGGATGGGTGTGGTCTATAAGGCCGAGGACACCTTCCTCAATCGCTTTGTCGCCCTCAAATTCCTTCCTGAAGACGAAACCCCGCAGGGCCAGGCTTTGGAGCGCTTCCGCCGCGAGGCCAAAGCGGCGTCTTCACTGAACCACGCCAAGATCTGCACCATCTATGAAATCGGCAGCCATGAAGGAAAACCCTTCATCGCGATGGAGTATCTGGACGGGGAGACCCTGAAGCACTGCATCATGGGGCGGAAGATGGAACTCGACACCCTGGTGGATTATGCGACGCAAATTGCCGATGCGCTGGATGCGGCACACGCCGCCGGGGTGGTGCATCGCGACATTAAGCCGGCGAACATCTTCGTGACCAAGACGGGCCAGATCAAGGTGCTCGACTTTGGCGTGGCCAAGGTGAACCCGAAGTTGGCGATTGCCTCCGACAGTACGACAGAATCGACGGCATTGACCCAGCCCGGCGGCGCCATTGGCACGGTCTCCTACATGTCGCCCGAACAGACCCTGGGTAAGGACGTCGATCATCGCACCGATTTGTTTTCCTTCGGCGTGGTGCTTTATGAGATGGCTACGGGGCTGTTGCCTTTTCGCGGAACCACCACCGGGGCGTTGTTTGATTCCATCCTTCACCAGATGCCCGCAGCACCGGTGCGTCTGAATCCGGACGTCCCGCCGGAACTGGAGCGCATCATCAGTAAGGCCTTGGAGAAGGACCGCAAGCTTCGCTATCAAAGTGCCGCCGAAATGCGCGGTGATCTGCAGCGGCTGAAGCGGGACACGGATACGAGGTCCAAAGCACTCCAAGCCAGCGCGCACAGAGTTGCAAAAGTTCTTACCATTCCCAAAGTCCGATCGAAAACGGTCGTCTACGTAGGGATGGCGGCCGCGATCGTGGCGGGCGTATTGGTTCTTGGATTCCGAAGTTACCGGGCGAGATCCTACGCTGGGCAACAAAGCACGCAAGTGACAACGGTTCAGCCCAGCCCAGCTCCGCCGGCTACAGCACCGGCTCCCACTGCGGCGGTTCCAGCTGAAAGCCAGCCACCTAGTATGCCCGCGGTTCCGTCGGCCCGACAATCCGCTTCCACAGCCGCGCGGCGTGCTTCCTCCAAAGCAGCGGGCTCCGGGAGTTGTGCGAGCGCCGGCGGGTTTCACTGCAGCGACATTCCTGATCTGTTGAGCCGGGCCGACGCCGCTGCCGGGCGCGGCGATTACGGTGCAGCGCGGTACGACTACGGAATTGTGCTTCGTATGGACGCGCGCAACGAAGCCGCCCGCGCCGGACTTCATAAAATAGAGCAAGCCGAAAAGATGCCTCAGTGAACGGCGGGGCCGCTCCCGCAGACTCAATCTGTCCAGGGATCGATCAGCGGGATTGAAATGTCGTCAAAGTGAGCGGTGTTGCGTGTCGCGAGCATGGCACGTTGCGCGAGTACGATCCCGGCAATCATTGTGTCGCGGAGATCGCGAGGGCGGCCTTGCTTGTGCCGGGACCCCATCAGCTCGCCGGCCAGCTCAGCGGCAGCAACATCGAAGGGAGCAACGCGACGGTCGACCTTGTCGAGAACCTTCTCGAAGGCATGAATCAGCCCTGATCTCCGTTTTCCCATCGCCATGATTTGCAGTCCGAAGCGCACTTCCAGAACTGTAACGGAAGTCGTCCAAACGGATAAGCGAGGCTGCCGGTCCAGCCAGGCGACAACTCTCTGGTCAGGGGATTGGCGCATCAGGGCGGAAAGCACGTTGGTATCAAGGATGATCATTCCTCGAATGATGGCGCCTGGATATCATGACCACGCAGTTCCGGGATGTCGTGGTCCAGACCAGCCTTGGCGAACAAGGCGGAGATTTCCGTGCCCAATCCGCCCGTTGGAATCTCGCTTGAGACTACCGCGTTGCGCAAAATATCGCGCACTTCTTCCTCCATGCTGCGACCGTTCCTTTTGGCTCGGCGCTGTAGCTGTGTCTTGACTCCGTCCTCGATTTTGCGAACCACCAGTTGGGCCATCACCCCTCCTGAGTGATATCATGATATCATATTGAAAAGGAAAGGGGGCGAGGCGCCTGGGACGGAACATCTAAGTCGCAGAAAAAACAGGGGATCACAGAGAGCCATCTACTGAATCTGGATCACACTTTCGGGGGCATTGGTCTTAATTTCGCCTACACGCGCTACCACCTTCCGGGCGAAGTCGTACAGCGATTTGGCGTGAGGAGAGTCTTCGCCTTCGAGGACGGAGGGCTTGCCGCTGTCTCCGGACTTGCGGAGTTCGGGGTCAAGCTGGATATTCCCCAGAAAAGCGACGTCGAATTGTTTGGCGGTCCTCTCTGCTCCACCGCGGGAGAAAATGTCGATCTCGTGCTGGCAGTGCGGGCAGACGAAGTAGCTCATATTTTCCACCATGCCTATGATATCGACCTTCATCTGGCGAAACATTTCGATGGCCTTGCGGGCATCCTGCAGGGAAACATCGGAAGGGGTCGAGACGACGATGGCGCCTGTAAGCGGCACGGTCTGAATGAGCGAGAGAGCCACGTCGCCGGTTCCCGGCGGCAAATCAACCACCAGAAAATCCAGTTGTCCCCACTGCACCGAACCGAGAAACTGCCGGACGATCGAATGCAGCATGGGCCCGCGCCAGATCAACGGTTTGTCGCCTGGATTCAGAAACCCGACGGAGATGACTTTGAGGCCGTAGGCTTCCAGCGGCTCGATGCGATTCTCGGCCAATACTTTGGGTTGAGCGTTGACACCCAGCATGAGAGGCACGTTGGGACCGTAAACGTCGGCGTCAAGTAGACCGACTCTGTGGCCGAGTTTCGCGAGTGCAATGGCCAAGTTGACGGCCAGCGTGGTCTTGCCGACTCCGCCTTTCCCGGAACCCACGGCGATGATGGTTTCTACGCCGGGAAGGGGTTGAGGCCCCTGGGGCGGCATTTGTCCGGAATGCATGTGTGCGTTCAAGAAATCACCCTTGCAGACTGCATCCAGAATTATACAGGGGTCGGAAGAGCACTCAGCATTCAGCACTCGGCATTCAGCCTTTAAGATGACTCCTGCTTGTGGCACTTCGCACGCCAGAAGTGGCTGAATGCCGAGTGCCGAGTGCTGAGTGCTGAGTGCTGTTCTACACTGCCAAATATCCTCCATCCACGGGAAACACCGAGCCTGTGACCCAGGAAGACTCGTCGCTGGCGAGGTAGACGGCCAGGCCGGCGATATCTTCGGGCCTGCCGAGACGGCCGATGGGATGAACCGCCATCCGTTCGCGCCGCACCGCCTGCGGATCTGCAGCGGTGCTAAGAACGGCGGCAGTGAGATCGGTTTCAACGAATGACGGACAGATGGCGTTCACGCGAATGTTCTCGTGTCCATGGTCGATGGCCATGCACTTCGTGAGCAGAACCACCGCACCCTTGGAAGGAGCGTAGGACGCGCGGTTGCGGGCGCCGTTGATGCCCAGCACCGAAGCCATATTAATGATCGTGCCGCCTCCGGCCTTTCGCATGTGGGGCAGGACAGCACGCGAAAGCAGCCACAGGCCGCGAACGTTAATGTTGAAGGTTTCATCCCACTGCTGTTCGCTGATTTGCTCGACGTTTCCGATGTGAAGCACACCGGCATTGTTCAACAAAACATGGATGCCGCCAAATTCCGCAACCGTGCGGGCAATCAGGTTCTCGACATCAGTTCTGTTGGAGACGTCGCCCGCGACGGCCAGCGCAGAACCATCGATCTCACGCGCCAACGGCTCAAGTTTTTCACGGCGGCGCCCGACGAGCACCAAGCGTGCCCCCTCGCGGGCCATAGCGACAGCGCAGGCACGACCGATGCCGGTGCCCGCGCCGGTAACGACGGCGACTTTTCCCTGCAAACGTGAGCTCATGGCGAAATCAGTTTAGACGAATGTCTGCCGAGCTGTGCTACTTTCAGAATGAAGTAACTTTGGCCACGATCGCTCCATCTCAGGTGGCCGGCAGAGGCGCCATCTCATCTCTTCTCGACATTGTCGCCAGCTTTGCGCCGCGTGCCCAGCCCAGTGTCAAGCCGCATCCGGTCAACTACGCTGCCATGCTTCGTCATTTGGGCGGGCTCGGGTTGTTCATGGTTGCCGTCGTGGACGGCTCACCGCTTCCGACATTTGGCGGGCCGGACATTCTGACCGCAATTTTTGCAGCCCGCCACGTTGAGCCCTGGTATTACTACGCAGCGGTCGCGACCGTCGGATCAGTCCTGGGGGCCTACTTGACCTATCACGCCGCGCACCTGGCTGGGGCTGACTACCTGCAGAAAAAATTCGGGAAGCGCATGGTCAGGAAATCTCTGGCCTATTTCGAAAGATGGGGGACGGGCAGCCTGGCGGTGTCCTCTGCGGTGCCGTTTCCGTTTCCCACGAGCACACTATTTGCAGCGGCGGGAGTACTGAATTACCCAGCGAAGAAGTTCCTTGTCGTGGTGACCGTGTGTAGAGCACTACGATACACGATGATTGCCTTGATTGCCTTCCATTATGGACGGCACTTCATCCGCGTGCTGCGCCATCCCGGACAGTACTACGGCTGGTTCCTGGTCATCATGATTGCGCTGGCGGGGCTGATCGCGACTGCGATCATGATGCGCAAGCGACTGGCGAACCCGGTTGCTCAATAGCCTCCACCTTCCAGGCTGACTTTGCCGCGGAACATGCGGAAGATGAAAACAAAGTATGCGAGCGCCAGTACAAACCCTATGGACCACCAGGTAACGCCGACGGTCAGGCCGTGGTGCCCCGCGGCCGAGTTGTAAATGGTGAGGCTGTAGCTGGGATCGGTGCTGGCAGGCAGCACCACCGGATACAGAGCAAACGCGGCGCCGACCAGCATACTGACGATGTAGAGGGCGGAAGCTACGAAAGCGGGTTTCTCTTTGCCCTTCAATGTCGCCACAATCATGGTTCCCAGACTCGCCAGTACGACCAGCGGAACCAGGATGCCGATGGGATGCTGGCGGTAGTTGTCCATGACCTGGGGTTTTATGAAATAGGTTGCAATCAAGCTGATGAGGGTCAGAAGCAGTTGGACCGGCCACATGAGCAAAGCCACTTTTCGGGCACGAAGATTCAACTCGCCTTCGGTCTTGGTTACCACGTAAAGGGAACCGTGCGCGGTTAAGGTGACCAGCGCGATCACCCCGGCCATGACTGTGTACCAGTCGAGGATTCCGGGATGTGCGCCTACACGGAAATCGGTCCACAGCGGTTCAAAGAAGTAACCATCCCGGCCCAGTGGAACTCCACGAATCACGTTGCCCAAGGCGGCACCGAAGAAGATAGCCAACAGAGCACTGGAGGCGAAG
>Ga0335077_10003763_pt1 | contig 18416 bp, 14 predicted proteins | sample Lox_Sample_31_FD_207151 | JGI IMG/M metagenome (GOLD analysis project Ga0335077, IMG submission 207151) | Soil microbial communities from Loxahatchee National Wildlife Refuge, Florida, United States - Lox_Sample_3.1 | ecosystem: Environmental > Terrestrial > Soil > Wetlands | place: USA... | reverse complement strand
CCGCTGAACATCCGGCTGGCGCCGCAGGAACTGACCTACATCCTGAACGACTCAGGCGCGACGATGCTGTTTCTGCAGAATCAGTACCTGGAGATGACGGGCACGTTCCGGGAGAAGCTGCGGACGGTGCGTTCCTATGTGCTGCTGGACGGGAGCGGGGGACCCGGCTGGCTCGCGCCGGGCAACTACGAGAGGCTGCTGGCGCAGGCCAGACCGCACCGCGCGGAAATCATGGAGATCGACGAGGATTCCGTGGCGGAAATGTTCTATACGAGCGGGACGAGCGCGGATCCGAAGGGCGTGATGCTGACGCACCGCAACGTGTACCTGCACGCGCTGCATACCGCGCTGGGCGGGCACACGAAGCCGGGAGCGGTGGAGCTGCACACCATTCCGCTGTTCCACGCGAACGGATGGGGCGTGGCGCATTTCCTGACCATGCTGGGCGGGAAACACGTGATGGTGCCGCGGTTCGACCCCGCGGAAATTTTCCGTTTGATTCAGGATGAGCGCGCGGAGCACTGCGCGCTGGTGCCGGCCATGGCCACGGCGCTGGTGAACTGTCCGGAGCGGACGAAATACGACCTGAGCAGCCTGGAACGCGTAACGATGGGAGGGGCAGCGTCCACGCCCACCCTGATCCGGGAGGTGGAAGAAAAGCTGAAGTGCAGCTGCTGGGCGGGCTACGGGCTGACGGAGACGGCTCCGGTTCTATCGACGGCGATGCCGAAGCCGGGAGCGGATGAGACGGGAGAGGAACGATACGCGCGGCTGGCGATGACGGGCTATGCGATTCCGGGGGTGGAACTTCGCGTGGTGGATGTGAACGACGAGGACGTGGCGCGGGACGGGCGGTCGGTGGGGGAAATCGTGGCGCGAAGCGACGGGGTGATGTCGGGCTACTGGCAGCAGCCGGAGGCCACGGCGCAGGTGATGCGCGGGGGATGGTTCCACACGGGGGACATGGCCACGTGGGGTGAAGACGGGTACGTGCACATCGTGGACCGGAAGAAGGACATCATCCTGAGCGGCGGAGAGAATATTTCGTCGCTGGAGGTGGAACGCGCGCTGACGGCGCATCCCGCGGTGCTGGAGCTGGCGGTGATTCCGGTGCCGGATGAACGCTGGGGCGAAGTGCCGAAGGCGCTGGTGGTGCTGAAACCGGGGGCCAAAGCGACGGAAGCGGAACTCGTGGAGTTTTGCAGGGCGCGGCTGGCGCATTACAAATGCCCGCGCACGGTGGAATTTCTTGAGGCGCTGCCCCGGACGGGTACGGGGAAAGTGCTGAAGCGGGAATTGCGGAAAAAATACTGGCAGGAACGCGAGGCGGTGCGGGCGGAACCGGCGGGAGCGCAACGCAAAGCGCCGCCGAGTTCGTAGAGCCGAAGGAAGCGAGCACATGGACCTGAATCTGAGCGGCGAGGAGCGGCAGTTCCGGGAGGAATTCCGCGCGTGGCTGGAGGCTAACGTCCCGAAAGACTGGCCGGTGTGGCGGGAGAAGCCGCTGGAAGAGTCGTTCTCCTATCTGCGGGCGTGGCAACGAAAACTGTATGAAGGCGGGTGGGCGGCAGTCTCCTGGCCGAAAGAGTATGGAGGCCGGAGCGCGACGCTGATGCAGCAGGCCATCTTCTGGGAAGAAATGGCGCGGCTGGAGGCGCCGCCGATGGCCAATGCGCTGGGGCTGGGACTGATCGGGCCGACGATTATCGCGTACGGGACGGAGGAGCAGAAGCGGAGGTTTGTGCCGAAAATCCTGAGCGCGGAGGAAATCTGGTGCCAGGGATTTTCCGAGCCGAATGCGGGGTCGGACCTGGCGGGCCTGCAGATGGAGGCGCGGCTGGACGGGGGGCACTACGTGGTGAACGGCCAGAAGGTGTGGACGAGCTACGGATGGATCGGGGACTGGTGCGAGCTGGTGGTGCGCACGGATGCAAACCTGCCGAAACACAAAGGGCTGACCGTGCTGCTGGTGGACATGAAATCGCCGGGGGTGGAGGTGCGGCCGCTGCGGCAGATGACCGGGGAGAGCGAATTCAACGAAATCTTTTTCCGCGATGTGCGCGTGCCGGTGGAGAACGTGCTGGGGAAGGTGAACGACGGGTGGAATGTGGCGGTGAGCACGCTGATGCACGAGCGGGGGTCGTACGGGGCGCGGCTGCACCTGATCTTCAAACGCACGATCCGGCGGCTGATCGAACTCTCGCGGACGTATCCGCGCGCGGGGAGCCCGGGAGCGGCCGATCCGCTGGTGCGGCAGAAGCTGGCGCAGTGCTATGCGGAGATCGAGATTATGAGGCTGAACCAGTTGCGGGCGTTCAGCCGCATTACGGCCACGGGGATTCCCGGGCCGGAAGGATCGATCCAGAAAATCTTCTGGAGCGAGCTGCACCAGCGGATCCAGCAGATCGCGCAGGAATTGCTGGGGCCGTACGGGCAACTGGAGAAAGGCGACCCGTGCGCGGTGGACAACGGGCTGTGGGCGTACGGCTACCTGCGTTCGCGCGGGAACACGATCGAAGCGGGCACTTCGGAAATTCAGCGGAATATTATCGGGCACTTCGTGCTGGGACTGCCCCGAAGCTACTGACGGAGACAACATGCAATTCGGATTGAGCGAAAGCCAGCAATTGCTGAAGGACAACGCGCGGAAGTTTTTTGCCGGGGAATGCCCCATGGGGGAAGTGCGGCGGCTGATGGATACGGGGAGCGCCTACGATGCCGCGCTGTGGAGCAAACTGGCGGAACAGGGCTACACGGGAATTATTTTTCCCGAGGAGAACGACGGGGTGGGACTGGGAGTAGTGGAGCTGATCCTGCTGATGGAAGAGGCGGGCCGGGCGCTGTTGCCGGGGCCGCTATTCTCCACGGTGGCGCTGGCCGGCGCGGTGGTGAACGAAACGGGGAGCGCGGAACAGAAGAAGAACTATCTCGGGCCGATCTGCCGTGGCGAGACGCGCGCCACACTGGCGTTTCTGGAAGCGGGGGCGAGCTGGAGCCCGGCGGACCTGAAGGTGGAGTTTACGGGCGGAAGGATCCGCAGCGAAAAGCTGTTTGTGACGGATGCGGCTGCAGCGGACGTGATTCTGGTGGCCGGGCGTGACGCGGTGTATGCGGTGGAAGCGAAAGCGCCGGGAATGGCGATGCAGCCGATGAAGGGAATGGACGCGACGCGCAAACTGTATTCGATGCAGTTCGAGGACACCCCGGCGGAAAGGCTGGCGCATCCGGAGGGGCTGGCGCGCGGTCTGAATATCGCAGCCGCAGCGCTGGCGGCGGAACTGGTGGGAGGAATGCAGCGCACGCTGGAGCTGACGGTGGAGTACGCAAAGGCGCGAAAGCAATTCGGAAAGCCGATCGGGATGTTCCAGGCGGTGCAACATCAGTGCGCGGACATGTACCTGGAAACGGAAAGCGCGCGGTCGGCGGCGTATTATGCGGCGTGGGCGCTGGCGGAGGGTTCGCCGGATGCGGATGCGGCGGTATCCATCGCGAAGATGTACGCGAGCGACGCGGCGCGGACGGTGGGCAACCGCGGGATCCAGGTGCACGGGGGAATGGGCTTTACCTGGGAGAACGACGTGCACCTGTACTACCGGAGGGCGAAGGCAACAGAGACGATGCTGGGCGACGCCACATATCACCGCGAGCGAATCGCACGGCTGGTGATCGACGCGGAAACGGCGCCGGCAAAAGGCGCATGAGCGGCGGCGGGGAGGGGCCTCCATGAGCGAGCTGGTGGAATACACGAAACACGGCGAGATCGCCGTCGTCACCATCAACAATCCGCCGGTAAACGCGCTGAGCCCGGGAGTGCCGGAGGGCATCGCGCAGGGGATTGACCGTGCCGCGGGCGACCACGGGGTGAGGGCGGTGGTGGTGATGGGCGCGGGGCGAACGTTTGTTTCCGGCGCGGACATAAAAGAGTTCGACAAGATGCGCGCGGGCGGCGCGCAGAGCAGCCTGAGTTTTCCGGATCTGCTGAATCACATCGAAGCGTGCCCGAAGCCGGTGGTGATGGCGATTCACGGGAACGCGCTGGGCGGAGGGCTGGAACTGGCCATGGCAGGCCACTACCGAGTGGCGGTGGCTTCCGCGCAGGTGGGCCAGCCGGAAGTGAAGCTGGGAATCATCCCCGGCGCGCATGGAACGCAGCGGCTGCCGCGGCTGGCGGGAGTGGCCAAAGCGGTGGCCATGTGCTGGGAAGGCAATCTGATTCCCGCGGCCGAGGCGGAGAAGGCCGGGATTGTGGACCGGCTGATTGACGGGGAATTGCTGGAGGGCGCGCTGGGATTTGCGCACGAGATTGCGGGCAAACCTCCGACGAAGACGCGGGACCGGAACGAGCGGCTGGGAACGCCGGAGGAGAACGCGCCGATTTTTGCAGCGGCGCGGGAAGCGGCGCGGAAGAAGCAACGCGGGATGAAGGCTCCGCTGGCGGCGATCGACGCGGTGGAAGCGGCCACCACGCTGCCGTTCGAGGAAGGCTGCCGGTTCGAACGCAAACTGTTCATGGAATGCCTGGCCTCGGAGCAATCGAAGGCGCTCATCCACGTATTTTTCGGGGAGCGAGAGGTGGGCAAAGTTCCCGGCATTCCGAAGGACACGGCCGTGATGGCGGTAAACCGCGCGGCGGTGGTGGGCGCGGGAACCATGGGCGGGGGAATCGCCATGGTATTTGCCAACGCGGGGATCCCGGTGGCGTTGAAGGAAGCGGACCAGGCGGCGCTGGAGCGCGGGCTGGCGAACATCCGGAAAAATTACGGCGCTTCGGTGGCGCGCGGGCGATTTACGCAGCAATTCGTGGACGAACGGATGGAGCTGATCCAGCCCACGCTGGCCTACGACGGTTTTGCCGACGCGGACATGGTGGTGGAAGCGGTGTTCGAGGGGATGGAACTGAAGAAGCAGGTGTTCGCGGAGCTGGACCGCGTGGCGAAGCCGGGGGCGATCCTGGCGAGCAACACGTCCACGCTGGACATCGACGAAATCGCGACGGCGACGCGGCGTCCGGAGTTCGTGGTGGGGACGCATTTCTTCAGTCCGGCGAACGTGATGCGGCTGCTGGAGATCGTGAAGGGGAAAAAGACGAGCCGTGAAGTGCTGGCCACAGCGCTGCAGCTTTCGAAGAGGCTGAAGAAAATCGGGGTGGTGGTGGGGAACTGCCGCGGGTTCGTGGGCAACCGGATGTTCCATCCCTACGTGCGCGAGTCGGTGTTTCTGGTGGAAGAAGGGGCGAGCGTCGAGGCCGTGGACCAGGCGATGATGGATTTCGGGATGGCCATGGGGCCGCTGGCGGTGGGCGACCTGGCGGGACTGGACGTGGGCTGGCGAATCCGGAAGGAGTACCGGCACCTGGAGAAACCGGGAATCCGCCAGGCCTTTGCGGGCGACCGGCTGTGCGAGATGGGCCGGTTCGGACAGAAGACCGGAGCGGGATGGTACAAGTACGACGAGCAGCGCAGGCCCAGCCCCGATCCGCAGGTGGGCGAATGGGTGCGGCAATGGGCGGCGGAAGCGGGGATCCGCCAGCGGGAAATTGCAGCGGAAGAAATCGTGTCGCGGTGCATCTACGCTCTGGTGAACGAGGGAGCGCGCATCCTGGAGGAAGGATTCGCCTCGCGGGCGGTGGATATCGATATCATCTATATCAACGGCTACGGTTTTCCCGCCTACCGCGGGGGTCCGATGTGGTACGCGGACGCGGTGGGACTGAAAAAGGTGTATGACCGCATCCGGCAGTTCGAAGGGCAGCAGGGCGAAATCTGGGAGCCCGCGGCGCTACTGAAAGAACTGGCGCAGCGGGGAGCGACGTTTGAGGAGTTCTCCAAGGAACACCAGGCCACGGCCTGACGTGGGCGGGCCCTGGCGGGGAAGCGGGGGAGCAGGGCCAGCCGCACAGCGCAACATGAGCCGCATTTACCTTGTCCGTCATGCCCAGGCTTCATTTCTCGAGCCGGATTACGACCGGCTATCGGCGCGGGGGGAAATTCAGGCGCGAACACTGGGAGATTACTGGGCGCGCCGGAATCAAACGTTCCATCGCGCCGCGAGCGGCCCGCTGGTCCGGCAGCGAGGAACGGCTGAGATTGTGGGAGCCGCCTATGCCGCGGCGCGTGTGAACTTTCCCGAAATCGTGGTGATGCGAGAATTCGACGAATACCAGGTGGAGGAAGTAATCAAGCAATCGCTGCCCCCCTTGCTGGAGAGGGACGAGCAGGTGGCGGCGCTCTATTCGGAATTCGAGCGCGCGGGCGAGGCCGAGGAGAAGCGCACCACGTTCCAGAAAGTGCTCGAAGCGGTGATGGACATGTGGGTGGGAGACAAACTGACCGTTCCGGGGGTGGAGAGCTGGACGGAGTTTTGCGGGCGCGTGAACCGAGGCATCACGCGGTTTCTGGCGGAGGGCGGCAGGGGCGAGCAATCCGTGATTTTCTGCTCGGGCGGGCCGATCGCCGTGGCCGTGCAGCGGGCGCTGAATCTCGAGCACGGGGAAACGCTGCGGCTAAGCTGGATGTCGCGCAACTGCTCGTACAGCGAGTTCCTGTGGTCGGGCGACCGGTTTACGCTGAGCGCGTTCAATGCGTATCCGCATCTGGACGAGCCCTCGCTGCTCACCTACCGGTAAGGAGAGCGCGGGCGGGAAAACCGTGGGTGACCTTGTGGATCCGACACGCGGAGTGAGGCCCGGGGAGGAACTGGACAGCGGGCGGCTGGAGCCGTTCCTGCGGGAGCACTTCCCGGATGCAGGGGAGGGCATCGAGATCGCGCAATTTCCCGGCGGCCACTCCAACCTGACCTACCTGGTACGGCTGGGCGAGCGGGAAGTCGTGCTGCGGCGGCCGCCCTTCGGCAGCAAAGTGAAAACGGCGCACGACATGGGACGGGAATACCGCGTGCTTTCGAGGCTGCACGGGGTGTATCCACCCGCGCCGAAGGTGATGCTGTATTGCGATGACGAGAGTGTGCTGGGAGCGCCGTTCTATCTGATGGAGCGGGTTCGCGGCGTAATCCTCCGGCGGGATCCGCCGGAGGGAATGGCGTTCCCGGCGGAAACGGCGCGGGGGCTGAGCGAGAGTTTTGTCGACAATCTGGCGCGGCTGCATTCGCTCGATTACCAGGCCATCGGGCTCGGGGATCTGGGAAAACCGCACGGGTACATGGCACGGCAGGTGCGGGGATGGCTGGAGCGGTACCAGGGCTCGAAGACGGATGAGAATGCGGAGGTCGGGCCTCTGGCCGCATGGTTCGAGGGCCACATGCCGGGGGAATGCGGGGCGACGCTGATCCACAACGACTATAAGTACGACAACGTGGTGCTGGATCCCGCGAGGCTCACACGGATCATCGGCGTACTGGACTGGGAGATGTCCACGGTGGGGGATCCACTGAGCGATCTCGGCACTTCACTCGCCTACTGGGTGGATCCGCAGGATTCACCGGCGTTGCAGAAAATTCGCTGGTGTCCTTCGACGCACCCCGGCAGCCTGCGGCGCGCAGAACTGGCGGAGCGCTACGCGCGGGCGACGGGCCGTGATGCATCCAACCTGGTTTTCTATGTGGCGTTCGCGCGCTTCAAACTTGCGGTGATCGTGCAGCAGATTTACTACCGCTACCGGCAGGGGCTGACGAAGGATGCGCGATTCGCGGGGATGGGCGAGGTGGTGAAAACGCTGCTGGCCGCAGCGCTGGACGGGGCGGAGACGAATTCGGTGTGAGCGGGGGGATCAGGCGGGCGAGCCGGAGTAGAAGCGCACGACCCATTCGGCGACGCAGCAGGGCTTGCCGCCTCCTTCGCGCTCCACGGTGAACAAAAAGACGGCTTCGCATCCGAGCGGAATCGGTTCCGCGGATTTGAGCGCGACGCGCGCGCGAATGCGCGAACCCGCGGGGACCGGAGAGGGAAACCGCACGCGGTTCAGCCCGTAGTTCACCCCCATCCGGATTCCCGGCACCTCGATGGCCTGGTGGAGGAACCAGCTCAACAGGCTGAGGGTAAGAAAACCGTGAGCGATGGCGGCGCCGAAGGGCGATTCGCTCTGCGCGCGCTGGGGATCCGTGTGAATCCACTGGCGGTCTTCCGTGGTTTCCGCGAACTGGGCGATGCGCTCCTGCGAAATGGAGAGCCACTCGGTGACGGCGATTTCGCCGCCGGCGAGTTTCTGGAGCTCGTCGAGAGAAGCGAGCACGCGCGCGGCCATGGCTATTCGAGCAGGTCCGGCTCCTCACGAATGACGCGGGCGAGGAGCGGCTGGCACTGGAACCAGCCGGCGAGATGAGTGCCCACCTGCTGGCGAGTGGCGGCGGCTTCGCGCGGATCGATCTTGACGGGCTGGCCGGCCGCTTCCGCGAGCAACTGGGCCTGGCAACTGCGGTCCATGGTGATGAACCACCAGACGGCTTCGTCGACTGTTTCGCCGACGGTGAGAAGGCCGTGGTTGCGGAGAATGACGGCCTTTTTGGCGCCGAGGGTATTGGCGATGCGCTCGCCTTCGGAGGTCTCGTAAACCACGCCGGTGAAATCGGAGAACAGGGAGTGGTCCTCGTAGAAGGCGCAGGAGTCCTGAGTGAGGGGATCGAGGAGGCGTCCGAGCGACGACCAGGCCTTTCCGTGAACGGAGTGGGAATGGGCCGCGGCCATGACGTCCGGGCGGGCGGAGTGGACGCGGGAGTGGATGGCGAAGGCGGCGATGTTCAGCCCGCCGCGGCCCTCCACAATGTCGCCGCGGTGATTGACCAGAATGAGGTCGGAGGCGCGGATGTGGCCGAAATACATGCCGAAGGGATTGACCCAGAAGTGGTCCGGGCGGCCGGGATCACGCGCAGTGATGTGACCGGCCACACCCTCGTCGAAACCGAAGCGGGCGAAGAGCCGGAAGCCGGCGGCCAGGCGCTGCTTGCGGTGCGTGCGTTCCTCCTCCACGGTGGCGAACTTCGGGGGAGTGGGCATGGTGAATACGCTGGATGCGGCTTGGGCCATTGGATTCTCCTTCCGCGCTGCGCCCTCACGAACTAGGGCGTTCCGGACCTGGTGCGCGGCTTCTGCGACTTGCGAAGTTCGTATTTGGCGATGGACTCCAGGTGGACTTCGTCCGGGCCGTCTGCGAGCCGGAGCGTGCGGACGTTGGCCCAGGCGGCGGCGAGAAAGGTGTCGTCGGAAACGCCGGCGCCGCCGAAGGCCTGAATGGCGCGATCGAGCACGCGGAGGGCCATGCGGGGAGCGACGACCTTGATCATGGCGATTTCCGAGCGCGCGGCCTTGTTGCCGACGGTGTCCATCATGGAGGCGGCCTTGAGAGTGAGCAGGCGGGCCTGCTCGATTTCCATGCGCGACTCTGCGATGGCGGCGCGGATGGTGCCCTGCTCGGCGAGGGGCTTGCCGAAGGCCACGCGCGAGGCGACGCGGGCGCACATCATCTCCAGGGCGCGCTCGGCCACGCCGATGGAGCGCATGCAGTGGTGGATGCGGCCGGGCCCGAGACGGCCCTGGGCAATCTCGAAGCCGCGGCCTTCGCCGAGGAGCATGTTGGAGGCGGGAACGCGCACGTTGTGGAAGGTGATCTCGGCGTGGCCGTGCGGGGAATGATCGTAGCCGAAGACGGTGAGCATGCGCTCGACCTTGACGCCGGGAGCGTCCATGGGCACGAGGATCATGGATTGCTGCAAGTGTGCGGGGGCCGAGGGGTCCGATTTGCCCATGAAAATCGCGATTTTGCATCGCGGATCGCCGGCGCCGGAGATCCACCACTTCCTGCCGTTCAGGAGGTAGTCGTTGCCGTGGCGAACAATGCTGGCGCGGATGTTGGTGGCGTCGGAGGAGGCGACGTCGGGCTCCGTCATGGCGAAGCAGGAGCGAATCTCTGCGGCGAGGAGCGGCCGGAGCCAGCGTTCCTTTTGCTCCGCGGTGCCGTAGCGCGCGAGCACTTCCATGTTTCCGGTATCGGGCGCGGAACAATTGAAAACCTCGGGGGCCATGACGCTGCGCCCGGTGAGCTCGCAGAGAGGGGCGTACTCCAGATTGGTGAGGCCGGCGCCGTGTTCGGAATCGGGCAAGAAGAGGTTCCAGAGTCCGACGTCGCGGGCGCGTGGCTTCAACTCTTCGATGATACGGGAGGGCTTCCAGGGGTCCGCGGCGATTTCCTCGTGATAGCGCTGCTCGTTGGGATAGATGTGCTCGTCAAGGAAGGAGCGGAGGCGCCCCTCGAGGGCTTTTACCTTCTCGCTGGATTCAAAGTCCACGGGAATGGGGCGCACCGGATGCCGGCCGCGGCGCGGCGAGCGGCCGGATTGGCGGCGCGACGGGGATTATATACAATGCTCGCTGCGCGAGTCACTTTCAACTGAGAGTGGCTCTCGCCGATGGGGGTGCGAAGTTGAGCGCCGTAAACCACAAATACGAGCTGGCCGCGCGGCCCGTGGGCCTGCCCAAACCGACGGACTGGAGCTTCCAGGAAGAGCCGGTGCGGGAGCCGGCGGAGGGCGAGCTGCTGGTGCGGGTGATTTATATCTCGCTCGATCCCGCGATGCGCGGGTGGATGAACGATCGCCGGTCGTACATTCCGCCGGTGGCGATCGGCGAGGTGATGCGGGCGCTGGGGCTGGGGCGCGTGACGGCTTCGAAGAACGCGAATTATGCCGTGGGCGACTACGTGTATGGCGCGCTGGGGGTGCAGGAATACACGATATCGAAGGGCTCCGGGCTGAGAAAAGTGGATGCCGGGGCGGCGCCGCTGCCGGTGCATTTGAGTGCGCTGGGGATGCCCGGGCTGACCGCTTATTTCGGGCTGCTGGATATCGGGCGTCCGCAGGCGGGGGAAACGGTGGTGGTGTCCGGGGCGGCGGGAGCGGTAGGCGCGCTGGTGGGACAGATTGCGCGGATCAAAGGATGCCGGGTGGTGGGGATCGCCGGTGGAGAGGAAAAATGCCGGTATCTGGAAGAGCTGGGATTCGACGCGGCCATCGACTACAAAGCCGGGAGCGTGTATCGCGCGCTGCAGCAGGCGAGCCCGAAAGGCGTGGACGTCTATTTCGACAACGTGGGAGGCGAGACGCTGGAAGCGGCGCTCTCGCTGCTGGCGCGGAACGCGCGAGTCGTGATCTGCGGAGCGATCTCGCAATACAACAGCACGATTCCGCCGAAAGGGCCGTCGAACTATCTCTCGCTGCTGGTGAATCACGGGACCATGACGGGATTTGTGGTGGGGGATTATGTGAGCCGGTGGGGCGAAGGGCTGCGGGAAATGGCCGGGTGGCTTGCCGAAGGGAAATTGAAATCGCGGGAACACATCGTGGAAGGGCTGGAGAAATTTCCCGAGACGCTGCTGATGCTGTTCAGCGGAGAGAACCACGGCAAGCTGATCCTGAAGGTCGCCGAAGCCTGACGGCGTGGGGGCGGCAAGCGCGGGCTGGGCGCGCGGCGGGGCGCGGGGAACTCATGGCCACCACAGAAAACCAGGGCGCACGAATCTACTGGGCCGAGGAAGGGAAGGGCGCGCCCGTGCTGCTGATCATGGGGCTGGGCTGGGCCTCGAACATGTGGTTCCGCACGCGGCCGCTGCTCGCCGCGCGATACCGCGTGATTTCCTTCGACAACCGGGGGGCGGGACGGAGCAGCGTGCCCGCCGGGCCGTATTCGATCGCGGCGATGGCCGCAGATGCGGCGGCGGTGCTGGATGCCGCGGGAACGGAAGGCGCGCACGTGGTGGGCGCGTCGATGGGGGGAATGATCGCGCAGGAGTTCGCGCTGCAGTATCCGGGGCGGGTCCATTCTCTGACGCTGGCGTGTACCGCCCCGGGCGGGCCTGAAGCGGAGCACCCCGGAGCGGATGCGATGGAGGTGCTGTTTCGCACGGGACTGACTCCGGAGGAACGCGCGCGGGAGATTGTGCCGTTCCTCTACGACGAGAAGACGCCACGGGAAAGAATTGAAGAGGATCTGGCGGTGCTGAGCGAGTTGTATCCGATCCCGGAAGGATTTGTCGCCCAACTCCAGGCGATCCTGGCGTGGGAGGCATACAGCCGTTTAAGCGACGTCCGCGCGCCGACGCTGGTGATCCACGGAGTGAACGACCGTCTGGTGCCGGCGGGCAACGCGGATTTGATTGCCGCGCGGATTCGGGGGGCGCGGCTGGTGAAACTCGCGAATGCGGGACACATCTTCTTCACGGATCAACCGGAGCAGTCGCACGAGGTGCTGCTCGGGTTTCTTGCCGGGCAAAGCTAGAGCGCTCCAGGCCCGAAAGCTGCCAATTGTTCCCGCCGGCTATACAATGTCGGCCTGCCGCCGGGCAGCGGTGGCGGGTTGCGTTTGCTGCAAGACGGATATCGCACATGGAATCGATCCCGACGGACGCGGGCGGGACTATCTTCCGGAACATCGGTGTGCACGCGACGCCGGAGCAGCGCGGGTCCATCTATTCGGCGATCCTGGATTCGAGCCACATGGACGTGGAGTATGTGGCGCTGCTGGTGCTGGCGGGACTGATCGCGCTGTTCGGGCTACTGGAGAACAGCGCAGCGGTCATCATCGGGGCCATGCTGATCTCTCCGCTGATGAACCCCATCCTGACGGCGGCGCTGGCGCTGCTGCTGGGCGACGGGAACCTGGGGAAGCGGTGCGCGAGCGTGCTGGGAATCAGCATCGCCACGGTGATAGCGGTGACCTGGGTGGTGGCCTCGCTGACACCGCTGAAACAGGCCACCCCGGAGGTGCTCGCGCGAACCAGCCCGAATCTGCTGGATCTGTTCATCGCGTTTCTTTCCGGACTGGCAGGGACACTGGCGCTGCGGGGCGGGTCCGTGACGCTGACGATTCTGCCGGGCGTGGCCATTGCGGTGGCGGTGGTGCCGCCGCTGGCGGTGGTGGGCTACGGGCTGAGCACGCACCAGGCCGGGATAGCGGGCGGGGCCTTCCTTCTATTCACCACCAACCTCGTGTCCATCATCATCAGCGCGGCGCTGGTGTTCCGCTTATTCGGATTCCGGCCGCACCGGGAGGCGGAACAGGGCCGGTGGAAGTTCAAATACCGCGTGGGCCTGAGCGCCGCGGTGCTGCTGGTTCTCTCCGTGCCGCTGTTTCTGACGCTGCGCCGAGCGGCGATCGAGGTGAGCACGCGATCGGAAGTGCGCAAGGAATTGGAGTCGGCGTTCCAGGCGGATCACGCTTCGATCTCGGACCTGGGCTTCTCCCGCCGACACGATGGACTGATGATCCAGGCGACGATACGCACGACGCGCTACCTGGAGACGGGCGCCATCCAGAAGGTAGAAGACTCCCTGCGCGAGAAATTCGGTCCCGGAACAAATCTGCTGGTTGACCAGATGCTTGTGACGCAGGGGGGCGTCTCCCCGCCGCCACCGCCGAGCGCACAGAATGCCATCTCCGGCGGGGTGGTGATACCGGTGGAGGCGAAGCCGGCGTTTAATTTCAACGAATCGACAGCGAAGAGCATCGACTTCGTGCAGAACGGGCTGGATGCCGTGCTGGCCGGCACCCCCATCCGGCGCCAGGCCGCGCCCGAAATCGTTCTGGCCGCCAAGCCGCCGCTGGTGGTGCATGTGCGGCTGGCCGCGCAACAGCCGCTGGCGGCCCAGGCGATCGAACTGCTGACTTCACAGCTCAGCGCCAAGCTTGGCGAACAGGTGCAACTGAAAGGGAGGGTGCAACTGCTTGATCCGTCTTTCCAGCTCTCGCTGGAGGCGAAGAGCGCGGGATCCGGGATGACACTGGCGGAACGCAAAGCCGTGAACGCGCTGGTGGCCAAAGCGGAGAAGCAGCCAGATCTGAGCGTGCAGGGCGGATACTCCGCTTCGCTGGCGGGTGAGGGAGGGAAAACGCCGCCGCACTTCCTGACCGAACTGCGCACGCTGCTGGGGCGCAGCCGCCTGACCAGTGCGAGGTGGAGTCTGGCTCCCGCGCCGGCTCCAGGATCGGGTGCGGGGCTCGAGCCTTCCCCGGCGTCCGCGGCGAGTCCTGCCGCGCCGCCCGCGGGGCCGGAACTGAAGAGCGGCGCGCCGGGTGCTCCTGTTCCCCTTCGCTGCGATCTCCAGGTCTATCAGGATTTCTAACAATCCGGGGACAGGCGGTTTAGGATAGGGAGAGCGGCGCGATCCGTCCTGCGCGGCCGCGAATACGAGCGAGCCAGGGAAATGTCCGCGAGTTCGACTGTCGAATTCCTGATGTGGCTGCTGATCGCGGCGTCTGTAATCGCGCTGCTGGCGATCCGGTCGCGAGTTCCCTACATGGTGGCCCTGGTGATGGGCGGTCTGTTGCTGGGGTCGCTGCGGCTTCCCATCGTTCAGACTGTTTACCAGGTGCACCGGCCGGACTGGCTGACGCCGGAAGTGATCCTGATATTTTTTCTTCCCCTGCTGCTGTTCGAAGGCAGCCTGAAGATCAATCTGCGCCAGCTCGCCGAGAACGTGACACCCATCGCCATCCTGGCGACGGTGGGAGTGGTGCTGACGACGCTGGTGGCGGGCTACCTGGTGCATTGGCTGGTGGGACTGCCGCTGCTGGTGGCCCTTCTGTTCGGCGCCATCATCTCGGCGACGGACCCCATCGCGGTCCTGGGAATCGCGAAGGAAATGGCGGTATCCAAGCGGCTGTCGCTGATTCTGGAGGGCGAGAGCCTGTTCAACGACGGGACCGCGGTGGTGCTGTTCCAGATCCTGCTGGCCGGGATTCTAACGGGCAGCTTCAGCCTGGCCACAGGAGTTGCGCAGTTTCTCGAGTCGGTGCTGGGAGGGGCAGCCATCGGGGTCGTGTTCGGGTATCTGATGGGGGCGTTTACGGCGCGCATCGACGAGCCGCAGATCGAAATTACGCTGACGACCATCGTGGCGTACAGCTCGTATCTGATTGCGCATCATTTCCACGTTTCGGGGGTCATCGCCACGGTGATGGCCGGACTGGTGGTGGGGAACCTGGGCGCGCGGGGAATGAGCTCGCGGACGCGGGTGGCGTTGTGGTCGTTCTGGGAGTATGTATCATTCGTAATCAACTCGATTCTCTTCCTGCTGATCGGCATGGAAGTGCGCATAGACAACCTGCTGCACGAATGGAGGGGAGTGGCGTTTGCGATCGGGGCGGTGCTGCTGGGGCGGGCGCTGGCGGTATACAGCCTGAGCGGGCTGGCGAATGTGTTCTCCGGATTCTCGCGGAGGATACCGATCCGCTGGCAGCATGTGCTGGTGTGGGGAGGGCTGCACGGGGCGCTCTCGCTGGCGCTGGCCTTGAGCCTCAGCCCGGGAATCGCGTATCAGGAGCGCGTGCTGACGTTCACGTTCGGGGTGGTGGCCTGCTCGATGATCGTGCAGGGGCTGTCAATCAAGGAGCTCATCCGGCGGCTGGGGATCTCGGCCGCGAGCGAGGATGAAGCGGACCGGGTGCGCGCGCACCAGATTGCGGTATCGGCGGCGCGCAGTGAACTGGACGAACTGCTGAAGTCGCACCTGCTGTCGTTCCCGGTGTACGAGAAGCTGCGCCGTGAAGTGGACGCCTCACTGGAAACGCTGCGCGAGCAAATTTCGGACATCTATTCGCGGGACTCGGGGCGCGTGGAATCGGAATTGCAAACGGCGAAGATCCGGCTGATGACAGCGCAGAAGAGTTCAATCGAAGAAGCCGTAAGGGACGGGCTGATCTCGCCGCAGACGGGCGCGCGACTGGTGGACGCGACGGAATCGCAATTCGATCAGCTGGCCGCGAAAGTCTTGAAGGATTCCAACTCGAAATAAGGCCGCGATGGAGGAGGGGGGCCCGATGCAGGGGGCAAAATCGCGCGGGAATGGATCGATCCTGCTGGAACGGAATGTGGCGGGGCGGCTATAATAACCGGAGGGACGCTGCCGAAACGATTCATGTCCCCGCTTTCATCCGTCTTCTTCGGTTTTCGAATATCGCGGGACTCAAACCTGGATTGTCCGCGGGGCAGATCCTCCCCGCACGAACCGGTCTTGTGTCCCGTATCTATCGCATTACGATATACAGGCCAAGGAGGGGCCATTGGCGGAGACCCGGGAAAGTCTGCGACACCTGATCCGGACCAAACTGCGAGGCGCCAAATTCGTCGCAGTTTCGAACCGGGAGCCCTATTTGCACGTGTTCCGCAACGGCAAGGTGGAGTGGGTGCGGCCGGCGAGCGGAATGACGGCGGCACTCGACCCGGTGATGCAGGCGAGCCGCGGGCTGTGGGTGGCGCACGGCAGCGGGGAGGCCGATGCGGAAGCGAGTGACTCAAACGGATTCGTGGCCGTTCCTCCGAACCGCCCCACGTATCACCTGAAGCGGGTGTGGCTCTCGAAGCAGCAGGAGGAGGGCTACTACTACGGATTCGCGAACGCGGCGATGTGGCCGCTGTGCCACATCGCGTACCGGCCGCCGGTGTTCCGCCTGGAGCAGTGGAACGCGTACCTGGAGGTGAATCGTCTGTTCGCGGACAGCGTGGCGCGAGAAATCGGGGAGAAGCCCGCATTCGTATTTGTGCAGGACTATCATTTGGCGCTACTGCCCGCAATGCTGCGGGAGCAGTGTCCGCAGGCGATCCTGGCGCATTTCTGGCACATCCCCTGGCCGAATCCGGAAATCTTCCGCATCTGCCCGTGGAAGCACCAGATCCTGGAAGGGCTGCTGGGGAACGACATTCTCGGGTTCCACACGCGCTACCATTGCGACAATTTCATCGCCACGGTGGACCGCGAACTGGAGGCGAGGCCGGACCGCGAGAGGTCCGCGATCGTCTACGGCGGGCACATGACGAAAGTGCGGTCGTTTCCGATCAGCATCGACTTCGAGGAGGTCTCCCGGCACGCCGCGTCGCAGGAGACGCTGAAACTGATGGCCGTGCTGCGGCGCAAATTCCGCCTTCGCAAGGACACAATTCTCGGGGTGGGAGCGGACCGCCTGGACTACACGAAGGGGCTCCCGGAGCGCATCGAGGCGCTGGGGCAACTGTTCGAACGCTACCCGGAATACCGCGGGCGGCTGGTGTTCATCCAGGCCGGGGTGCCCAGCCGGACGCAGGTGAAGGAATACCGGAGGTTGAACGAGCAGATCGACACGGGGGTGGCGGCGCTCAACTGGAAATACGGGCGGCACGACTGGCAACCGTTCATTTTCCTTCGCGAGCATGTGCCGTTTCCGACGCTGCTGGCGCTGTACCGCATGGCGCATTTCGCCGTGGTCAGTTCTCTGCACGACGGGATGAACCTGGTGGCGAAAGAGTTTGTGGCCGCACAGATCGACGCGAACGGGGTCCTGGTTCTGAGTCCCTTCACGGGCGCGGCGCGCGAATTGACTGACGCCCTGATTGTGAATCCGTACTCCACCCACGAACTGGCGGAGCGGATTCGGGACGCCATTGAAATGGAGCCGGTGGAAATCCGGCGGCGCATGGGCCGGCTGCGCGCGCAAATCCGCGAAAACAACATCTACAAGTGGGCCGGGGACATCATCAAAAAACTGTCGAAGCTGACATGACCGCCCCGGTGCACGCGCTGGCAGGATGGAAGCGAATCCTGGGGGAGATCCGCCGCGCACCGGGCCTGGGACTGTTTTCGGATTTCGACGGGACGCTGGTTCGGCTGCGGAAACATCCCCGCCAGGTAAGGCTTCCGGGCCGGATGCGGGAACGGCTGATGGCCCTGTCGCGGCAGGTGCGGGTGGTGGGAATCGTCAGCGGGCGGCGGATCGCCGACCTGCGCCGGCGTGCGAAGGTTCCACACGTCTGGTACGCGGGGGCTCACGGCTTTTATCTGATGACGCCGGGCAACCGGGAAATCTCGCTGCTGACGCGAGGAGAACGAGCGACCATGCGGCGGGTGCGGCGCTCGCTGGCCGGTGCGCTTGCCGGGTTGCGCGGTGTGCGCCTGGAGCCGAAGGAGGCCACGCTGGCGGTCCACTATCGCGCGGCCTCATCGAAGACGGCCGCCCGGGCGCGTCAGGTGATCGAGGGAGTGATCGAGGAACATGAAGGCGTGTCGCTGATGGCTGGGAAGAAAGTGTGGGAGCTGCTGCCCAATTCGCACACGGACAAATGGACGGCGATTTCCTACATTCTGCGGCACTCGCGAAAAGGCCCGGCGGGCGGGCGAATTCTGCCGATCTTCCTGGGGGACGATGTGACCGACGAGCGCGTATTCCGGAAAATGGAGGGGATCTCCGTGGCGGTAGGGAAGAAGCACAAGACGGCGGCGCGGTACTACCTGCGCTCTCCGGCAGAAGTGGCGAAGTTTCTGGATCGCGTGCGGCAGGCGGCGGGCTGAGCGGCTGGGCGCGCGGCATCGAAAGCGAAGAAGAAGGAGGAATCCGTGGAACAAACCATCGAGAGAATCATCTCACGCACGCCCTGGCTGGTGCCGCTGGGGGAGATCGCGCTGTTCGTGTGCGCGGCGTGCGCCGTCTACCTTCTGGTGATTCG